>Ga0307513_10000642_pt1 | contig 50145 bp, 61 predicted proteins | sample 15_EM_MG_FD_202174 | JGI IMG/M metagenome (GOLD analysis project Ga0307513, IMG submission 202174) | Populus trichocarpa ectomycorrhiza microbial communities from riparian zone in the Pacific Northwest, United States - 15_EM | ecosystem: Host-associated > Plants > Roots > Unclassified | place... | reverse complement strand
AACGGTTCCGTTCCGTTCCCCCATACAAAAGGTCCCTTTCCTTCCGTTTCAAAACGGAAAGAACACTCTTTTACAGTGGAAACGGTCGCCGAACGGAACGGAACCGTCGTAACCAAACAGGCTCTTAGAATTATGCCAACCAAATTAAATCACTTTTTCCCTCTGACGATCACGGGCACGGGGACCTCAAACCCCCGCCCATCCCATGACTAGCCCCCACCCCCGAGTATGTGATCTTCCCAAATTAGGAACCTTGGCATGTTTCCCAGGCACTCAGGTCAATGTTGCAGTACCCCGACTATCATTGACCAGCGCCATAACAATCCACCAAACTTGTTGTAACCCAATGCGTTAGCCATCATGACCATGCACTTCACCGATACTCTACTATATCACAGAATTTATATTACAACTTACCACCCACAATAGATGTTAGACCCGATCGTTAGAGAAACTACTTAGGCCATACCGGTCCTAGTAATAGAGGCCATATATTGGCTCACCTTGCGTACTCTAAATCAAGCTTCGGGACATGACTATCCAGTCATCCAGCCCATCTTCCGAGATCTGATAAATGGGCCTAGGCTTTACCGAACATGTCGGGGGATCTTATCGGGCTGATGGATAGCTTGCCATAGATCTGCTAGGTAATTCGGGCCGAGACACCAAGGTCGATGCGATGCCAGTATACCTGTAGCGAAGGGGGGGCGGAATGTGTAGCAGTCATGTGCTGACCCAGCGGGCAAAAGCCCTGGTGAATGGGAACATTTACCAACCTTGACATTCCGGAGTACTTTTAACCAGACTTCTACACTAAACCTAAACAGAAAATTTTTCCAAAACTATCCAACTAGGTATCATATGCGTGCATGTGGGGTTGTTCCCTGGCTGTTCACAGAGTCATTTAGCCCTCTCCCATTATGTTACAACAGTGGAAGCTTGGGTGATCGTGGTGAGGGCCACCAGGGCAATTTCCTCAGTGGATTGGTAACAATGATGACTTTTAACAGATAGTAGAACTTTACGACTTTGTTGGACCTTGATAATAGGTAACTTATGCCCCAAACCAATCGCGATATTGTACAGGTGCACATAAAATAACTTTGATTCACCTAAGAAAGAGGAGATCCAGTTTCTAATGAGCTACCAGAAACAGAAAAGCCAGGTTTTGGCCCAACCGCCAAAACTTTTGCCCACCTGCTTTAGAAAACCAGATCATCGGTTAATGGATAAATTCTTGATAATCGAGTGAGAGATTATGGAATGCAAGGTTAGGGATAAAGTGGCTGGAGGCGTGTTCAGGGCGTTTTTCACGCTTTTTCGGGCTCCTCTATGCTGTTTACTTCTAGCGAACCTAGGTGCACTTCCAGCCGACTCATAAACCATAGTTGCCTAGACAATCCTCTGCCATAAGATCTGGAATAATTGAATTTCACTCTGGGACTTTGGAGTTGCCTTTGCTGGTAAGTTTTGGATCTTCTTTTTCCCTTTCCCGTCTTAGGCTCGGGCTGAGGGCCAGCTTTCGCTGTGCGCTCGCCCCCCTACCCAGGAGAGCAGACTTCCCAGCGCGAGGTCAATTATTCGAGTTCTTACGGTATCTCCCTCAGGCCTCTCTAACCCCCAAGGTCAAAAACAAAACATGTCAGGATGGAATACTCGTGGTATGATATTTACCTAACCTAGCATTTAAGCCTATTACGGCCTAGCTCTGTTGCTTATCTAATAGCAGACTGTCCGAGCAAATACCGAACCAAGGCTGATACCCGATTGGGCTCTAGCTATGTCAAGAGAGCTCCCTGCTGGCCTAGAGCTCCAAACCACCCGACTACAGGCAGCACCCTTCCGGTGGTGCTATTAATGCCAGAAATACAGAATGAGGCCCAGGAGTGACAAGTGAGGAGCGAAAGTTTTCACGATGAAAGGAAAAATGCGCGCCTGGAGCTTGTTGTTAATTTCCAGCTCTGGAATAAACCCCAAGCCAGAATATCTAACTTCACACCCAATTGGCCTGGACTTCTCCCCCAACTAGACTATCGAAAGATTCAGCACGGACGATATCGGGGCATTGCTGTCTTTCCGAGCTTTCCTGCATCCCGCGCAGACCATCCTGATCTACACATCCCCTCCCCTCCCAGTAAATATAGCCCTCTAGCCCCTTAGGCTCCGACTGTGGCTCCCATGGTGAGAGCGATTGTTCCTTAGGAAGGTGCCATTGAGTTTCAAAGATTTGTCCGGTTAATTGGGCAATCTAGGATTAACCTCTCCAGCTCGGCCCAACGCTACATAAACAGGAGCCCTGGCTATCCCAACGAGGCCCCGATCCATAGGAAGGCAGCAGTTATTCCTACAATCTCCTAAGTTGAAGATGATACTACCTCCAGCCCGCCCACCCGGTAGGCTAGCTTCACCACTTCATCTCTATCCCACACCACCAGAACATGCACCCACACAATCCCAGTGTTGCCTATATCTCCAATTGGCAATAGTACCCCCGGGCCTGAACAACTTGAACCTGCCACCATGTGCGCGCCCAAGGCTAGCCCCAAATCCCACAACTCTCACCTGAACCTTGTTCATGCAAACCTAGTTCCCTAGAACCTTCTCGCCCTCCCCCCCAAGGCCCACTCTGCTCAAATCTCAATCCAGCAGTCTCCACACATACATAAACTACCTAGAGGCACATCCGGACTTGATCCCAATCAAGCTCAAATAACTTGCGCTGGCATGCTTGACCGCCCTGCACCACCACTGAGTCACCAACAGAGGACATGCCAAGCCCACACCTGCAGGCAAAGTTATTGTGGATACGGGACCGAGATAGAAAGCTCTAGTAATCTCAGCAGAAGCATAGGAGTGAGAAATTGCACCTGCCTGTAGACATGTGTCTTGGCAGGTGGTATAATGTAGGTGGTGGGGGGCGCTTATTAAATAAAGTTAGCAACAGTCTCGAGCCCTGGCGCTCCACTCGGAAGCCAGTAGGGAAACAGCGGACTGGACCACGACCTACAGTCCGCGCAGCCCCGCGTTCCCTGAGGACGGAGGACGAATATTTTCAACAAGGAAGGAGGCCAAACACAGAGGGGCACACACCCAGCAGTCAGGTTTGCCTCACTGCAGGCCTACCTCTACCAAAGACAGTAGGACGGGGGTCCTAGGGGGCCAGAAAAAATAATCTAGTAACAATGAGCTGCGAGCTATCTATATATTGCTCATCCAGAGCAAGGGGTCCTATGTCTCACCCGGGGAAAGTTTTTGGATTTTCTGCCCGGCTTTAAATCGTCTTTTTTTTCCTATTTAGGCTACACCCGCCCGCGGCGGGTGGGGATACATATCCTATATCTTCTCACACAATCAGAAGGGATCCCAATGGGCATACTTTTATCACTCCTGCGCCACAATAGATCACTCGCTTCTTTCGCCTCTCATCCTTGTGACTCTCAAGGCATACTATGAGACACCAGCACTTTGGCATATCTACCGTTGGTAATAAGTCCGGTAGGTTTTCCCAGCAAAGCCATTCCCAGCCCCTGTAACACTACTATCCACCATCAGCCCTTCGGCCAGTACGCATCTCGTCGTGTTTCCGGGGTCCAAAGGTCCTAAACCAAAAACGAGTGATAATTAGGTTAAAGCTTGATGGGTGTGTTCCTGCTGGACTAGGAAGCACGATTTACCCTCCGGCTACCGATCGGGAGACTAAGGGCTATTTGGCCGCACATGTTTAGACTCCAAACCATTGCTTGTATCATAACTACGGGACTGTTGGGTACTACAGTAGGTGTGAATTACAGTGGTTTGCAACAACCAGCAGCAATTCTTCGACCGTTTGTGAAATCGGATAAAGGGCACTTTCAACCATGGTTGCGCAACCATAGTTTGTATGATAGCTCACAAAATTTCACAAACATGTCACGCCAAACTACCCCTAAGCGGTGAAGTATGACAGGATTTGCTCTTGCCCGGTGATACCAGCCCGGGTCTAGTTATTGTTTGATATTTGGGGGACTCAATCGTGGGAGTAAGCGGAGCAGGGTAACAGCACGCATCATTGGGCAGTCGGTGGGTTTCAACCTGCCATCAAAGGTCAAGCCAGCTTGGTATTCTTATTCTATAAACTCACACATGCAGTAGCTACGGAATGCATCCCCCTCACATCTCGAGAACAATCCCTTCTCTCTCTAGCATCGGACGTTCCGAGCCCACCAGTCTCCCCACTCCAACACCTGCCTATTAACCCTCGCCTCCTCAGCCCAAAACACCGCAGCATGGCTCCTCAAAACCTCCTCAATTGTGACACCTACAATCTCCTCCTGCGCCTTACCCACTGCCCACTCTTCATTCTTCACCTTGTCAATCGCATCTACAAATGCTCTCGCGAGCCCGCTATCACCGCCACCGTGACCACTCAGCATATCCATGCTAGGTACCCAAGTCTTTTTCACACCAGTCTCGAAATCGTATATTTTAATCTGATTGCTATCGGCTTCAAGTTCGCCTTTTGTTCCATAGATCCTAGTGAAGCGCTCGCAGATCTTCTCCGAGAATGCTACCATAGTTAGGGTAGCGGTTTTCGCTCCGCGACCTTCTACTAGGGCACCGCGTGGCGAGGTGGAGGTATCGTCGTCGTCCCAGGATATAGTTACAACTTGGTTGTCCACGACGTTATTACCAGCTTCATATACGCATCTCCCGTAGTAGCTCCTCTGCTCGCCACCGACCATGGTGCCTTCGCTTCCGTAGTCTTCGCCCAGCTTTTGTGTTAACATAGCTTCGGCGGCGTCCATAGTGTTCGCTTCCTCGATATCCGGTACCACGATCTTCACAGGCCAGCCCATGTTCATCTTCTTGAGGTTCTTCTCCACATAGATCTTTTTCGCTGAGAATATGCAGTCTAGCTCAGCCGGACAAGTGAGGCAGTTGGTTGAATTACCAGCCTTCGCAGGCTTCCGAGTGCGCCGGAAATGCACTAGCGAACCTGAGGACGACACGGTGGATGGTAGATGAGGGGCAGCAGTAGCTGTAGGAGAGCACAAAAGCCAGAGGAGTAGATCGATATCGTGGCAACATTTCGTTAGTAGTGAGGGAGCAGATGTTTCCTTTTTACGCCAGTTACCTCTACAGAGGTTAACCTAACCCAAGCAAAGAAGTGAGGGATAATACCTAACATAACTATGGGCAAAATGGTACCACCCTACCGGCTCAGTATGATTAACATTAACTATCTCCCCAAGAAGCTTGTCCTCACAAACGAGCTTCTTCATAAGTATGTTGTGCGGTGAATACCGTAGCACATGTCCAACCGCTAGCAAAATCGGCGGTAGGCCCGGATCGGAGATAGTGTTGACCATACGAACACAAGACTCGAGCGTAGTGCTGAGTGGCTTCTCGCACAGTATATGCAAGTTCAGTGGCCGAATAGCGAGCACAATCTGGACCAGTCGGTCATTATATCAGGCTTCCGCTACTCAAGCGAGAGAGGGAAGGAAAGGGCGGGGGGCAAACCTCCTCATGAGTCTCGTCAAGCGTGCAAACACAAACACCGTCCACTCGACTCATAACTAGTCCTTTGTGCTCTCCGACCAGCTCCGTCCATGAAGTGAACACTAGTTCATCAGGGATGTTACACTCTTGAACCAGCCTCCTCCGCTTATACTCATCCGGCTCCGCAACTCCAACAACTGTTCCATTCGTGGCCGTAACGATAGACCTCGCATAAGCCCGTCCTCGCGACCCAGCCCCAATGATCAAGATTCGTGGACTATTATCCGGTTTCGGGGGAGCAGTTCTCGGTATCACTCTAAAGGAACTAGCTTCGTGAGGAGCGGATAAGTCCTTTCCAGGCAACAGCTTCTTGATCACGGTTGTCATCATTCTTGTTGCGAATTCTAGAAGGAGGGAAGGGGGAGGTAGGAAGAGTAGGGTATTTGAGGGGTGTTAGAGTGGGGGAAAAGGGTATTGTAAGCTGGTTGTTTTGGTTCCTTTTTGCGGCTCAAGGCCTACGCCAAGGAAGAGCCGCGAGTGGGGAAGCTACACCCGCTCCTATCCTGCACGCTTAGCCCCACTAATATTTAGCGCTTTTAAATCAAACATCCCTAAGAACCACTCATCCGGCGAAGTGCTGGGGGATAATGGAAAGTGCGAAGGTATAATTCTCTCAACGAAGGCGTCGTGTAACGGTTGGATAGGCGTACGAGTGCTGTAGGAGTACTGTACCGTACTTTAGGTAAAGGAAGGGGAGAAAGTCCTCCCAGCTCCTAGAGTAGCAACGTTTTTTTACGCCAACAAAATGCAACATTTCACCTGCGACGGAGAAACAGCGTCCTCAACTCCTAAGTCAGAAAGCACAACTTTAAATAATCTTAAAATGCTAAATATTTCTTTAAGAATAGACAGGATTCAGGTGTATTTGTTGGTATTTTTTATGAAGGCTTTAGAGACATATTGGGCCAGAAAATGCTACAGGTATTAGCGTAAAAAACAATATTTTGTGGTGCCGAACAGGGTAATCAGCATGGTTTCAAAATAACCTTCTATGATGCCATAGGGCATTTTCTGAGAAAGGAGATTTATTAATTTTCAACCAACACATCCTACCGATTAGTACATAATTGCCCTGCAAGATTGGTCTAATTTTCACCGAATCTTCCATTTTTTCCTTTTGAGGTTTATGACAGAAATTCTTATTGCATTCCATGGGGTCCAACATGAAGGCTGAAACCTTGATGCCGAGACTAGCTGGCGCTGGGTGCCGGTAGGCTTCTCGGAAGTTAGGGCTAGGTTAATGAAGGCAATTTACTATCTATGATATCATAGTACATACGGAGTATGATAGAACTTCATGATAATATTATTATCGTAGTCGCAGCAGGCAAGAAGTACCCGATAACAAGGGTTCACAAAATATATGGCAAAAAATCCGCGCGTATGAAGCATTATTACATCCAACTAACTATCCAGCTGGCTAGCTAGCTATCACAGTATCTGAGCGCCAATATAAATTCACGACCGCTAACACCGGATGCTGGTACTTGCCCACTATGAGCACAGCCTCCACTCGAGGGGCACGATTAAACTAGGCGGATGACCAACAGAGGATATATGGTAACCCCACAGGTCACAGTACCTCTTCCTCTACAAACTGGTTCCCACTTGTACAGGAAATAACTGCAACAACCAAGTAGACATCTTTGGGGTTCTCCAAACCCCTTCCAATTTTGCCTTCTACCCCCTCTCTAGTCCCTACTCCGACTCAAATTTATAGAGGTTTCTCCCCGCTTCACATTATTTCGTATCAAGTTTTTCTTGTTTTTGGTGCGGATCTAAAGGGACATGTTCCACTTGTTTTACTGTTGCTTTGTCTTCTCACATAGGGATCTCTGGATATGAACTCTCCGCCGAGACCAATTGCGAAGAGGCTTACCGGCACTTGATACAGGTATTTGAACTTAGTCCAGTTGTATCACCCCCTTATTCGTGCAACGGTGCAAGTGCAGAGATAGGTAGGTGACACAGTTGAGTGGGGGGCTCGCATGTGTGCCGAGGAGAAAGTGCGGCGCCAAATTAATCTAATGAGGCTTGACCCATGACAGCTCGCTAATACCTACGAGGGCAAACAGGACACATAGGGGTATTGCACTGATATCCGTCCTAGCATACCGACTTAGAACTACATCACTAAATCTAAAGGATGATGGAGAGTGATTTGATAAGGATTTCTACAAGGGAGGGGGAACGGATACCATAGTATTGTGCCTTGGCCCTGCCGAGGCAGCTAAATATTCACCAAAAAAGGTCCAGGTGGAGCTCACCTGAATAGATATTTCGTTTAAGGTACTTGTACCACTAGTGGAGTAAGGCAATTCGCCTGCGTTACCTTATGGATAAGGTAACATGCCTCTAGGGGTAGCATAGCGAGATGCACTCGAAACAGCTATCCCACATTCTCCTGATTGAGAAATAATATACCCACTACCCCCCCGCACACCTTCGCTACCGCATTGATCCTATGGCTACGCTCTCATACCGCTTCTTACCCACCTGCGGAACCGCTGCCTCAACTCTGAGACCCCTAGTTCCTCCTCATCTACCTCCTGTCTAAAAATCCATCTTCACTGCCATCTCGCGGTGGAGAGGACTTTTATGGGATGCACCACTTGGTAATGGCGGCCATATTCAGTGGTAGTCCCATGACGAACGTGATGGAATATAGTAATAGTAAGGTATTTTTCGATGACTAGGCGGAAGTGCTAGGCTGTATAGGTGAGCAGGCCAAAATTGAGCGAACAAACCAGGCCACGATCAGCTCCTGCTTTGACACATCCAGTCGTAGTGGCTTCGAAAATGTCACCAAAATTTACAACGATTGATCCAGGGATAGTGGGGGCACGAACCCAGTAGCCACCACCGCCCAGGATCTCGTTTCTTCTTCTGGGGGCTGACCGATTTGCTCGAGGCAGGTTGACTAGCCGCTATGGCCATTGTGCGCTCCCTGCCCTGTTCTCGACCATCCATTTGTGAAGGTAAGTATCTGGCTAGCTAGAACCTGTGCCCCCGGGAGTCCGTAAGCCGCAATCTAAACATTCCTGATGGCAGCGGTTTTAGTCTTCAAACTGAAGGCGGCGCAAGAGGCAATAGAATTACATTCTCATGAAGGATCACGAGATCCTCGAATCGCGAGAGTGGCGGCCTTCTTGGCCTCTTGACATGGATTTTCCCAAATTTATACTTGGTCAACCATGCTTTTAAATTTTCTGCAATGCTTTTCTTGTCTGCTCTCGGCATTGAAGTTCCTCTTTGGGCTAAGCCTTGTCTTAAGCGCCGGCATGTACCCGCTTTTAAGCCACGACTCTCCCAACTCGAGAATCTCGCGACCCTTCGGGAGACTGTAGGTGCTATTTCACCTATGGGAGTTCGGAGAGCCTCCTCGATGAGATGTATAGTCTCACAGCTTAGTTGTCTCACCGTCTTCACGTACTCTTCCGGTGCATTCCTAAACCCGATTGTTTAGTACTCCCATCGCCCTTCCTAGGCTACTGGCTTGGCCCTCCAATCTCCAGCACAGCTCCCCTCCACCATCCCCAAGGAGATATCCCCAAGCTCAGTAACGGAATCAAGCCGCTCATACAGGTTATTTTTCCCGAGTGAGCCCCCCAGCGGAGTCGGAGTATCACAGGACGTGTGGGGAGTTTCCTTTAGACACAGAAGCTTTTGTATGAGCTGAGGGAGAGAATAGATCTGGGAGTAGTGATTCCAGGTAGAGAGTAGGTTAAAAAATTCCATGATTGATGATATGCGGAATCCAAAGATGGCAGATTCCAGCACTGAAGGTAACTAACTGACTTCAAGCCCCCAAGCCAAGCTCGGAGCGAGTGAAATGCCTAATATAGGTATTAAGGGTTTCTTGGGAATCGATTTCAATCACTAGTTTTTAGGCCTCCTCGCTTTGGCTCCATCCCGGATGATGTGGGATCTGGGTGATATCCTATCTGGGGTTGAGGGTAAGTGAGGTGAAGGGGGTATCATATGATTAGCTCATAGACCGCTCAGAGGGCGGTATATATACATCAGACATGGAACAATGGAGCCACTGTAGCTGGAAGGATAGAGGGTTCCCCAGACTTTTTTCCACCTCCAACTCAAAAGGCCAGGATTCGCGCTTCGCCTGGTTACACTGGCTGAATTCTGGCCAGTAAAATTGAAACTACCTCGCTCCTGCTGTGATTCTCCCGTTGTGTGAGAAAAATTATACGTTCTAGACTTTAGCCGCTGCACGAAAAACGTATTATTGTGGGTGGACAAAAGGAACCGGAGACAACGCAACAGGAAAAACTTTTGGTTATGACAGGACTAATACTCCCCTATCAACCCCATGATACTGATAACAAGGATAAAAAATAAAAAATGTAAATACATCATGAAAATCAGCATTTTCTATGCTATCAATTACCTTTAATAACTGCTTCTATTTTACCTACAATTAAGCCTGTGAGAGAATGAAAACCCTCAAGGTCAAGAAGTTTGTAATAATAAGTTATGACCTCCACTAGACCTTTTATGACCATATGGAGTAGACCAATTGTAAGATTCAGTTAGATTAATAACAGTGAAGCTTGTTTCTGACTAAAGATCAAACATTCTCAATTGGATAGGGATCTGGTAACAGAGCTAGGTTTTGATTAAGCTAGAGTGATTGCTGTGTATAAGGTTTAAAATGCATGATTGTAGGGAGAGATTTGGATGCCATGCATATTTCATGTTCAGTTAATTTTGTCCACACATAACATACAAAGTACTGATTACTGCTATGTATTTATGTTATTTTTTGTTATTTTTGTTGGTTGATGATGAGGTGGTTGAATGTATTGAGGTTGTCATCACCGGGCAAATTGCGTGTTCGTTGTCGTTTTTCTCCGCTTAATTTTGTCCACGCACAATACTTATATGAACCGGTACTAGTAGGTGCGAGTACCGCACCGGCAAGATACTATACGGGGCATCAGAAATCCAACCCGTCTCACGAGAGAAGAAAAAATAGTGAAACGCTCCTGCCAAAAATGCTTAGCATTCAAAAAATTAGGAACCTAGAGTGTGGTTCTTATTACGGTTGTCGCTCTTGGGTCACAAATTTTTCCTTCCTTTTTTCCTTTTTCTAGCGTTTACTTGCTTGAAACCCCCAACCGGTGTCCGGGGTGTTATCTACCCCCCCAACTCCCGAAGACTGGGAGTCGAGCTTAATGCTGTATGGGGGTGAGCGGGTTAGTGGAAAATAGTTGGGGATTTCAAAGTTGGGAGGGTAGTCAAACCCCCGAGCTCTGCCGTAGTTTTGGGGCTAGCAGACGCCGAGAGTGGAGTATAGCGAAGCGGAATATCGAAGCTGGGCTTGCGGCAACCGTACTGAGGGAGAACCGCAAGATCTCTAGACATCATCTACCTAGCTTTTAAGAATTTACCATCGAGTCCCCATCTCCAACTGCAAGAATAAAATTCCCTCGCGGCAACCCCCAGCCAGAGAGTCCTTGAAATAGCTTGCGGACCAAAAATGATACCCATACTCTCCAAGAGCGGAGAGATAGAGCAGAGAAGTGTGATAATAGGACTAGGGTATGGAATCATTTTCACCCCAATGCCAAAATCCTGGCTAATAACAATATGTGAGGATTCCCTATCTTGTTGGCGCTCAGTCGGTCTTACCTTGTCCCACTCGTCTGCACTACGAGTATCGGTGGGAAAGCGGTCAAAAAATCCAGCTATCATACCGGTATGGGGGAGTGCTGCTACTTGGACAGCCAGCTGCTTGCCAAGGACAACACTGTGCGAAATGAGTGCGAAGTTACAAATTTTCCCATCAGAGCCGCATTCCTAAACAACACTAACCCGTTCTAGGTAATAGTTACCACCCGTGCTGAAATATCCCTCTCCCCACAGATTAAAATATCACGGTCGTCGTACCAAACCGGAAATCGTAGTCTCCATCATTGGGAGAGCCCTGTGATGGAGCTCCGGCCTGGTAACTCAATGACAGGCATTTGGCGGTGGACACGGGAATGGAATACCGCCAAGGTGTCAAGTGCCCTGAGCAGAGCATCTTTGACTTTGTCTGGCCAACGCAGTGGACTTCCTTGGATAGTATCTCGCGCTCAGCCTTCTCACTATCGCATACCGCGCAGATCGAGGCCACCTTGCCAGCTCACGAAGCTAGATCAAGAGTCATATGAAAGCTTGACCTCTACTGTTTCTTTGGGTGAGCGAATGCGCCTTGCTAAAGCTATGACCCTTCGGGCTCACTCGAACAGGACACAAAGGATATACAACCCCAGCCGGATGGTAATGACCTCACGCCATATAGCTCCAACTCCCCTTTCTTAAAGCTACGATACTCTCAAAAGGGATAAGTCATTTACGCCTTTGGGCCGGGCTCTAGCCCCAGGAGCCTTCAGTAGATTGCAACGCCTTCGCCCACTAAAAAAAAAGGCTGCGTGCTGACAATACTTGAGTTGAGATGCGGGCCCCACCAGCTCATACAAGGTTGGTAGATCGGGCTGCGCTACTGCGGACTAGACTGACAACTCTCTTCCAACAGGTCGTAATCATTCTGCCATCTTGACGATTTATAGAGAGGATGCTAAAAATGGATAGCAAGGGCAGTGCTATGATATAATCAAGCCAGGAGCTGAATAACTGCCTTGACCCCTCCTTCACATGCTATTCGACTAATATCTGCGTCCCCACGATTATCGCTACCGGTACATCGCTGAGAATGATGGCCAGGGCCCAGTGCCTAAAGATTCCGTTGCGGGTTCGCCTAGCTTCAACAAGTAACTGGGTTATACAGTCCACTACCTCTACCGGTATCACTCGACCCGAGGAACCTCCATGTTCTAGCCCATCATCCGAGTATGGTACCAATCGAACGGAGGATATAGTCCTAGTCACAAACCAGTCACGAGCTCCTGGCGCCAGTGATCAGAGGGGTCTAACCCTTTTACCTCGCTCATGCATCTCGAATTGCCACACCAAACGTCAAGTTACGTCCTCCACATAACTTAATCCCGAAGCGCAACGCCAAAAAAAAAACCATGTTCTCTTGCTCAAACTGAAATCCGCAAACGAGTGAAGGGGGAAAAAAGGCATAAAATAGGTGAAAGAAACCAAGATGAAGAATCCGACACAACTATGTGTAAAAGTGAGGGGGTATAATCACGAACTCCAACTGGAAGGAGATCGCTTGCAGTGCCATGGCCGCGAATCTTAAGAAAAACTAAACAAAAAAAGAGCCGAAAAAAAGGGAAAAGACAAAGACCCCGACTGACCACCAGCGAACATAATGCAGCGCACGACTAGAATATTCACACAAGAAAATGGATACACACTACCACCCCATCTTCCTCCTTCTAGTCTTTCTCTTGGCTCTGGCCGCCTCAGAAGCCTCGGCAGTGCCGTTACCAGTCGCAGCAGGGGTTATGGTGTCAGACCACAGCTTAAGCCCCTCAACGAGGGAGTCACCCACCGGGATCCCGAAGATCAATCCATGGCTTCCGAAAGCCGGGGCTTCCCGCAAATCATTGAAAGGCCCCGTCGCTGAGGAAGACTTAGTTGGGAGGGTCAAATCGTCATCTCCGAGGACTGATTCAGTGCTTTGCGGTGAGCGGTGGGCCATCTGATTCACCATTGCTGCCTGTTCACTAGTACGCTTCTGAAGCTCCTTTATCTCCACATTTATGATACTCCCCTCCCTCACAAGTTGCATCTCCTGTTGCTTCATTTCCTCGTGGAAGGAACGCTGATCTCTGTGGATGATCCATAGGGCCTCCCAGTTTGGTGATACTTTCAGCCCCTCATTGTCGATCGGCACGACGCTGTCGGCCTCCAGACCGGAGTCTAGATCGGGGTCCATTTCGTCATCAATAGGGACTTTCGCATTTTCAATCATCTTTTCGAATTCAATATCCTTCTCTTTAACCCTCTTCGCAACATCGCTAAGCTCTCGCCAGATCGAATGCTCGCGAGCACGAAGATGGCTGATTCTCTGAAGAACTGGATTCTTGGACTGCCCCGAACCACTGGAGAGAACTCTTGATCGAGCTTCCACCACAGACTGACTCTCGCCAGCGAACTCCGGTGGCGAAGGACGTGTGAGCTTCTTACGTCTTATCCTCGTAGAATGTACGACGAGTTGAGAAGTTGGAGGGGTTGACGAGGCCGTCAAACTTGGTTGACCCCCTATGCAACTATCTCGGAGCTCTAACTGGGATACCGGTTTAACAGGATCCTTAGGAGTTTCCTGAGGCGATGAGGAAGCTGGCTGGGAGTCTTCTGCTGAAGTGTGTGTCGGATTTTCGGACCAGCGTCTAGAGGGACCTGCGGGTGAGGGAGGCACTGGCTCTACGGCAGACTGGGGTGGGGCTTCGGTTTGCTGGCTTAGATCCGCCCTCGGCATGGCAATCCCGTCTGGGCTTGGTTCGTTTGTTGGGTTCTCCCTCAACGCGTTCTCTTCCCCGACCTGTAAGGGTACCTCATTCCCGACACCTAGGTCTCCCTGAGGGTTCTTTTCTTTAGGACACTCGGGGGATCCTTCTTCAGGCCGCTTTTCAGCAGCTACCGCCGGGGGGGTTAGTCCCCAAACCTCAAGATGGTGCGTGAGAGCAAATTGGTGGTCGTTTTTCTTGAAGGAGTCTAGAAGACCCTCCTTCCATTCGAGAACCCGCCCATCCCTCGTATACATTCTTAAGTTCTCCCACAAAAAGTCTAACCTCTCCTGCCCTTGCACGCCATCTTTTTTGTTAAGAAAATTATCGAACCGCTGCTGCGAGTAATGGACTCCCAGCTCAGGGTGTTTTCTATAAAATTCGCTTGCAACAGGCAGAATCTCTCTGAGCGCCCGTTCGAGCCCATCAGCGACCACACGTTTTGTAGGAGCTATGGAGAATGATGTCAGAGATTTGAGCAAAATTTAACACCAAAGTGGTATCGGTGATAACTACCTCCCGCAGCCCCCTCCTGTGTGTCGGGTTTATTGTCCGTGCCTTTCGCCCCTACAATGCCTTTCGCTCCTACAATGGGAGACGCAATTGTTAGCGCGATTCCTTTAATACCAATAATGAGCGGTTCCGCAAAATATGGCCTGCTCAGAGACAAATTGTTTAGCGGCTCTACGACAGCCCCTGCCCAGCTCAGTATCCCCACACTACGTTCAAGGGGATAAACCCATAAAATATTTTGGGCACTGAGTTTGGCCAATCTGAAGGGTACACGTGCCCAAGAGCACGAATGCTGAAGCACTCGTTTTCAATGATGCAGACAGAATAGTGATCTGGAGCCTAGCCCGAACCCGCCTGGTCTCTTAAACCAGGCGGCTCTAGTACTAGGCCCAAATTATCTCAACCACCGAAAACGGGGGCACTGATCAAGTGTAAAATATCTCACCTTCATCTGATACAGAGGACGGCGAGCGGCTAACAGACTCAGAGCCACGTATAGAGCACTCGGTGGAGCTTCTGGGATCGCTTCCTACCCCACTGGTCCCATGACTACTATCAGGGCTTAGAACAATGATGTCTGCCCCTCCAGATGTGTTTGCGGTATGATTAGTCGAAATTGCGGGTGACACCGGAGATGACGATATACTAATCGCATCGGCACGCTCCTTAGTGGGGGTCACTGGTGGTCGCGACATTTGACCCACGTAAGGACCTCTATGTTGGGGTTGATGAACCTCCGTAGGGATTCGTGGAGTTGAAAAGGAAGCATTTCTCTCAGCCGGTTGCCCAGAAACCGGAGTACTTCTAGCATTATGGCGATATGATTTTGGGCGAGCATTAGAATTGCCCCGCGGATTGGGTAGTGCGAATCTACCCATTCCTTCTAATGTCTTTCGTTTCCTCTTCGCCTTTCTCTCCTCAGGCTTGTCGGTTTGATGTTTCCGAGGATTCTTCCTTGTAGTGCCGTCCACATTCATTCTCGGCTCTTGAGCAATTGCAGCGGCTTTAGGGGTGGCTGTCTTCCGCCGACCCGCTTTAGAAGTACTCTCCAAACTACCCTCACGAATGGGTATTGGGGGGGTCCTTGATGGTGAGTAGAGCGAGAGCATGCCCTGCCGGCCCGATTGTGACACATTCTGATGCAATTGTTTCGAGGGTGAACATTGATTGGATTGTGTGGTTGGGATCTACCAAATAAAATGAGTGAGCTTGGGGTTCTAGGTTGCAATGTGCACAAGAAAACTCACAATAACCCTAGCAAGCGAAGCGGAACTTCGCGCCAAGATTCCCGACTCACTTGTCGAGCTCGCAGAATTATTTTCGCCGGGCGAAGGTGAACCATTCCCATCCATCAAAGATTTTGGGCCCTGGTGGACAGAGGTTCTTCTACTCACATTACCTGAAGATGTGTGTCCATCCCCTCGGTTAGCAGATATGTGCGCAGACTTTCGTGCTGTCTTGGCTTGAGAATTGTTCATTCCAGTTGGAGATTGGGTTGGCGGGGAGCAAGGTGAGGATGGCTGAGGCAAGGGCACACTCTGCGAGGGCGAAGAAGACAATTTACAAGGTATAGGAGGTAATTTTGAGGGTGTAAGTTTGCCAATGTCCTCCGCTTGGAATCGAGAACCGGGAGGCGGAACAGAAAGACGAAAGCCATCTTTGGCAGGGATGGGGAGAAGAGGGGAAGGGGTTAAGGGTTTCTCAGAGAAATGAGTGGTTGCCAGCCGGTCGTCCCTCCCCTTTGCTGACGCGACATCAGGAACTACTTCTGCGTACGTGGCTAAATAATTTCCTCTTTCGCTCATCTGAGGGCAAAAAGCAAAATAGTCTAAAAGAGGCTTGAGACAAAGTGCTTGCAGAGTAGTGGCTGATTAGGCGATTACTGTACTTGTATGATACAGTGAGCCATAAAAATCAATTTTCTGTCCGGGGAAAAAGGGGGGAAAATGAGCGGAGAGCTTGCTTACATGAAGAACCAAAAATGATTCTAGATTATCACAAAAGAATTCGTGGTTGAATTTGAAAGCTAGAGTGCCGTAGACGATCGGTATCCCCTTCCTGTCGTAGAAAAAACTACAGGTATGATACGGTAATCTTGGGCGGTTTTCTTCACCTCCTGCTTTAGAGCAGCAAGAACGCGAGATATAAACGAACACCAAACGACTCCCAAACAATCAAAACCGGCCAAAGGTGAAAAAAGGAAACGACGCGATAAAGGCTGGATGAGAGGTTTCCCGCTGGTAGTGACAAGGAAGGATACCGGTACCGTAGCGATTCCTTATGGATTGTGTTGGTGTTTGTGTTTGTGTGAGAGATGCACTGTGAGACCGCTTGCCGAACCGGTATTCGAGTTGAAATCAAAAGTAAAGCGAGGAGAGGTTTATATAGAATACTAGGGGAGATACTGATGAGGCCTGTATTTAATCCTTCAAATGGTGGGAGAATAGCTCGCATTTTATCGCATCCAGTAGCGCAGTTGTGCTCGTAGTCTTTTCGTATGCCTCCAGAGGGAGCTCTGGCGGAAGGAACGCATGTTATGGGATCCCTCGACACCCCACTAACCAATTACCATGTCGGCACCATATCGTTTTGCAATCGAATCTTGAGCCTTGGAGTGACTCCCCGACCCCTGTCTCCGCTTCCTCACCACTCCAACCTTGTGACTGTTGCTGGGTGGGGTTTCATCTTGAAGGTGGTTTTTGCCACATTTGCTCTAAGAGCTGGTGAAAACCCTCAAACCTGATCCGGTACTGTACGAGTACTATACGGTATCATACCCCACAACACAACACAATTACATGCCCCGATACGGATACCGGTGCGGTACAGTACATATTTTTATGAACACACGCGTGCAGATCTCCCACCCTATCGTCAAGACTACGGCCCTCCTTCCCCGCCAGCACACAAGATATAACTTTTCATCAACTCACCGCATCCCCTCCGCCGGACATCACCCATTCTATCATGCCTCGACCTAATACGCGCAACCTTCTAGTCACTTTCGATGCCTTTGGTACGCTTTTCAAACCGCGCTTGCCAGTCCCTCTGCAGTATATCGCGGTGGCCGAGGAGCACGGCATAACGGGTTTGACGGAAAAGCAGGTCAGCTCGTCCTTCAAAGGAGGTAGGTGTATGCGAATTCCCTGCGATCCTGTAGCCTACCGCCCTTGCTGGCTTCTTCATGGTGTCTGGGGGGCTTGTTTGCATATTCCAATCCCACCTATCCCAGGCGCATATGGCTATTACTCCAACATCAAGGTTATTACAATCTAGCTTTTGATAACATGGTGATGTCAGTAGTCTATGCCACACCACCATGAGAGGTCAGGCAAGGGATGATGTAAATTTCCAGAGGCTCACGGATGGCTCCGGAAGCCGGAAAATCCTGCCTTGGGCATTAGTTGCCCCAGTATCAGATGAAATCCGCACAAGATCTTTTGAATTTCTACTGACTGGTCCGAAACCAGCTTTCGCAGAGGGGAGCAAACTATTTCCAAATTACGGCAAATCCGTCGGCATGCGCCCCGCAGAGTGGTGGGGAAGAGTAAGTATCTCTCCATCATATTCACCGCCGCTGCATCCCCCTGTCTTTTACTTTGTGGTGCCCTCCCATTCCCATTCAATGCTACGATCCCCCGCCATTCTTCATATATAACTTTATATATGACATTATTCATACCCAAACTACTCTAAGATAGAGTAGATTTATTCTACTTAGCCTTCCGCCTATCGCATCCCCAGCAAGCAGGGCCCCGAGAAGACCCCTATCTCAATTCTGTGGAGTTTTTTTTTGATATGATACGAAACCAATTCGGTGGGGGCATAAAGTGCACTAGCCCTTAGACAAACGATGGATATTTACATCACACATGCTCAGCGCCAGGCTGACAAATAGCCATTGGTGTCAGGTAATCAGGAAGACCCTGGAGCCATTGGCACCCGACGGCCTTACGGCTGGTATCATCTCAGATTTGATTCGGCGATTCAGCACTTCTGCCGGCTACGAACTCTACAGTGACGTGATACCTTGCCTTGAATTCCTTCAGCATTTTCGGTCTCGGCGAGCCTCTTTCTGGCCTTACGACACAGTCACAGTTGGGGTAATAACCAATTCCGACAGCCGTGTTGTGCCGATTCTAAACTCTCTATCAATTGGAGTCAGGTCATCCACATCAAAAACTGGTTGGGAGGAAGCACTCTGGATTGACCCCAAAGAAATCCCACCTCCCAAGCGGAAGCCCGGGAGACCCCGTAAAAATCCCCTGGTTGAACCAAAACTGGAGATAGACTTTATTACGCTTTCATATGACGTGGGAGTCGAAAAGCCTCACTTTAAAATCTTCCGCGAGGCTGAAAGGATGGCAAAAGAATGCAGGAATCTCGAGGGTCCATGGACTCGTATGCATCTCGGAGATGATGTAACCAAGGATTATCACGGGGCAAAGCTTGCCGGGTGGAAAGCTGTGTTGGTTTGCCGAGATGGTAACGGACCCAAAAATCAAGGGGTAGTCTCAGTGAGGGATTTCAGGTCAATGCGGCAGCTCTGTGAGCTTGTTCTTTAGATTTACGCTGTAGTTCCGGTCGGGGGATAAGAGAGAAAAGACTACTTGTAGAATAGCGAAAACACCAAGGCTATTTCTAATGATAGTCACCATGTCTCTACAACCTTTCGCCCAAAGTGGGGAGATAATTACCGTAATTATTCAGTCACAAGAGCTTCCTTAACATTGAATATATATTGCTCTCTTTTCAATCCAATTGTCTATGTGCAGCCGCGTCCCCAAAGCTCTCCATGTACAGTACTACCAGCTCTTGGAAATGCTTCGCTTGCACTCTCTTCCCATTATTCAGCGAAACAAGTTATAACAAGAGTTTACAATGTCACTAGAGGCATATCCGAAAACAACCACCCAAGAGATTTCCGTGGTTCCATTGCTGTTGATAGGCATTGCTCCCAATGTACAAGGGATATGAGAGCCCCACGCGCGTGGGCGTATCTTACACTCTTTTAGCAATTTTGGCATTCGAACCATCCTTTACTTCAGGAAATTACCCGTTAATACTTAAGGCCTAGTCTAGGTGCGAGAAATCACAAGGAAAACGTGTCCTCTACTGTTTTCAGGTAACTCGCGGTGCTTACCGGTAGGCATGTGATAGAAGGTATAAAGCAAGGCTCTAATCTATTCGCCAATATCCTTCCTCCAAGTGCAACCCCCCCATCTTTTTCATGGATCATAAACCCTAATTCAACGAAGAATGTCTTTCACCTCAAGCCCTCCTGATCACTGGTCCTATATTTCCAGCCTATGGTCTTGGACAGGATTAGAGGGCGCTGTTGCACTCCCATGATCAACTCTCCACCTCTCTACCCCTCGTATCAAGTTTCTCCAATAATGCACATTAAAGTGTAGCTTATAATATTGCACTGCCGGTCTTGTCCGTCGCAGCAATCTACAGCCCACAGACGATGGGGCCAGATGCTTGCCTGGGAAGTGTTGAGGAGGCAGCCCGAGCTCCTCCAGAAACTAATTAAACCTCAGGTGAGGAGCAAATCCAAGGAATCCTGGAGTTTTAAGAGTGTCTCTCGGATGAGCATAGCTTCAGATCAATCGACCCAAGACCTGGAGACAACTACGCAAGTATCCTTACAGTCTGTTTGATCAAGCTCAACGGGACTCCCGGCACCCGACGAATCACATTGGACAATTCATAGTTAACCTATCGGGAACTTGAGAAAAATTTTCCATCGAATCGTGGAATTATTATATCGCGGAATAAATGCAATTAGAGCACCCCCACACTACAGCATGCCAATGCGCTGTCCAGATGGCCCATATTGGCTACATCGTCTGATGGAACCTCCTCTATTCCATCGACTTCCCATCGCTGAGAATCCCCCCATGACCTCCATCCAGCTAACCCTGCTCAAGGCCATGACAGCAGCTCTTGAATTTGTTATTTCGGATACTTAATTTTAACTTTTCTCGTTTTTTCTCCTGCTCATCCGGTGGACGTTTGGTGCTTCTGATGGTTGTCTCCTGGTTTGCTTTCTAGCAACATCTGGCTTGCTCGGGTACGTCAGGCTCTCCCAGGGCTTAAGCAAGTTAATCCCTGTGCGGATATCGCGATCCCCGCGCTAACTTAGCGTGGAGGGTCGGTAGGCTCAAAAACAGGGCACTTCCGCCTACCGTATTATCTTGAATAAGAGAGAATTGACTCAGGACGTATTTTTGTGGGGAAGGGAGAGAACACCGGCAAAATAAAACGACGCGTTACTTAGAGAGGAAACTCAGACGCCCTGAGACAATTCTCTCTTATTCAAGATAATACGGTACACCTTACCCCACAGATCATCAACTATAATCGCTGGCAGGGTCTCCATCAAGCTCTCTGCAAATGAAGCCTCAGGACTAGCTCCAGTTGCTAAACGGTCCGAACCACCATAAATTCTCGCGTGGTTTACCCAAACCTAGCCCCACCAGCGTGTAGCTACTAAATAAGAAGGCTACTGCGACCGCTACTCTATATTTTGGTGAGAACTGGTCAAAATCTCAATGTTTCAGCGCTATTAGGTGAGCTTGATATGCTTGGATATCGGGTCATCCACCAACCCCACACACCTGGTGCGGTCCTCGATTCACTCTTCAGCCTTTTGCAGAAGCACTGCTAGTGTACCAACGCATTGAGAACTCGTATTTACTGTTCCCAGAGGATATTGCACCACGGAGCCGCGTTAGCCACTGCCCAACCAGACATCTACCGTACCGGTACCTGAATCTTTCGTGTCAGAGGCACCCAATAGTTAATTCCTGGTTCCCTGTTGTCCGAGCCTGTGTGGGAATCATCCATCAATGCACGGGGTTTCTCGCAACCAAGGGGACCTGAATTTAGTGCTGAAGAAAATACCCACAGGACAGGAGCCGGATAACTTAAAACATGCATCCTCTCACGTCCAAAGGGTGATATGGTGCATCCTGCGCTTCGGTGCAAGCCAAGCGACAGCTATGGAAAGAAACAATAAATTGCAATATTCGAACCGCCTGAGGGGAGCAAACCTTCCCTTTGGCAGCACCATAGCTCGCCAAGAAAAGCCAACCCCAACCGCCAGCCCCCAGACTGGATGCCACAAGTGGGATATGTCCATGCCCTAAGCCAGGCTCTAGTGATGGATCAACCATATTCTGATATGAAATAGCACCGCAGGCCTCCGATCTGGCCAAGAGCGGCTGGTATGAGACCCTGACTCTACATCCCTGCGCAAACCACCCACTTTCGAAAAGTGGTTCCAGATGAACAGCCTTCTCTTACTATACGTCATATATGCGAGAAGCCTTTCAGACAAGAGTGGGTAAAGGGGGAGAGATTGGCTGCAATCCCTTTTTAGCGTCCCTTGACTTTTACGGCCATGTTGCGAGCCCAGCTGACGGATTCAATACTCTTGGGACAATGGATAACTCAGTTGAGCTACCAATGCCGGATAAACTCTACCCTCGGCTTGAGCTAACCTCAGGAGATGAGAGTGCATGAAGAGCAGTGACAGAAATGAATCACGTGATAAGCAGTGCCAAAACAGCCCATAGTATCCGTGTAGAGCCCGGATGAGCGCCTTTTCCCCATCCGCCCCAAAAGTAATCCTCAGAAGCACCAAAATCTACGGCATCCTGTCAATCGCCATCGCCAACAGAGCAACCGTCAGTTACCCCTTATGGGAGCCGTCTCAGGAGGAGTGAGCCCCACGCTTGAGTGTGCCGAGAGCACAGCAAACCTGTCCCACTGCCCCTCCATCTAGCTCAGCCAAAGCTAACTCAAACTCTCTACTCAGGCGCCCCTACTGAATCGGCCCTTTCTCTTCCAGAAGAGCCACCGGCCCACTTTTCCCATTGCTCCCTCTCTACAACCCGAGTAATCCTACTGACCTAATCAACAAGAGGGAAGCGGCAAGCTTCAGCACGAAGACGGGATCTGTCCTCCTTTCGCAATACTACCGCAGTCTCCACATTGTTGGAAGGGTGCGGTTGAGAGTGTCACAGATGGCTCAGGAGCGTTACAGAGTATCCAGGAGGGTGTTAGATTGCTCTAGCAGTTTAGCTGTCTGCGGAGAAGACTCTACCAACACGCCTTTCCTTTGTTGTCACGAGAGTGTAAGCATGGTGATCTGTGGAAGGATCAGGATGCATTATTTGTGTTTTCCTTACACCTCTGTTTCCTTCGTTATTTTGGTTCTTGGGGAGTGCGAACGAAGTTGTCGAAGTTACCCCATACTCTTCCTACATAGTGCCCAAGTTCCAAGTGAATCCTCTCACTCTACCGTCCACCTTTGTGCAACCTATTTCCCAGTTTGACCATCTCTGCCATTCTCTGCGTTTCTCTCGTAGCCACCTCCCTTACCCAGGCAACGATTACCCTCGACACAGTAAAATACCAACCCCAGCCCTTCCCGTAAGCTACCAGCTCTCCAGAGGCTATCGGTATTCCTCTGACAGAGTCCTTAACTTGCTTAATCCATGTACCCGACGACCGAGACAACTCCCCGGAGAACCAGAACCCCATCCCCAAACAAAAACTGAAGTTTAAAAAAGGAAGCCATCAGAACCGCCCCCGTAAGAGCGCTCTGACCCGCGACACAACCCAGATGGCGAAAGCGTGAACCACAGTGGGGGCGAGCCGTCGTCCCTTCCTCACGTCGTCTCCTGCTGCTCCGTAGAAGGCTAGAAGCCCCCCCCCAGCCCTCCCGTCCATCGATCCTGCGTGCCACTAACAGACCTCACCGCTTCCCTCGACCCACCAAATCCCAGATTCCCCCAGAGAGAATCACAGATGATTTGAAGATCACATCCTCAGCCTGGCTTACAGTGACACCGCAATACAATATTCAGCAGACAAAAACGATATTCTCGCTACCCCTACACCGACACAAGCACAATGCCACAACCACCATTCCCCCTTCGCCCGGGAACGTGCATTTACCAAAACATCCAACCGATACCACAACAGCTAGCCCGGATAGCCCTTCCAATACATATGGCCCCCCAGACCATCCCCCGAAATCCCTACCACAATTCCCCCACTACTCATCCCAACACCTCTTTTCTCCCCTTCTTCGCACTTCTTCCACCCCCCATCCCGAGACCCCACCTTCCCTTCCACCTTTCCTTCATCTCGTAATCTGCCCGCAAAATCAACTACTACGAATCATTTGCCCCTAGCCCGATCCCCATCCAACTACACACACCGCAGCCCACCCTCTTCTCTCTCTCTTTTTTCCTGTTTCTCTTTCCCCCCTCCTTCCCCCACCATCTTCGGAAATACCTGCAGCCGGTATAGGAGATGCCCGCACTCTGAGGTCCCAGAAGCACGCACACGCACTAGCAGAGGAACACGCAAGCTATGAAAAAAAACTCACCCACCCGCCATTTCCCCCTTCCTTCCTTCCTTCCTTCCTTCCTTCCTTCCTTCCTTCCTTCCTTCCTCATCATCTTTTCCTAGCCTCATTACTTCCTGCCCCCAAGACCTTCCTTTCCTCCCCTTTCAAGACAACTCAACTCAACCCAACCCAATCAATCATGAACTTTCTCCACCGCTTAATACAAAACCCCAGTCCTCCATTTTAGAGCTACTCACTCAACCCCACCGCCTAGGGGTAAAAGTAAAAATCCCCATCGCCAATCATTACCTCCGCATCGATTACTTTCGACTGACATCACTTTATGAACACCGAGTGACACCACATGACCCACATGCAACAGCCCCCTCTCCCCCTCCCCACCTTTGATCTCCCAGCCAAGCACCATCCCCCCCCCAAAGACTCGCAGCGAAACACATCCTTGTAACATACCCCCAGGGAATAATCAGTGGTATGGCATGGTATTACTCTATAGTGCGATAGCAATCACCTGACCCGTGCCACAGACCGCTCGGGGAAATGATCAGAAGCTGGAGGCGGTCAGTGCGTCACGGGTCATCACGGGTCGTCACTCACTCGCTCGCTCACCGCTAGTTAGTCTAGCCAGCTAGCTAGCTAGCCCAGGGATAAACGAGTATGCAAGGCGACTGACTACATTAAATTCTGGGCAAACTTGAACCCCACCACTTTGCTTACCCCTTCAAGATAGCCACCATAACCATTTCTTCCAAGGCCTAACCCTGCAGCAAATAACTGTACACTTTTCCGAGCATGGTACCTAGCATAATGCTGGTAATAGCGGGGGGGTCGGGTTTAGCCAGAAATTGCGGTAGTCAATGTCCCACTATGCTGGTAGTCCCGGTGCTAGTACGATAAAACCATACAGTAGGAAGTGCGTGATTTCATCCTCAAAATTAACTAACCAATGTAAGGGGGTATAAGAGAAAAATTGAGCCCCGCACAAACCGTAATGTCAGTTATGGCACCCAATACCCTCCTAAGTACGGAGGTACAGGGCCTAAGTTTTGTATGTTCCACAAGCGAGGTTTGCTGCCCTTACCTCCTGTGGAACATACAAAACTTAGGAGCTGTGCCTCCGTAGACTAACTCCACGGCTTGCTCCTACCAATGCAGTCCGTGGCAAGAAGACTAAACTACAATACTCTGAACACAATATGAAGAAGCATCAATACATTTTAGACTACACTATACGTACTCAACCGTGCGTAACAAACAGGGTGAGTGACTAACAGTGAACGGAACGAAACGCACATCCACGCTTCGCGATAACTACCGCTATCGCCTACAGTCCCCGCGCATGCATAATACGTACACGCAAACAGTAAACCCCTGTGGTAATGAAGGTGAGGGGAGAACAAATAAAAAATATAAATATAAATAATAAAACTTTGCAGCTTCCAGGGTTCCCCCACGATGCGTAATATACTTACTTTTACCACAAGTGGTAAGGAAGGTGTACAAACAGAACCGATCTGAAAAAGCGCTGCAATAATTATTGTGTTCCTTTTTTTCCTCGCATGGCAAACTTGGTGGAGAGAAGGGAAGAGAAAAGAAAAAAGTTATCGAACAAAAGTTACACCAGACAGAGTATACCCAAAGTACATTGTAAGCAGGTGAAAGGGGTAAGCAAATGTGCAAAAGAAAGGCGTGAAGTGGAGTGCAGTGAAGACAAAGAAAAAATGCGTCGAGGGGTTATAAAGGCCAGAAAAAAGTCTATAAATCCCTCGAACCATACCCCCAAACCAGTTTGATAAAGGCAAAAGGAAGAAGGGTAGTCAGAAAGAAAAAGGACATAAAACACATGAAAAATGTATTCCAACAGCGCAACTGTGCGATCCGAGCTTTAGTTCCATCTCGAGAAAACTTGCAGTGATTGTCAAGTCCCTTCTCAAGGTAACAAACGAGCAGGCTCGACACAGAATACCTCCCTCCTAATACCGCCCCTGCAAGCTAAAAACAAAAACAGACAAGACGGGTAAACATAACAAATGTCCATCCGTTCATATCCGGGAAGAAAATAAAATAAAAAGAGGAATTGTTGGATCGTTGGCATCGATTAGACTCGCCACCACTGTTCTACCAGTGCTGCCATCCAATCGCCAGATTTCACAGGACCTCCTCTTCCATCTCCATCCCCCCCCCCAACACTCCTCCGAATTCGACTTTGCCTCCGAATCCTGTCATTGGAGTAGCCTGCATGCCAAATCCAAGGCCTCTAGCAGGACTCTTGACATCGACATCCCCGCTTCCACGCCTCTTCTTCAACGGGGTTTCGGGCTCATGGCCATTGGCGTGAACAGGCTCAGGTTTCTTGACTGTATCCTTACCGGGGGTCGCAACGGTTTTGGCTTTACCATTCGCCGAAAAATCCGGGGGTGGGGTCGACGCCTTATCCTTAGACCCGGAATCCCGAAGCGAAGAAGTGGAATGCGAACGTTTCAACTATGCCCATAAGAACCTACCCCAAGATTCCGAACTTTAAAAAACAAAAGCATACCTTGATCCTATCCACCCCACCTACGAGCTCTTCCTCGAGACGCACATCCTCCTCGCTTCTCATCCTCTCACGCAAATTGTCTCTCTCATCTCTAGCGAATTCATCCCCCACAAGGCTCTCAACCTCGTCATCCCTCCCGTCCAAGCCTGGAATCTTTTTGCCATTCTTGCGCTTCAAGTCACCTCCATTAGTGACCCCATTGTTACCGTCGCGGAAATCGTTAAAACGCTTGGAAGCCCCATTCTTCTCAGAACCCTTGGCGATAAGAGACTCAAGAGCAGAAGTCATTGCCGTGAAATCCTGTTTCTTGGATTTGCTGGGGACTGCCGAGAGAGATTCGGCACGGATGGGCGCAGGTGGTTTGATCAGTCCCATCTTCTTCAGCTGGCCTGCAATAAGCAAAGGTCGAATTAGCAATCTCTCCAAACAAAAGCAGAAACGGGACATTACGCTCTCCGCGATAAAGGAAGACGAAGCTAGCGTAAACCACACCCTCAGGGTCCAGGTGGCTAACACTCTGGGTCGAGACCGTCTCCCTATCGAGGGGCTTCGGATCCGACAACCTGTGACCATAAATTTTGCGCATAAGCTCTCACGTAATCAATTCAATAGTTCAAGAGATGCCATAATCCTCTCGCCGACCCGATTACAATTCCCTCTACTAAAGTAGGTGGGATCCATATAACGTACCCAGCAGTGTGGCTCACATCCACCCCACCTCCAAACTCATCATCATCATCACCACGGGCATCCTTAAACATACCACCCCAAACACCCCTGCGAACCGGGCCCTCACAGCGAACCCTGAACAAGTCTACCCGAATTTGGCCCACGGATTCCTTCTTCCCGACATCAGCATCTTCCTCATCATCATCATTAGCGTTGGCCTTCATCTTGGCCGGCATGCTGTGACGCCTATTCACTCCCTTTCGAGTTCCGTTCTTTGCATTGTTCTCCCTATCGGATTTGGAGAGGTCGAGGCCGCTCAGAAAACTCTCGAGACCAACTTCCTTGAAAACGAACTCCCTTTCCGCAAGTTCCCCTTCTTTCACCTCAACCCATCTACTGCTAATCCAAGTCTCGACACCGCGACGAAGAAGTGTAGCGGTCTCCTCCTTTTGGCGGCCATCAAAGTAGACATAGGCAGCCAGACTCTCCCGCTCGTCACCTTCATTCTTAGGCAGGTAGGAATCCAAAATAGTAATAGAGATAGCAAAGGGCGAGTTGGTTGTAGACGGGATGTAGCTCGTGATTTTGTCTGTGTTACGCAAGCGATGATTTCCATATTCTGGCAACGGGGAGTGAGCAGTGTTGGCCCACGAGAAATTTTCAGTTGAGGCAGGGGGCTCCTGAGGCGTATGTATGTTCAAGGTAACATGCTTGAATGTAGGCATTCTGAAGGTGGCGCGAGTAGTGCCGGACGAGGAATACTATCTAACGGTCGGGAATTCAGTGATGAGCTAAGATATCTACCGTGAGGTGTGCAGATGTGGGGAATAGGGAAAATCAACACCAGCGGCCACAGGCATGTTACCCAAAGCTCTACCGGGCAAAGGGTATAAAGGAGAGTTGAGCCTATACATGGAGTCTGGGAATGGGATTGAAGAAATTATAAGCAAAAACAGGTGGTTGGAGCCGACCCGAGCAACGGAAGTGTGGATGTGGGCGTGAAGGGAGGGGGAGGATCATTAGTGCTAGAAAGGAAGAGTGATGCAGAGGGTAAGGAGTAGAATTGGTGATGAACTGAAAAGAAAAGAAAAAAACCGTAAAGGAGGCGGGGGGGGAGTAGAAAGGTGGCACCACGATCGTGGGAGGGAGGGCGGGGAATGCGTGATCAGGATACAGGAGTCCTACCTTAGAAAAATTGGAGTTTTGGTGAAATCTCAACCTTACAAGGTTAACAAGAGCCCAAGAGTGATTTACCCCTTTGCTCAGGTAGTCCCCTAATCCTCTCTTGTCGAATGGTCTAAGCAAACAAAGTAACCGCCTCCTGCTGAGACTCTCGGTTGGGCCTTGGACTCGCTCGTAGCTTTGTTCGTCGTTGTCGAATCTCACCAACAAGGGCAGACAAGCGTTCGTTTTCCTTTACACTGTTAGTTCTGCTGCTGCTGATTCTGGCACCCCCGGCAGAAGTGGAGCGAGTGGGAGGGCAGTACTGCAGTAGTTGTAGAAGAAGCGTTTCTTTGGAGTGTTGTTGTCGATGGTGGAAGAGTGTCGAGACGGAGGCGGGCTGCGATGGTAAAATGTGGGAGAAACAGTAACCGAGAAAAGCTATGTCATGGATTGTGACAGGGGGACTGTAGTTTAAGTGGATACGCTTCGAACAAACAACGCAGCAAAGGGGTACTAGGGCAGGTCGAAGTGAAAAATAAAGTGGGCAAGAAAGAGGAGGAAGAAAAGTAGGGAGATAGAAGAGAGCACAGAAGTAAACTTCGACCGTCAATTCTATAATTGCTATCTCGGGTGAATGGGAAGTTATAGTTGAGTTGTGACACCACGCTGGCAAAAGTAGAGGTACTTAAGGGAGTAAGAGAGAGAGCAGAGCAGAGACCAGTGGTACCGTGGCAGCAATGTGTATCATTTGTTCCCCCGGGTCTATCCTGTCAAGTCACGCACTAAAAAGTTCACGTTACTTTATTATTATGGCAATACATTTACATTATCCTCATCCCATCCAGTCTCTCCATTCCCAAGTTCAATTCTCGTGGAAACCCTATCTCAATTCTACCCCTTTCATATCTTTCCGCCAACGTATTGCCTCGCTGTTTTTTTCTCCCGCGAACTCAGCACACTTTTTTGCAGCGAAGAAACACAAAAACCACGAACATGCTTTGGCTACTGTATGCATCTTTGCCAACACTTTATGGCTTCCAAAAGTAGTTAGATTAGGCTTTAACAAGAGGCCAGAAAATCAAAGGATATTGCTTTCCCTAACCCATGAAGGCGCCCCACCCCATCCCCACCCCCTAGCTTCAACTCACCGCACGAAATCCAGTTGCGTTTCCTTTCCCTCTTTCCGCCTCAATTCAACCGAAAATGGAGGAAGAAGGAAAGAAAAGGAAAGAAAAAGAAAAGAAAAAAAGGAGTGAGAGGAGGGAGGATCGAAAAGAGCAGAAAAAAATAACCATAAATTACCCTCCCGCCGTCCACTCTTCCCCTGCTCCCAAGAAAAGAACTATCATAATATTATATTACGAACCCCCTCCATCTTTCCCATCTCGAGATCTACAAATCATCCCGAGCCCTTAATATGGAATGGCACCCTTCTCCGCCCCCCAAAGTTGACAGAGCATGAACATTTCATACCGGCGCTGTACCTGCTTCATTCTCATTCATTTTTTTTTCCTTTCGAACGCCTGCCCCCCGCCGCACCATCTAGTCTGCAGTCGCCCACACATGTCGGCATCCCATTGGCCAGCCATTCTATGGGAAAGGGAAAGAGGGAAGGGGGAAGGGGGAAAAAAACAACGAACCGTATGTAGGAAATCCATGTTCCCAAGGATCACAAAAGAGGAGGGGAGGGGATTTCTAGCTGCGCTATGCATCAAAAAGTCTTCGTGTGAGATTTCTTATAATACGCCTTTTTTTGCTCTTACCCTTGATGGGGTATTTAGACCTTGGTTATTGTCCTATCCTCCTCCTCAATTTGGGGTAGGTTGCGGTCTGGTACCTCTCCCTAGAATTCGAACCGTGGTATCATAGGATGGACGAATGAATGAGGAGGGGAGGGGGGGTTGCCGTATGGGATGTCTTCTCGGCTTGGTGGTTCGGGATGAAGGTACTACTTATGGGTATGGAGGGGAAATACCGGTACTTGGATGAGGAACAGACGCGAGCTGCTTAAACCAAGTACCGTATTCTATCTCGAGTACCGTACATGACAGGACCGTGCTATACTGTACAATACAGTGCCGAACATGGGTTTTAACTTATCAATTCAATTGATGCATACCATCGGGATACATTTCGAAGGAAATCACCCCACCAAGGTCCCCAAATTCCATTCATTACCCGCGATCCGAACCGCAAATATAAAGCTGGTATCAATCTCAATACAATTCCGAGAAAGAAAATAATGATGATAATAATAATAATAATAATAATAAAATACCCTAATCGGATTTCCAGAGGCATCCAGAAGCTTCCAAAATCCCCATCTGAACTCCAATTCCACCGGGAGACCCATTACTCCTAATTGCCTGACGTTTGTAAAAACGACTGCTATTGCATACGGGCAAAAAATCGACCAGAGCCTCAGGATTTTGGTGGTATGCAATAGCAGTCGTTTTTACAAACGTCAGGCAATTGGGAGTATTGCCATCAATACCGGTACCAGTATCATGTCAACTCCTATCACGCTTATCACTCGGCTTAGTTCGGAACCCACCGCCACGACACTGGTAGGCTATCCACTCTCTACTCTCGACCCGGCCCCAATTCAGGTATATAGTATAGTGCGAGAACCGATAAGCGTCAACTAGCTCTACAATATAGCATAACTTACCCAATACTATCCCAAGTTAGGTAAAAAAACCGTAGAAATGTAAGGCAGAAAAAAGTACGGTTTTTATTTTATTTTAATTGGTGGCAAAGAGGTAGTAAGAACGCTATCTACTGCATCAGTGGACACCACCCGATTGTTACTCTTCCGTTCTTTGCACCGTAAATAATGACATTTAAAAAAGTTCTTTTTTTTCTTTTCAATTGGTTTGCAAAGTCACCAAGTATAAACCCAGAGGACCTGCATCTACTCGAGTATACTACATCAATCAACCCTCTCCCGGACATGTTCCTCGTTCCAAACCAACTAACCTCCCGAACCATCAAGCCAGCGCAAGTTTATAAGCACAGCGATTCCCCCCAGTTATGAAAAAAATGATTAGAAGTAGTTATCCGACCATTGTGGGAAAACAATTAATGAAAGAAAGACAACAGAAAAGAAAGCGAAACCATTCAACACCAAAGTCAAGAAACACGAAACCAGAGTGAGAAAAAACGACCTGGTAACGAAAGAGATTAACGAAACAAGGAAAGATCACATGAGAAACCCAAACCCTATGTTATAAACAGTATAAAACACAAAAGTGATCCGGCTAAAAACTACAAGGTTGTGAAAAAGAAGGATCAAGCAAAACGAAAAACTTCTTCCAGGGCCTGCCCCAGCTAGGCCTGCCAGCCTGTTTTTCCACTTCCACTTCTTCTCTTTTCTTCTGCAAGACCAGAAGGAATGCATCCCACAAAACATGATTGTTGCTTTTGATGAGAATATCACCCGAACATTGAAACAGCCTACTCCAATAGCCGATGACACCCCCGCTAATACTCCCCCTCAGATGTTGGAATCCCCACTCATGAAATCTCCATCGGCAGGCTAGCATCTGCTGAAATGTTGAACCCCCAAGCCCAGTGATGATGCGAGTAAAAAATACATTTGCTAACGCCATGAATCCCCCACCATAATCATTGAATTCGTGCTCCAGTATACCCTCTCAGGGAATCACGACACCCACCGACAAGAACACCCCCCGGATGTGTAATCCCGCTTCCGTGGTGGCAGCTCCTGCTCTTTCAGAATGACTAACCCTCCGCCGCTCGCATCCATAAACTCTCTCAACCCGCCGCTTGGAGTCACAACCATCCGGGTGCACTTCACATCGCCGAGTCTACCGGAGCCGTTCGGGTCTGCGTCAGTAAGATCCATTCCCAGTACCCTCTTTAACCGCTTAGATGTCGGCCTAGTTTCTTCGATGGTTATCTTGAGGGGGTAGGGTGATGGTGATTCTCCACGTTTAATTTTTCCAGCTATAGGAATATCAGAAGACCCGTCACCATCATCGGCACCGTCAACAGAAGTGTTCAACCCCGTTGGTGTCGGAATGGGGGGAGCAGTGACCGGCGGCTTAAATTGGTCACCATTGCTCGGATTGAAGGAGTTTCGTGGCGGGTGCCCACCAGGCGGCCCCCGCGGGTTTCCAGATGGTGATCCAGAAGTAGCCCCGCCACGCCCGTCAGAAAAACCGCCACCACCTCGCCCATCCCCCGGCCCATCCCCCAAGCCATCATCTCCATCCCCATGACCAGGAGGCCCATGGTCCCCACCAGATCCTGGTGGAGGCTGGGCCAAACTGTGCTGATTGATACTGATCTCAACATCCAGTAGAGTCTTCTCCCATACGCATTTCCAGACAATCTCGCTTTCGCCCAATGCTGTCCCATTTGCAAATTTTGGAGGGCCCCCGGCACTCTTGAGCACTGCCAGCGTTTGATCTATGGCATTTTGTTTCAAAACAACAGTTTTGTTGTAAAGAATCCCAAACTTATAGTTCGCAAACTTCCCCACTGGGGTGCTGTCGTTCGAGCGCAGCTTCAGTGGTTTATTGTTAGGGGTCGAAGAATTGTAGTACGCCAAGGGGATGTGGAAGAAAAGGGGATTCTGAGCACCATCCATCCAACCCGGCTTATTAGAATACTCTTCCTGACCAGCACCATCCTTAACTACCATGTCCCAATTATCATCAAACTTTCTTATCCCTTCTGAACTTGAAAGCATGTACCCTCCCCAAGACCCATCTCCATATTCTGCACCCCTCAGGAAGTCGGGATAGCTGGGAAAGGTGTCCATATTAAAGGGAGTGGGTGGGAAAGGGTCAAACCTCCATACAAGAGGCTTGTCTGGGGAGTTCTGGCATGACCAAAGCAAATTAGAGCCCAGGTTAAAAACCCCAGGTGAATATGGGTCTAGTGGTCTAACGAGACAATCGGAAGAAGCCTCCGAAAGTATCAATGGTTTTAGCACCGCCATACCGGTTGTTATATCGGGAAACGAGTTATCGGAGTCAGAAATAGGCGGGCCAGTCTCCTCGGAGGATGGCGGCATCTCGGCAACTGTGGTCGTATATGACGATATCGATCTCACAGGGCTTCGATTGATGTTAGCAATAATACCTCGCTCATCCTCCCCTTTTCATGGAGCAAATAGGGGCATCGAAGGTGCTTCTAGGGGTAGGGGCTTACACGCTAGTGGATGATTTCCTCAATCCCATGCCCAGGCCTACTCCCAATCCAACAGCTAACAGCAGCACCAACCCTATCCCAAGCCCCAAAATGATGACCCTAGCCTTGACCCCCAACCACCGCTTCTCTTTCCATTCCTTTGCAGCCCCACTCCCATCATCCAGATTATCAGGTCCCCCACCATTTACCCCGATTGCTTGTCCTGCACCAGCTCCCCCAGCAGAGGGCAATATCCCCACTCTACTATCCCTACGATCCTCCCCTACTGAAAACCCAGAATCCGGATTCGATTGAACGTCCGCAGCAATACCCCTTTCTTCCGGTTTTAAAGGTGGCTGGTCCGGATACATACTATATGGGGGTGGTTCTGTCGAAGCAATTGAGGGTGGTTGCCTTTGATGATGGGGAGCAAACCCATCTCCCACAGGAATCTCAAACCCATCTCCAAATGGATCATGCTCACCGATATCAGAATTGCTATGTACCGACAAAGGATATATTGATTGTTGGTGGCCCCCATAATCGAATCGAGGCCTCACCGGAGCTATTGATGGAAGTGGTGAGGGAGGCGAAGAGAATTGTGAAAGTTGCGATGGTATTGAATAAAGTGTTGATGAATTTGTAGAATTTGTTGTATTGGTTGCAACAGTGTTAGACCGATGCAGTCCAGTGGCATGAGCAGAAGAGTCGGATATTATTGAAGGAGCTAATGATGAGGAAACCCTATGGTGAGGGAAGTAACCGCCGTTCGCTACACGAATAGGAGACGAGGATCGTCGCGAGGAAAAGGAGGAATCACGCCTTAGCGAATATACAGAAGGGACGAAAGTAGATTCCCTCGAATCTCCAAGGTCTACAGGAGAAGGGCTACGTGAGTGCACAGGGGTAGCAAACACATTTGAAGGCCTTGGAGAACCAGGTGGAGTTGCGAAGACATTTTCCTGTATCGGCTGAATATTGTCAGCAGCGGACCTGACCGAGTCTTCCGACCGTGAATATCGATAATCTTCGTCGTAGTCGGTGTCGTTAGGGGCAAGCGAGGACAGCGGGCGAGCATCACGGAGGGGTAATCGGTTCTCCATCGTAGGCCACCCGAGATAGGGGTAAGGGCCCAGAGAGAGAACAAGTCTCTCTGATGGATCAGAAAATAGCTCGCTTCGACACGACGAGCGGAGGGCAGAAAAGTGGGGATAGGGGTTGAAGGATACCGGTAAAAGAGACAAGCGAGACTTTCGGCAAGAGAATGTGTATCGACAGTTGAAAGAAGGTATTCGGTGAGAGAGTAAAGTGGTTAAAGCAGAGCCGAAGGTTGCGCGGTGGTCAAGGAGCGGATGGGGTACACCGGAGGAATAGACGATGGATGTGGTTTGCGGTTGTGATCTGAAAGGTGATTGGGGGCAGCCACACCAACACTCCGTCGCTCACACACGAGCAAGCAACTGCACAGGAAAGAGGAAGTGTTAGGGGAAGGAAGCACCAGGATTGTACTCGTTACTGTAGCAGATCCTCCGTGATAAAAGAAAAGGAAAAGCGGAAGACGAAACTATCATACATATTAAAGTTCACCAAAAACTGCCAAATACCGCACCGCAAACTTGGACCATCCAGAAAAAGACATTGGCTGGGGGGGGGAACGGTGAGAAGTTCAAACCGGCGGCGGGCTGGTGTTTCTGTTTTCCCCCTTCTGTTGATTTCTTCTGGCCCTTGTCCTCCACTCGGTGCACAGCCCCAGTCCAAAAGAACCTGGTGCGCTTCCTTATTTGGGCTTCCCTGCCCAAAATCCGAGTGTCTCCCTCATATTTCGTCACTCGATTTTGCGATATTGCCCTTTTTATTACCTTCAAACCATATTGCCAGTCTGGTAATACCGGGAGCTGACAGCCCAAACGGACAAATGACCCGCGCACCCGGCCCAATTGGAATGGTCACGCTTTAAAAGCCTTAAACGGGTGTGGAATCTTGGCCATATAATTCACCTACAGCGAATGATAGGGCTATGCAGGACGGTAGCACAAGACGCCTAGAAATAAAGAAGACTGTACTAGTACAGTACTCCGGACCGCAGAGTCTCATGTCCAATTCTTGATCAAAGGAACTCAACCCACATGCCCGCAGCGCTACCACACTGCCTAACCGTTCCTAGGGATTTCATACTGGCAGCGTTGCTCCTAAGGGGAATCCTCGTTCTGAGATCGGGGGGGAACAGATAACTTACCGGTGTTCGGGGAGTGAACTGTTGGTGTTGGCCGGTTGTGAAGCGGCTACCATCGACTAGTGAATTTTCTCGTTAAACCATTTAAACAGCGAGGAAATGGACAGGCTTCTTCGGGGGAATTTCGGGCATCACTTCGTGAAAAGTGGTTAGGGGGCTTCGGGCTGGATAGAAGTGGGGGAAGCTTGTGTCAATCATTTCTTCTGCCAGATTTCACGCGCAATAGCCGGGGACTCGTCGGGGCAGAGGGGGGGATTGTCGGGAATGCTTGTCCGGGTTGCACTCGGATGTCCTGTCCTGTATGCATCTGAAAAGGGATTTGTAATTGTAAAATGCAGGCTTGTGTCATCACTCCTTGCATTGCTTCCGAAACATCCACTGCAATAGCCAGCTACAGTACACACCGGCGCGGCGGGGTCTGATCTCGCTATAATGGACCTCCCTGTGGTGCAAACGCTGCTGTTGTGGAGGGATTGTTTGGGAACTCGAATGTCTTGTCTCTTTTGACTGGTAGGAGGGGGGAAAATATTGTGCTGTTCCTGTCAATGTCGGAGACTGAGATGGCCAAGGTGCTACCGCAGCATTCCTCAGTGATAAGGTGTTTGCCTTTGGAATTAAATTCTGAGACTAGTCCTCAAAGTACAGGGAAATCCATGGCAAGTGCCCTGGAGTATTACCTAGGAAACTCAAGAGAGAGAAAAAAGTAAGGAGCATCAAAGATCCAAGTGAACTGACAAATGTCTCACAGGGTATCAAAATAATGAAACATAATCAAAATTGGTAAGACCGGAGTTCAAGGTTCCAAATTGGGTCCTGTCAGAAATGGTAAAACTTTCAGCCTTACAGGTGAATCTTATTTATATCCTGCACTTCAACACTAAGAAGTACTACTTGATCATCTAATAGCATAACTAGGTACTGAGGTGCCAGGCCTGAGCCTGAGATTAAAGACAAACCTTTACTCATCCGACATAGTGAAATCCTAACAAGCACTACAACCAATAATTATTGACATATTTTTTTTAGTTCTTATTTTTCATGGCTTACTCATGCTGCCTGTATTTACTGGAATAATTGAACCTTGTGTTAAGACGTCCAAAATCCCCTCTCTTGGTTGGATAGGGGGCGAAAACACTGAGAAAGCTGACCACTCAAGCCCCAGCTTGAGACAAAAAAGAGCAAAGAGGCGCCTGGCCTTACCAGCAATGGCGACTCCAACGTCCTAAAGCGAGGTTCAATTATTCTAGTAAATACGGTAACGTTATACACAGTTCCCCTCTGCCCCCCGTTACTGTTTTTTGGTTATAAAAACATGCCTAAGAGCATGCTGCGGAGTCAATAAAAATAACAGAAGGTTACGACAACCGCTCCAAGAATCGCAGAAATATGGCACCATAAGAACTTGAATAAACGGACCTTGTGCTTGGACATTGAAGTTGCTTGCCTCTCTTAGTAAGGTTTGGTACTCGTGCCAAGGTTGCGGCGTGCGGCCGCAACCCCCGCATGTTCGCTGGCTCACAACCGGGGCCACTCTAAAGAGTGCCTGACAGCTCAACGCAAATTTACAGCTCAACGCAAATTTGTGGCTTACCATAGTAACAGTGTGGCTCAACACAACTATGTGGCTCAACATAACTTTGTCATTTAGAATAACTTTGTAGCTAAATATAAGAGAATTTAATTTACATTTAGTTGGACAACCTAGGATGCTGCCGCATTCTTGGCTTTTTTGATACCAGCCTAGCACGCCTGCCCGGCCTTATATGCAGCCTTTATCTCACCCAGAAAAGGCTTATGTGCTTCAGTGTCAGCCCTTTCTTTTTTTGCATTTTGTGCTTTGCGTAATTGATTTTCAGCCTTTTCCACTTCATTATCCTCTCTTCTTTTCACCATTTGCCTTGCTTCAGAGGCATAAATGACTCCACCTTTTTGTACCTGCCTTCTATTTGCAGACTTGCGCCTTGCACTTCTGGTCTCCTCAGCTAGACGAGTGTGCTCCAAGTTCTCCATTGCCAATGCTCCTGACTGTGCTTGAGCCAATCCTCCCTGAAGGACGAGTTTTAACTTGTGTTGAAAGGTAGGAGAAAATCTGCCGCCTCACGCTGTAATTCCTCTCCCAGTCTCTTCAAGCTATGGATTGTAAGTGGCATCGTAAGAGGAGCAACTGGTGGAGGTGTGGTTGGTTCGCGAGGAGCCTGAGGGATAAGTGCTTCACGCAACTTAGCGATTACAACATCAGGGTTGTAGGGAATTAATCCAGTAGCACGGAAAGCAGAACAAATACTTGATTTTTTGAAGGTATGCTGACGTATCGAATCGATCTTATCCAAGAACTCCACTTTATCAAAGTTGCCACATCCCATTCAAGTGGCTGCTTCAACGGCCTCAGAATGGTAATGCTTATAGGGCTGAAAGACAACAACATCTAAAGGTTGTAATAAATGACTGGTATGTGGAGGAAGGCAGAAAGGTACAATGTGATGAGTATCGCAGAAATCAATGAATTCTTTGGTACAGTGCGATCCAAAACCGTCAAGAAGGAGAAGCCGAGTGGTGCCTACTTGGCGCCTGAAGGAAAACCTTTCAAAATGTATAAGCCATTTCATTGTTAACTCGTTATTGCTATAACCCGTTTCTGATGTTCCAATTAGGTAATCATTCGGAATTGACGTAGTGGTATACAATTGTTCCTGATGAATAATACCTGGAACAATGATCATCGGAGGAAGAACATAGCTATCGCCAGAGATTGTTTCTCCCACAGTAAGTAGCTCGCGATTTGTACTACTGCCAAGGTAAGCCTGCCGGTTTGGGTCTCGTGTAATAATCCATTGGTTTCGTCCAATACCAATACGAAATCTGCTCTCATCGAAGTTATAGGTATCCGCATGTTGAATATTGTGTTGAATGCATACTGCTTTATACTTCTCAAACCAGGTAAGAATGTCATCGGGCTGGTGGGCATTCTTGCGGTCGGCATCGATTGTATATTGTTTGCGGATAAAGTAATCAGGATATCTATCAAGAAATCATCTTGCCCATTGGTCACCTACGAGTGGGGCAGGTTCAGGGCCCAGATGAGCTTGCTGAATAATGGTATTTGCGCAACCAGATACCATCTGGATTCGTGCACTGGTGCCCACTGTGTCTGGTCGGTCAAGATACTGGCATACTGCAGCCTCTTGATCATCAGAGAGCTTTTTACTGGCTGAGGATCGCCCTTGTTTTGATGGACGTCCTTGCCAACGAGCTCGAAATCCATGGTATGGTATTTCATACCGCTTGGCAATTGCAGAAAGGTTCGGAGTGTCCTCCCCGGTAGTGTTAAGAAAGGTGAGGGCAGCCTGAATGCGGGCCTCAATATCGATATATGGTTCTACCCATTGGTTGGGTGGTATAAGGGCTAACTTGGATGCTGGTAGCATGTTCAATATGGATTGTATTTCGTATTGTGTTGATTTTGGTTGTGCAGGGGCGGGGGGGTGAATTCGTGAGCTGTTGGAGAAAAAATGGTATTCGGATGTAATGATTAAATTTCTGGTTGGGTGGGTTTTGCACCCCTCAGTAGTGCTGTATTTTCAGATGTCTGGACCAAGCCACATAGTTGTGTTGAGCCACACTGTTACTATGGTAAGCCACAAATTTGCGTTGAGCTGTAAATTTGCGTTGAGCTGTCAGGCACTCTTTAGAGTGGCCCCGGTTGTGAGCCAGCGAACATGCGGGGGTTGCGGCCGCACGCCGCAACCTTGGCACGAGTATGATATTTCTTTCTTTCTTTTTATTTATCTCGCGGCGCGGGTTTTTGGTGCGTTTTTCTCCCCTTTCCCAGAAGAGGAAATTTTGGACCGCCTAACACATGATCCGCTTATCCAAGTCTTTACGGTAATTGAAAAGGATGGACGTGGGTGGCGCTTATCGCGGCTAGGCATTTGAGGGAATGTAGACTCTGGATCCATACACATGCTTACAAAGGATTGTTGGGATGATTTACCCACTAAACTGCGGATGCTACGAGTATTGTCAGTGCAAGCGCGGGGCCGGTAACTTGTGGCCGACGCTAAGAGAGCAGATGCAGTTATCACTCGCGGCCATCTCCTGAGGGTTATGCAACTGCCGAATTTGATTCAACCAGGTTATTTGTCGGGGCGGGGGGCGGTTGATCATGATCCTCGAGGTGCGAAGAACGTAAAATTGGGAGCATACAATCTCCAGGTGAATGGCGTCAAGGAAAGGAACCAAGGTATCATAAAACAAGGTGGATGACTGGTAGTGACTTATTGTGCGTTTTGGAAAATTAATAGAGAAAACCCCCTAACCCCCTATTGGGGAACTCTGCGAAAAAGTAGTTTCTTGGGAGGGATAACAAAGGAATCTCCCATATATTTTTTCACCATGGCATCAGTCGGCGCCAAAAGGGCGAGCCTGCTGAAGCTTAGACTGCCGCAGTAGTGGTGGTAGAAGTGCCAATGGTTCTCTGAGCAGAGGTAAAGCGCACCACTCATGTCATACAAGGAGAGAGCATAGGGCGGTTAGTAATCCCAACTGAGAAGTTACTCCCCGCACAAGATTGTTGGGTGAGGTCCAAGATTAAGAGGAAATGCCTAGATTTCTATTCGCAAAGAGTGGCATACCGTAAAAACCGAAATAATTGAGACTGGCGCTAGGACGTTGGAGTTGCCTCTCCTAGTAAGGTCTGTTGTCTTAGCAGAGGGCTGAAGGATCTTTCTCGCTGTGTTTTCTCCCCCTAATCTAAAGGAGGAAATTCTGGACATCCTAGCGCCAGTCTCAATTATTTCGGTTTTTACGGTAGCAACTCGTGGGGGGACAAGCCAGTATTGGTGCCGTCCTTGCCTGACCTGGCTTGAGTTGATCCCAGGAAACCTATTGGAAGTCACGTGCTACCATTAATGTCTGAATTAATGCCTTTGATTAACGGAGTTACCAATTCTGCAGGAGAGGCTGGATAAATTGACAAAGTGAAGCTTGGGCTCAGGCCCCTAGGGACAGGGCTAGCGACTGCAATTCGTACAGCAGGATGGGGAAAGGAAGGCGGGAGTGGAGAAAGCGATAATCTTGAAGCATTGCGTCTTAGGAAAGACGGGTAGCTAGAGTTGAATACCGGGAAGGTTGGGGCTTTGAGGGACTGATCCCCCCCAAAAGCTCATATGAAAGGCTCCAATATAGGTTTAGTCATTCGTCATAATAGATAAGATTGAGGTTGTATGATCTGAAACGCTCCTGACAAATAATCTCAACATGATACCTAACGATTGTTGGTAATTGGTGCCCCAAGCGCCGGGACTTGTATCACAGCTTTAGCTAGGAGTAGCTTAAATTATCATGAGAGCCATCGATTGAGGGATCGACGCGCCCCTTGCCGTAACGAGCCATTGGGCCCACCATCAAGAAACTGGAGGTAAGTAGGGAAGCGGGGTAAACCTAGACTGGAGTAGTTTCCATGGAACAACAATTTATAGACCCTGGGTTCCAAGAATTTTAAGGAGAGATATGTCCCGTGTCGAGTGATGACCTCCTCTCTAGGGGTTTGGCCTAGGATGAGTGGTTTGTAGTCGATGTTAAATGTGGGACGCCGGGGCCAAGCCAGGTTCTCTTCTCTAGAACTTGAGGAAAATCTGGGCGCCCGATAACTTATGAGACTCCTGGGCTGTCCCGGACTTATAAAGGAAACCATCATGGTGAGGCTCGACGCTATCGGGGTCTATCCGGCATTAGATACCTGTTGGGTCATGGTTCGCCCAGTGAGCGCCCCTCAATATCTGGGCCGGTTTATCTTGAGACTACGGGCTTTGCTTTAGCTCAGCTAGGGAGTGCTGCGAGGGGCACACACACTACCAATGGAACTAGATAGGCCCAAATATCACCAATTTTGGGAACCCTTTCCAGAAGAATCTGTCCCGGGACTTGTCTCATTGGCACAAGAAGTCTTAGTTCCCTGAAATATCATGCATGGGCAACAGTAATTCAATTCTGAGTTAGTTCTAATACACCTACTTGTAGTCTTAGAGAGTGGCCTCAAGGGGTCTGAATGATTGCGTGGGGCATAGGGCTCTGACTGCTAAGGGACACTAGCTCCCTAGAAGTGAATGTGGTGCGTGAATGACTGTAGATCTAAGACCCCCCGAGAAGTGTTCAGGGAATATTGGTAATTGCTACAGGCGCATAGCTTGAGAAATAAAGCTTAAATTCTTTTCTATATGATCTTCCTAGCCTGGCTGCGATATTACGAACATATGTAGGATACCCTTGATGTGGAAATGGTGGCTATTGTGATGTGTGAGAATTATTTCGTGTTCCGAGCTTGGTTTGGGGGGTGCACATAGGCTGTTTGGTTCCTTCATAGTGGGCGAAGCTAGAGAGGGGGCAGCGGGGCATGACTTGGATTAGGACTAGAAGGTGTCCTAATCTCCATTGTCGGATGCAACTCCCTGTAGAATCTCCTATGTAAAATGCCTCATGGATACGGTGGGTGGATTCTAGCCTTGCCTTCTTATCTCGGGTGATTTACACTCCCATTCATGAGAAGTCACTCGACAGAAAGAGCTTAGAGTGACTGATTATGTGGGGCAACATGCCAAACCTAGCTCGCACCAGGAGGATGATCACGGGTAAATAGAACCTGATGTCAATCACAATCCAGGAAATCGCGAGTTTGATAACAAGGGGTGGCGGGCGAGAGAAACTATTGACCAGCCGTTTTGTGGATTAGATGTCCTAGAGCCGCGATCCCAGGCTGCCGGGCGTTTTCGCATTGTGTCCCAAGCCGAAGCGCATGAGGCTCCTTCAGACCGTTAGTTATCAGTAGCTCCCGCCGATTGATTGGGTCTAGCAGTCCCCCCGCCACCGATAGGGAACCACCGGGTTGGGTAACTGGATAAACCCATAGGCAGTCATCCCAAGAGCCTCGGCAGCCTTGTGGGTGCCTACCAGACTCTAGTCCTAGGCGTCCCAGGCATGTGCCTCAAACTGTGGGGCAAGAGCATCCGTCCTTTGGGAAAGGCAGTTCTCTAGCAGGGTGAAGGCTGGTCCCCGCAGTGCTCTGCCCATCAGAAACTCCCGCCACCCGCAGTTCCCGCAGGCTACTTGTAGAGGGCGTCGTTTTAGGTATTGCCGTCCGACCCGTTTTCGCCCGAAGACGGACGGACCGGGTGCTCGGGTTCAGCACCTGCAGACCACGCCCACCCGGCGAGGGCACCTGTCAGGTATTTCCACCCATCTCACGAGGGCCCTGGAGATGCAGGAGATGGGCACTGGGGCTCTGTGGGTGGGACCTGCCAATGCCAGACACTTGCAGGACGCCGGTGGGAAACAGATAACAGGACATTATAGGGTAGAGAGAAGCCCTTTACTCCACGTGCAGCCTAGATAGGTCTGGAGGATTGGGCGTCCAGCGATGAACGCGAGCAAAATAGAGCGGATCATGGGATGTTCCGCTCCATTGGAACCTAATTTTAGAGGACCTATGATTGGATAATAGGCAAAATGAGTAGACCCTAATCGAGCGATAGCCCATGGCCACCACCTGAGCGTGGTCGAGTATAGTTGATTGCCATCGATTTTGCTAGAGGGTAATTGCATTCGTTTATACTAATAGATGGTATCATATGATAACTAGAAACATACACACATAGAATGATCGATTATAATCGAGCAGACTCGAGTATGATAGAGCAGACTCGAGTATGATAGAGCAATATCCCTGATCGGAGGACCTCTATGGCCGGTGTAATAGAACATACTCTAGTCGAGCGAAACTCGATCATCATCTGATTGTGTCCATCGCTAGTGGGAGGTCCTGTATGAGGGGAGTAGGCGCAGAATAGAAGGGTAGAGTGCGGGTGGAGTAGAAATTTATTTTCTTCTTTTCTTTTTGCTATAGCACAAATCCTCTACTCGAGTAATGGGTTAACCCGGGTCAGACAAAGGCGGACCCATCCCGACCCAAGATCAACGGATATTCAATCTAAGATTTAGGTAATACACTCTGGTGAAACAAGCACTTCGTCCGCCCATCTTTGGGCTAGAATAGGACGGGCGATAAGACTGAAAGGACGCTGGGGCGGGTGGGCATCTTGGCGCCAGTCTACAAGTACGGTGGCTCACTGCTCTGGACAACAGATGTCTCAAATTGCGGAATCTGCCGAGTCCTTCCAGTTGACAGGTGGGGACTGTAGGTGACAGGTGGGCCCTGCAGGTGCCGTCCTGGGGTTACCGATCGGTAGACGGTTGCAGAGGCTGGCGGCTGCCCCCTAGGGCAGCGGTCTTTCCCAAAGGACGGACGCTTCTACCCCACAACTTAAGGCACATGCCCTGAGCACCCTGGGCCGGGGTCCAGTAGAGGCTTACAGGACTGCCGTGGCACTTGGGATGACGATCCCGAACACCTGAGTGAAGTCATTTTATTGTGCCCTTGGGATTCAAATCGATTATGCATCTGTACCTACTAACTGATGAATCAAAGTCGACATAAGAGTGTGGTTTGGCAAGTCGTGAGTTGCAACCCCCGTAATAGGCACACGTGGAACTACTAGTCCCAGGATATAATCTTGTTTACTAGCATCGATCCAGCGAGAGTTATCATACTAGCGAAGGAGCAATTACGTTTACTAACGGCTGAGAACAAGCCTGACTGGTCCTGACGGGTTGAGACAAGTGCGACAGGCTTCCCCGACGGCCTCCCCCTAGCAGGCTCCCGATATGCTTCCCGGATGGCTCCACATTCTAAGACATATATCAACCTATGGGAGCCCGCCGTCTGCCCCATCTTTTAGTCAAAAGCTTCTGGAGAGACCTCCACCGGGACCGGGCTGACTGCAGTTCGCAGTCCGCCCTAGCCCTACCCTTAGGACGGACGAACCACCCCGTTGCGAGCGCTCGGTGATGCTGAAGACTCCTGCGGACAAAAAGCCCGACACGACATCGATAGCGACACAACATGGACTTTCCTGAATTCTGAACTAATCTGGTCCGGATCCTAGAGTGTAATCTCATTGTGAAAATGCTTCGTCTGTCGGGTTCGTGTGGTGCTGGTAATCGGCTGGGATGGACAACCCGAAGGAGCTCAGGCAAGAGAAACGAACACCATAATTATGAGGTCGCATGCCGACCCCTTAAACTACTCCAAGTGCCTCGATAAACTGAATGTGGTACAGGTAGTCGAGTACTACTTGCTCGTTGTATTCCTTTTGTGCTGGCAATCAGGCGATATGCTCCAGCCAGCTAGAGATATAGGGGATCAATGATCATAAAACATGGACATCCATTAAAAATCTCCATGCTTCTTGTCTCCATGCTTCTTGTCTATATTCCTATAGCCCTGAAAGTTAGCCAAGGTATTCCTGACCGCTATGTAGTAAAATATAGAGGTATGACGGACACAACGATTCGACATGCATGTTCGTAACACCATGCTTGCTATCTCGGTGGGCTCAGCTAAATTATGAGAAAGCCTTCTTGACCCAACATCTGCCCCACTTACACTTAGATATATAGGCTCCTTATCGACCGGGGGCCTAGCAGACCTTCGAAATAATGATACGTATGTTTCCAACAGCCCTTGAACTGCCTCCATGAACAAAGTGCAGTTCTCAACCACCTTGTTGGGAAAAGATCTTTAGCACCGGTCAGAGGTGAGAAACACATGCATCGCCACTCTTTTGCGAGTTGCATGGTGCGTGATGTACACTCCCGTTCGCAAAGTCTTCGCGGAAAGACAGGTAAGTTACTGCAGCAAAGTCTTGGTAGCAACGAAGGTACCAGGACAACCTTTACAGTTTGAACCATACACAAATTCTTGTACCAATACCTCCATTGCCACCAAGACATCGCCACAGTACCTCTTTCCACGAAGGCTTTGCGAATGGGAGTGTACGGTGTTGGAAAATGAGTTGGTAGAGTAAAATATAGCTGGGTCTCTCGCTGACTCTGGTCAGCAATTGGTGTTCACTTCATATTTCCGGTATTCGATCTCTGGCAACGAGTTGGACCAGCATGCTAACAAGACTGGTACTGGTAACTGCCTACTTTTCACTCCCTCGATATTGCTCAGAAGTTACACAAGTCCTCTCACTACTGGTCCCTAAGCAGAACTTCCACAGATACATTGCTACTGTACAATGCCCTAACATGTATCCAGATCGGCGCCACAAGGCCCCCACTACGAGTAATCATCCTCGTCTGCAAACATATCCTCGGCCCTCATCCTTTTTCTCGGACCCATTCCTCCCTTAACAGCGCTACTAGATGTTGATGTTGATGATCCTATTTTGAAGCCTTGCATTGTCATTCCTGTCACTGGCGTTCCGCATAAGTGACTTTCGGTCGCATCACCGCTACAGCCTATTGATCCGCAGTGGTCGTCTGACGTCTCGGGCTCCATTTCGGTGTCTTCTTCGATCATTGGTTCTCCATCCACGTCTTCAGCCATTGGTTCGCCGTCTACATCGTCGTCTGCCATTGGCTCGCCGTCCACATCCTGGTCTTCTGTTGGATGAACTGCAGACTCCACGTTGAAAGCCTCTGCCTTGGCTTCCACCGCCTTCCACTTGCTTTTGGCAGCTGGAACAACTGCAGGGGCTGTAGCGCTGGTGTTCTCTGTCGGGGGCCGAGAGCCAGGCACAGATGTCGTCTTCTCGCTATCCGTCGGTTCTGTAAATGCTCTCAGGAATTCCTCTTGGGTATGTTGTGGGAAGATACACCATTTCTATTCAAGATATTAGCTCTTTGTCAATGGTTTAAAGGGTGGGATTGAGAATCCTACCTCCCACCATTCTAGGACCCCCTCGACCACCCCTCTCCGAAACTTTTCTGCTTTCATTCGACCCCACCCGCTCCCTTTCCACACTCTGCCCAGATGGTTGAAGACACACTTCTCACGCAACGCAACATCAAATAATTGTCGATACCTCCAGGCGTTGCGAATGCCTTGGGACGAATTGGAGAGAATATCTGATATTAGCCACAGGCCAATTACCTTTGCTGCAGAGGTGTCAGGGTTCTCCTCATTATTCTCGGATCCCGCTTCATCGCCGTCATCAGAAGTACCCTCCCCTTTGGCCGCTTTGGTGAAGGCAAGTGGCTTCAGCACCTACTCCGAGACCCTCGTGAGTACAGATAGAGAAGGTGGATAAGTGGTGCACCCTGAACGCTTACATTTGCTACAAGGACAGCAACGACCTCCTCGCCCATTCCCCCTTCAGCATGTTCCATTGCGAAGGCCATAACTCGGCCCACGTCACCTCTTCTAACCTTGCTGGTTTGTGTGGGTATCCTAGCTGCAAGCCTAGTCAGTCTTTTATCTGGATCTTTTTGGTTCGCGGACTACTCTTACAAATGAGATGAATCAACTTTGCACGTTCTAGCACGCCCAAATAACCACGGCCTCGTCGGCCCTCCCCGCCCATGAGCCCAATTGGTCGTTCTATTTCCTCTTCTCTATCACTATCATCCCGGTCGTCCTCGAGTTCCTCACTACTGAAACCTTCATCCTCTATTACATCCCTCAGTGTCCCTGCCCATTCGTATTTCAGAGTTTTTCGTGGGGGTAACCAAATGGTTGCTAGGGAGGAAGATGGTTCAAATAAATCGGCGCCACCGCTTAGCTCCCGGGTTGTTCCGGATATGATTTCCCATAACTTCCACCGATAATAAACCCCTTCCGGGGATCGAGCGTCCCATAGCCAAGAAAATTTGACGTCGTTCTTCACTGTATTAGACGACATCAACAGAGCCTCAAATTCCGGGCCATGAGTTAGAACCGATTCGACAGTTTTATGTATCAACCTAAGCACCTTGAGGTCGGACGGTGCTTCTACATGAACTTGCAAGCTCCCCGCTCCTCCGGTCCCTGCCCCACCACCCACCCCACGATGAGAAGGCCCAAAGGAAGTAGGAGGGGCAAACCCACCTCTATGCACCGGAGGTGCGCGAGAGAGTGAGCGAGATGCTGGGGCTGGCAACTTTGCTCCGAAAGGGTGTGTCTGAAGGGCAGCCAGAATAGGCCCAGAACCAGAGCCAACTCCAGTGGATGGCAGATGTCTACCAATTCCAAGCCAGAATCCACATCCGAGATACCGACCATTAAGCATTGATACCGCGGCATCGATATCAGAGGAAGGTGTCTCCGGGGATAACATCACAATCGCTGACGCCGCCTTTCGCACCGATGGGGATGGTTGAGATGGGCCTGGGGGTGGTGGGGCTGGGATAACACGAATCGAGTCTATTTTTAATGCCGTAGCAGAAAGCAGTGCCATCAATGTAGATTTTGTAGATGAAGGTGGAAGAGACGTCAGATGAATAGTAGGTTTTGGATGTGGGTTGGAAGCTGTGTCGGAATCTGGAAAACAGAAAACACCGTCAGAAAATAATACTCCTAAGTTTCCTATTCTTACGCAAAGGCCAGGGTACCAGAGCCATCGTCAGGAGAGTATTGATCTTGACTCCTGTTTGGTGGAGCCGAATTCTCGAATGCGAGGAGTCCAGTATTTGATTCTCGAAGCCTCCTCTTATCACGATCACTCAACCCAGCTGACCCAAACCCACTAACTTCCTCCTCCCTTTCAAATATCGACTCGATATTTCGCTTTCGATTCTGTGGACCGCTTGATATTGGTGCCTGAGTAGCTCTCGGTGGAGCCGAAGTAAAATGTCTTCGTCCAGGCCCACTCGGCGGCCCCCCCCTCAACCCTCCTCTTGAGTCACCAGTAGAGCCCCGGGCGCCTCCATGCGAACCTCTTGCTCCGGCGGAGTCGCTCGCGCCAGAGGTTGAGCCAGATGGTTCCTGGTCGAACGAGGCAACAAAATCCTTGTAAACGGCGGCAGTCTCGGCCTCCTCACGAAGTCTCTTAGCCTCTGCTTCAAGACGTGATTTCTCAAAGGCCGATTTTTTCGTTCGCGCCGTGAGCTTTTCCTTGACGTTGGGGAAAGGATCGTGAGAGTCAGCCATGTTGAGGGTTCGGTGGCGGTGGATAGAGTGTAACTAATTAATTGGTGTTTGCTCGCAGCTTGTCCGGACACGCGTTTCTTCTCTGCTGATCGACGCTGGTGAAACAAAAACCCTAACCCTACGCGAGTACACTTTGAGCCAGTAGGGGTATTCAAAGTTGAAAAGAGGAATTTTCAGTAAAGGTAACCGAAGGATCTTGCATTAGGGTACTTTACTTAACCAGTCAATTGTAATGATGGATTTTCCGTAATATATTTGAGGGCCCCATCACAAAGTGTATGTAATACCTACCATAAAATCTCAGATAAAACCAACTCTCCTCAGGTTGCAATGTAGCAAAATCAGACTTTCCAGCCGATAGGGAGCTTGTGAACAGGTCAAATAACTAAGAAGACAACTTTGAACCCCCTCTTCAGAAAACTGCTACACCACCAACCCAGATGAGTTTGTTATTTCTCGGATTTTATGATATGCTGTAAATTTCCAGGCTAAGTGTCTGCCTTCTATGGAGGCCTCAATTGAGTGTCTCAAACTTGAAGAGCCTGTAAAATAATTTAGATTGAAAAGAATTATTGAAATAGTATTAGAAAGGCATATATCTCATAATTAAGAAGATAGCTAATCACTCACAGATGTTCAAGGAAGCTTCACTGTTGTTTTTCAATCAATAATTTGTGTGCGAGCTATCCAGTTTACCTTACTCATATTACTTATGGATCTTATGGACCTTTTACCCACCGTCCCAACACAAAATAATACTCTTGTATGGTAAGGTAAAGTAATGGTAAATTAGCTGTCTTTGGCTTTGCCAAGCTTACATGAAACAGCAAAGTAAGCTAAGGTTTTTCATGTTTTTCAACTTTGAATACCCCTAGTGTGATGCTTTCAGTTGACTACGGTAGATTACCGGTATGTTGACCAAACACCAGAGACTGTAACAATCCTATTGTTAGGTAGTTAGGCAACAGGCAACGATAGTCGTTTTCTATAGTGAGCAAGTCTTCTTCTTTATAATAGGGCGTAGGGAAATACTATCTCTTCAGATAGTACGGAACTGGCTTGCTAGTCTGATCGATCCGTCGAAGGATACTATCTCGCCAGATAGTAAGATGAGTGGATTGTCGTGCTTGATAGAACTATCACAATAGTCCTATGTTTGAACGGCCCGTCAAGACTATCACAATAGTCTCCGGGTTCTTTGAGGCGTAGGCTTTGGTAGGGGAGAAGTGTATGGAAGAGAGTAAAAGTAATCGTATTGCAATATCTTAAGTATAGAAAAGTACTTAGATGGTTGCGTGAAGATCCTATCTCTTGGTCGGTTTTTATTTTTTTTATTTTTTTTATTTTATTTTTTATATCATGTATTACTTGTTAAGGTACAAGAACTCGCATGCATCGTGAGATATGGCGTAAAGAAAACCTTAATCCCAAACAACCGCCCGCTTCGCCTCCTCATGGGAAAAATCAAACACCCCGAATCCATAGGAAAAATCCCCCTCGCCTAGCACCTAAGACAATAATACCTCAGACACGTAAGGAAACAATTCATAGAGA
>Ga0307513_10000641_pt1 | contig 50145 bp, 51 predicted proteins | sample 15_EM_MG_FD_202174 | JGI IMG/M metagenome (GOLD analysis project Ga0307513, IMG submission 202174) | Populus trichocarpa ectomycorrhiza microbial communities from riparian zone in the Pacific Northwest, United States - 15_EM | ecosystem: Host-associated > Plants > Roots > Unclassified | place... | reverse complement strand
CACGCTGCAGGACGATTCTCAATCGAATACAACATCGCTTCTGTAATGTGTAATAATTAACATATGGCAAGGAAATTGTAACTATGTTGTGAAGTGGCTGCGAAGTTCGTAGAGGAACGATGATATCGTACCGCCTTGATAACAAACTCACAACCTGCTACATGCGCACCGTAGGATTATCAGGGTATTATAAACTGGCTACAAGATCGCTTCTGTAATAAAAATATGGCAAGGAGATTGTAACTACGTTGTGAAGTGGCTGTGAAGTTTGTAGAGGAATGACGATATCATACGGCCTCGACAACAAACTCACAACCTGTTATATGCACGCCAAATGGGGCACATTACGCCTTAGGTTGTTCAGGAAGGCAAGAAGGGATGTATGACGAGCGTGCGATTGGAATCGACGCCGTTTAATTACCCTGTGGTCGACAAGTCCTGAGCGGACGGATTTTCTCCATGCGAGGTGCTCTTCGAATGCGACTGCGCCCACGCCATCAAAAGTCAGAAATAAAAATAAGGGGGGATAGATTCGAATTTTTGGGAGTACCTTTACAATCACCCTTCGCGTCCATGAAAATATTGGTAAGTTTAATGTCTCTATGCAAGATGTTGAGTCGGAGATGCCTTCGTCGACTCGCTGGAAGTTTATCTAGTCAGTACGACGAATTAGGGATATGATAAAGGAAACCGACCTCTCTCAACGTTTGAGGCTCAACGAATTCCTAGAAAAATAAATGCGTAAATCAAGACGAACAGACCAAGTTCAAGCTCCAAGTCGGACAACACGAACCATCTGGATATAAAGCGTCCTCGACACCGCAGGTGACGTAGGGACTGCAACCCCCCCCCCCCCCTTATTCTTCCCAGACGGGATAACAGCCATCGACTGCTGTGGCCGCGGCTGCGACTTCGACTTGCCATTGACGATGCAAACAACGAAGCAAAATCATCCCCATCCTCTCCACTACTCGTACTATCCGCCTCCTCCCCCGACGAAGTCGACCTCCCAAAGTGGATGCTCAGGAACGACGACCGAGACCCCGAGACGTCGTCGAAATCCTCAACATTGAGGTGAAACCCGCCATTGACGGGGAGATGCTGCTCGCTGGCATTGTCGTGGTCGGGCACGGAGGTCATGCCACCGTTGGTGCCTTCGGTGGTGCCTTCGTCTGTGCTGGAGTCCTCGGAGTGTGCGCTTGAAGTTGGTTCGAATGTTTCGACCCATGTGGCGTAGTATCTTGCGATGTGAGGGATGGCTGAGGACGTTGACTGCGCGAAAAATCTTCATGTCGCTTTGCATTGTCTTCAAACGGACCTTTTTGACTGAGAAAGGGACGTCGGTTCCAGACATAGGCGCTGGGGTTAGGAACACATTCGTACCAGAGGAGATCCTTGGATCAACCTTATTTTTAACCTTGACGATAGAACTGAATGCTCTGTTGCCCTGTGATGCGCATAAATGGTGGCGCAACAATGAGAATGCAACGAGAAAAACTACAAGCAACTCCAATCTTCCTTGCACCTACCAGTCTGCTTCGCCCGAGGAGACTGCATGTACAAACGAAAGTGATCTGGACCTCCAGGAGACCCGAATTGGAATGGTAATGAGGTTTTGGGATCTAAAGGACGCCATTTAAGTTGGGTGTTATTACGGGGAGAAGATGGGAAGAGAACAGACCGCTCAAGGAAAACTGGATGCTGCCACGAGCGGTCACATTCGGGCTTTGCCGCTGCATGACGCCTTTCATGTCTGATGGAAGTAAGTCGCACGAAACCAACGACTTTTTCGTGACGAGAGATATCGGTGCTATAAGAAAATTTTTGAATCAAAAACAGCAAGAACAAGAGAAACAGACACACAAGCTTGAATGGTTGTTTGAGGGTCCTAAACCCGCGCCACCATACCCAACCCCATAAGCATCTGCGCGAGCACGATAACCCACCCAGCGATCCCTCGGCAGGGGCAGGTGTAAGTGGTCTGAACGAGTTGGATCGATGGAGGTCGATTAGGCGGGTATGAAAGGTGGTTTTTCAGAGTTTAATGGATTTGGACTGGTTTAAGTTTGTCCGAGTCGTTTGAAGCGAGGTCGACGCAGCGGGCTGTGACTCCTCTGTGCACGACGCCGCTGTCGTGGATCGAATTTAGGGTGGCAAGGATTCAACTGACGTAGTCCTAGAAATAACAAACTTGTAAAAAACGCGAAAGAGGGAAAACGAAGAAATTATACACAGAAGCTCTACCCTCCCCTAACGGCTCGCAATGATATTTCTCTCAACGGTCGATCCCCATCGTGGGCTGTCTATCTCCTTCTCCACATACGAGCCCTCATATTGCCTGTCCTCCTCCATTATGCTATCTCCCTCTAGCACCTGCGGTAACTGGTGCGGCTGCTTCGACCTCGCAGAATCCGTTCTTGATCGGAACGAATCTCCCCCTCTCGAGCGTGTCGAGTCCACCCGCGGTCGGCTACTGCTTGAATCGGTACTCGTCGAAGCCCACTCCTCTTCAACAAACGAGTATCAGTAAGTATGGCCCATGCAAAGTCAATGAGGAACTCACAGTAAATCGTGCGCGGAACATTGGACTCGGGGGATCCAAATTTACGTCACATGTGCGTTCTTCGTTGCAAACGGCAATCAAACGGCAATAAATATTTTCAGCACACGGTAGGGCTTGAAACGGCGATATTATGTCCATGTTTCTAAAGGATTGTTACAACAAACTATTTTATAATGAGCGTTGGGTTGCCCTTGCTAAACAAGGCCAAATTACAAGTTAGTGCCAGGCGTCCCGCGACTGCTTTGGAGTCTGGTATACGGTTGAATGAGAAGGGATTCTACCGGAAGAGAGTACACAGCATTCCTCAGTCGGTCAAGAGCAACCTGTGCACCTGTCCGACGCTCGGGATCATCATGAGTCGTGTCCAGCAGGATCCGATCAATTGCTGGGATCTGAGACTGCGGGCACGGCATAAATGAAACGCAGTACAATTAGCAACGAATCCCACTTACCTGAAATTGTGATACCAAGCTTGTACCTAGCTGCCAGATGTCCAGCTTGAAGGGGTTGTAGGGGCTTCCAGAGGCAAATTCCGGAGCGTGACGGCGAGCGTAGCTCTCAACCGCAAATCCGGTACCTATAGGAAGGCCGGTGCATACTTGGCTATTCGGGAGACACTCGGGAGCGAATTCAACGGCAGTTTCGAAGTCGATCAAGTAGATTCTGGGACGAGACGGAGATATCGTGTTTGTGGCTAGGGACTCGGGGTGCCACTGAACAAGGAAGTTATCGAGAAAAACGTCCTAGGCGGCATCAGCAGCAAAAAAGTTGGGCACAGGAAAGCCCACTTACGCGATGGGCGATACGTCTATCATGAATAAAAGCAAGGCCCTGTGATGCCGAACTGAGGCATAAATTAAATGAGTTAGGGAGCGCGGGTGGTACGCACCTCCAGCATTTGCATTACCATCTCGAGCACATCTCCCAGTGAGTTCTTGGCCCAGCGTCCAACCATATCAAAAACCCGAGCGCCGACTTTCGGAAATATGCCAAACACAATGTCCTCAAAAACAAGTTGCTGAAACATAGGAAGGGCGTGGTTGTTGCTGTGTAATGCCGCCTTCCCCTTGGCGATTTTTTTCAGGATCTTCAAATGATTCCTGCCTTCCTGGCCGATAGCTATAACACGAATAGTAACATCCACGCCTCCTGCAGTACGCGCAGCTCGGGAAAGGGGGTTCTGATATGTAAATAAAGATTAGACACATCTAGAGGGGGGCATCATCGCGGAATGACACTCGCCAAGTACTGAAACATACGAAGGTTTGCCACACCTCCTCCAACTGCAGTTGCGTGCGCCCGGTAAGGTATTAGATAGCCGAAGCCATTCACCAATGGGTCACCACCAGCCTTGACATACTGGAAGAGGCTTCCCTCATGCTTCCAGAGGACGAACCCCGCGTCGTTGAGCACAGGGTATAAGGCCCTCCAAAACGCATCGCCAGCATCGTTACCCATTTCATCCAAGCCCGGGCTGGGACATCTCCATTCACGAATACTGTTGGGAAGCTACAGCGGAGAACAGAGTGAGTACAAATTCACACAGGCCACGGAGAATGTAACCTTCGCACGAATGGACTCAATGCTCTCAGCGGCACAAATGGACGAGATACAATAAATTCATATGATAGTGACAATCGAGTAACTATTTACGGGGAGGGATAGTTTGAGGAGGAGGAACGACGAGTCACGACGGTTGGAATGCCGGTATGCCGTCCATCCCGTGACTCAGACGACTGAGGTAAACAAAACCAATCAGCGCGAAAAAAAAATCGCGATTCCGTATAGCATACTACTATAGCTCTGAAAAGAGCTGCTGCTTCTCCAAATATACCTGTGTTCATGGTTCCTCATTCCACGAAAACGCGGAACAGACCTGCGCGGATATCTGAACTCGAATATATCCTCCAGCTGGCGCCTCTCCCAACCCCAAACGCAGGGCAGAGAAACTCACGCCTATAGAAACCACCAAAATCAACCTAGCCTAGCCTATCGAGCGAGGCCGACCCACACCATCATTTCCTGCTCCTTCTATTCTTCCGTTCGCCACGATTGTCGTGGTCTTGATTTCTCTTCGATCTACAAGAATACTCAAACCACCGACGCCCAATAACGCCCTCCCTTCTTCACTCCACGAATGCGATACGTTACCACATACCTATCATTGACCCCATGAAAACCAATTTTTTCATCAAGGTGGTCAGGGTATTCGTTCCTGCCATCCCATTTTTTGGTATCGGGACAAGATCGACGACAGTGACGAGGAACGTCTGGCCCGTAGCAGAGTGTGTAGTGAACGCCTAAGGGAGGTAGGAGTGGGAGCGGGTGGAGAAGAGTCTAAGGATCTTAGAATGGATATCCCCCGCGTAGCTCGTCATCGAGCGTCTCCGGACACCGTTGGCTAGCATTTCTGCAATGCCATCTCACCCACGTTACGCTCTCAACTCACTCCGTGTCCTCCTATCGCACAAACTTCCCAGGCCACCTATGTTATCCAACCTCATTCCTCCATTCACCACGACTGCAGTGATTGCGGCTTCTCTGAAATCCAACTTCATTCATGGCCCTTCACCCTACGAGAACATGGGACAGGCCAGCGTGGATATCTGAGCGCGAATCCATCCATCCTCCCGCTAGCCTCTCCTGGGAAACTACTCAATCAACTTAGCCTAGCATTGTAAGCAAGGCCCACCCACACCGCGTTTCCCGCTCCTCCAATTTCTCCATTCGCGACGACTGGCGTGATTACGGCTTCTCCAATATCAGCTGCATTGATGGCTCGTCACTCCACAGCAACGCGGGACGGGCCAATGTCAAATGGGACGAAAAGTTGGTATTCGGGATGGCGAGCGGGTGCGATCAGGTACGGATTTCTAGGGATATTCCGGGCGGGCGAAGGGTGCGCGATGCGTAAAAAAAATCAATGCTAGTCGTTTAAGAGGTACGCCGCTACCGTCCACGGATAATGGATCCCCCTGAATATCATCTAGCACCCGGACATATTAGACAACCATACGTTGGATCATGTAAGACATTCCCGTACCAACCACTCCCTCCACCCGTATTTCCCCCACTCGACGTTCGAGCTTCAGACCACCGACGTTCAACGCTCAACGCCCATCCCTCCTTTGGTAATCAACGCGATCCCATTCTTCATTTCTCTAAGACAAGCCATCGCCCTCCACTCGACGTTCGACTATTCCTACCACCGGCATGCAATGCCGCTTCTCCGTTCTCCCAGCCCTGAAGTTCTCTCGTGCGATCGGGTGTGCATTTCTCGGGGTACGAAGAAAGTGCAGGTGATGACTCCGCGATGCTTAAAGAAACCCAATCATCGGTTGATCTTCGTTTAGCGGGTTCACCTATCGCTTAGGCATAATGTGGTTCATAAATCCTGGCTAGCAAACAAATATGTTTAGACTCACACACTGATTCGTTCGCTTTGGGATCGCGCCGCGTCAGTCGAACCAATAAGGACGACCAAAGGAATGCTTTTGAATGTGAGCCAGGTTCGTCAATGCCCCACCTCGCACACTGGGCCATATCGCGGTCGAAGAAGCTCGAGATGTTCCTGGGGTGGGGTTGGTGGTTTGGGATGGGATGGGATCTGGTGTATGGGACCTGGCACGTAGGGGGGGTCGTTGGGGTTTACGGCGTAGTAAGTTCCTCCTTCTTCATCGACTTGGAGAACGATTTGGATAAATACGACTCACTCTTACTTATTATTAAATTTTTAGTATGGGACATTCTTCAATGGGTCGAAATCTGGCTCGCGGACCGTTATTTAGTCGCCACAGCGTAATCAACAATCTACTTCTTTTTGGCTGCTTCTATTCTCGCGCGCCTGCTGGTTTGCAGTGGCCAAACCCCAGTGGAAAACGTATACGGATTCCCCACTTGCCTTTTTGCTAATGTATTGCCTCATTTAGCCCATCATTCGCCACCATTTCTGCCTCATGGTCATTTTGCTGTAACAGTGGGACGTTACGCCTCTCGTCTACGTTCCCGTTTTACTGCTCATCTTCATGGGTTTAATGTTGCCGTGATTCATTTCGTATATATTCCCCCCGTCAATAGCACTACTAAACAATATAATTTCACAATACTCGAATTTTTCTTTTTACGACCACTGGTTGTCGAGATAATGTGCTCGAAACATTGGACCTCGAAAAATCTAAATTTAGTACCGTGAATCATGATGTCACATGTGCATTCTTCATTGCAAACGGCAATCAGCACGTCAGGACTTGAAACGGCGATATTATGTCCCAACCCGTGACAATCACTATGAAACGGTGCTTTCCCCCTGCCCCATAAACGACGTCGATGCCACAAGGTGAGGCCAATTCAATTCCAGCTAGTGATTATCGCAGTGAAAGCCCTCCATCGATGGGTGTATAATTGCCAATTGGAAACGAGACTATCTATCTCCATCTCCGTAGACCGCGTCTCTGTAAATTGTTACCAGAAAATTGGTGCATGGAGATCTATCTATTTTTTCACCCAGTGACTATTGAAGTGAAAGCACTCTATCGATGGGTGAGGAATTGCCAATCGGAACTTCTATCTGCTTCGGCTTTATCCTTCCATATTGGTACTATGCTATTTTCTGCTGAAAATTGTAAGCCGGTGGTCCCAGCTCTCGCGTCATATGGAACCCGCTGGATTAATTAGGAGCATACTCCCATCTAGATGGCTGCAATGTCGGTGATTTGGAGCAAGAAGAGGCGTTTGATCGGCAGTCGATCTGTTGCAATGTTATCCTTTCTCCTGCGTGTAAGCATTTCGAAGTTTGTATATGCGTGCACTGGCACAGTATCACTGTACCGGGAACACCATTCTGAGAAGAAAAAAAGGAGCAAGTTGCAGCGGGCGAATTCACGCTGGAAGCACTTGTGGGCTTGCCCGCTTGCTGGCTGGACATCGCTAGGTCTGGACAATTACAGGGTCGCGTCGCCAGATCCAAGGCCTGTGGTTGACCGATCCAACACTGGGCCTTTACACTTCTCGTCCTTTTCGCACATTCCTTGACTTGACTAACCACAATTCTTAATGCATGCAGGCTTTGGTGGATTCAATGCATATCACAAGACCAAAGAGAGAAACTGACCAGCGTATATCATATCTGGAATTATCTCCGAGGAAATGAAACTGCAGAGCGGCGCATTCTTTGAAGGGTCTTCGGCGGTGATGGGTCATAAGTGGATCCATATTGTGTTCTCCGTTTCCACCGTAGGTAATTTGGCGATGTGACTAATGCTATATCGATCGGCTTTACTGTCAGATGTTCAAGTACTGCAAGTTGAAATCCTAGCGTTGTTTGAGCCGCATTGAACCCCTAGATAGAATGGGTTAATATTTTGATTGCATTTTCCCAAAAGGTTGATGCGTTTGTGTCCAGGCAACGCATGTTTCGTGAAAGTTCAGGCTTTGCTCTCGGTTTCATATTGCGAAGCTTGCTTTCAACAACCCCCTTTCATGGTCTATGAGGCCTTGTTCTCAGCTTCCCTGATCCCACTAACTGATCTCAGCGACAGTGGTCTGGTTTTATTGAATTTGCCCTACCTCTCACGATGCCGCTCTTCTCCACTTTCCAAAATATTCTAGTTTCGTTGACGATAAAAATCATGTCAGAAATTTTATGAGTGGATGAGGTCATAAGAAACGCAAAATTAAGGGTATGGTTGATGTGTAAGATTTCGTAACTGGACTGAGCCAAATGTTGGATGAGCCGATTAGCACTAGAAATTCGTACCGTGAGAGAGTGATAAAATCTACCGTCTTTCTAGTCTCTGCAATTCACCTTTCTTCTCCTCAGACATCCTGCATTCTCAACAAAAAATAAACCGCAACCTCTTTAGGCACTATCATGCCACCGCCCCGGGGGATGGAGTTCGCATGAAGTTCCCTTTTGCTCTATAATCGCGTCTAATATCTTTCTAGTTTCGATGGCTTCTGCCGTATGGCAGAACTATATGCAGTGGGACTGGGCGAAGAATGGCAAATAGCTCTTCTTGGGCGTAGATGTGATGGAGGAGGTCCCGTACAAATGTTACGATCTTTACCTTCATGGCATTCCCGTTTTCTCAATGAATTTTGTTCCAGTTCTCAAGTCGGGCACACGCCTTTCAATGATCAGATCATCGCAGCATTCCATGCGATTATTGATGGTGACACTGTGATCCCAGGTATGACGACACCTTCCCTAGCTTTGTGCTTGTTCCAATATTTTTTTTGGTGCCGCAAGGGCATGTCGAAGATGATGAGGACTTTGACGAGTACGATGACATCGCTGATATCCTTAATGAGTATGACGAGGAAGAAGATAGCATTGGGGAAGCTAACGATTCAGAGAAGAAGGAGAATATAGTCAGTGATCTAGTGGAAACTATTTTTTGTGATGGCGAAAGAATCTTGGGAGAGGTAGACGAAGAGGCGGGGGATGAAGATTGGGCTGTTAGTCAGTGTAGGGTATCTCCCCAAGTTGAAGGTCTGCAACTGCAGTGACTGTCGACGAATTACTCACCATGTTATCAGAGGTCACCGACAAATTAGCCGGCCTCAAAATTCAAAATACCGTCTCTGAAGGATTTCCCCACGTTGAAGGTCTGTAGCATCAGTGTCTGTTAAACCTAAACTCATCATATTATCAGAGGTCACCGAAGCGGGCCTCAATATTTTGAGCGTCAAAAGTGCAAGCCCCATCCCCGAAGGTAATCAAGAAAATTTTCAAAACGGTTGGTTTTGATATTCATTATTTCACTCTCTATTGATCATCCAACAACTTGAAGATGACGACCAAAACCATCATTCGTCTGACCTTGTCATGACCCCTCTTTTGGAAGAGCATGGTTTAGTATTCAACAAACGTTGGAATCTGATGATTTGTCGAAGCTGTAAGGAAGGCTTGCCTCTTCGTTCCATTCCGGAGCACCTAATGGCCGCAGAACTCTCTCGTTGGGACAAGTCGATCGGTAAGAAGGCTCCAATTACGACAAATCACATCCCAGTTCCCCCTATGAGAAATGGCAGTGCTGCTGCGAAGGTATTCATCAACCAGCTTGCACAGTCCCTGATAATTGGTGGACATATACGCTCCAAAGATGACATTCTGGATGCTGGTAGCACCCCAGAGTGGGTGAAAAAATTCTCGTCTCTGCCTCACAACCCCGTCGAGGGAATAACCGTTTTTGATGGCTGGATTGACGACTCTGGCCGTGCACTGAGGACTAGGAATGGATTTTCGGGGTCTAATAAGCCCATCGCACGGAAGAAGACACCTATTATCAAAAAGTGCTTAATCCAAACCTTCACAGAAACCTATCCGAATTTCTTCCCTGTCCGTTCCACTCAGAAGGAGGAAGAGGCACCGAAACAGCCGGCTCTCCAACCCATGGACCTTCTCCGCTTAGAAAAATCTCGGCTGCTATCTCAAATTCCGTCGCTCGGAAAATCTGCCACCGATCGTCGCGCGCTCCTCCCTATTTTTGTCGATTCTGGAATCGAAGGCTGGCTTGACCAGTTTGATCGGTCTACCCTGTACTCCCAACTTCCCCAGTGTCCTGCGGCAGGAAAAAGGTCCACGCCAAAATCTTACACGAGATTGGCAAAGGCCAATCTCATTCTCTTCGGGGAAGATGTGAAAGCGCTTAATGATAGTCACCATTCGATCCGCCATGCGATTACCAACGCTACACCGTAAGTTGCTTGCAGGATGTTATTTATACCAACTTCAAACTGCCAACTAATTGATATATATAGAGGTCAACCGCTTCGAAAGCCATTTAAACCACTTACGCGCGTGAAAACCGTAATGAAATACGTAAAAGAAGAGCTCTCACTCATTTGGAGCTTGCTCATGTCTCTTCCGCCGCTCGTCAAGCCGAAAGGCTCGCGTTCCATTCCTTTTTTCGTTTTTGGAAAGGATGCTTCGGCAGCCTTGCGGAACTTGGATTGCGCCCTCCGCTTAGCACAAGAGGATATCAGCCAAATCAAGTCTGCACTGCGTGTAGTGTTCGACGCACTGTACTATCCAGAATCGATTTCAGAGGCCTATAAATCCGCCATCAGAGCCTACCCCATTCTTCAATTCCTGATTTACAAGTTCCTCACTACGGCAGGCGTATATTCTCCGATAGAGCTCATCCCACCCCACTTGGCAAAGATGCAGTATTGCATCCGATTACGCGCACTACATCGCATTGATCTTGAAGTTCAAAAGATATCCTTTGGGGATTGGAAAAGGTATGTCTTTTATTCTTTCTGAGGCTTTCTACAGCTATTTATTCCAAAAGTGTTGCGACGGCCTTCTGCCAAAAATACTTGCAGGATTATGGCGGCTTCCCCTTCTCAACCATCCGATATTGGCTCCACGAGTTTAGTGTTATTGTCAAAAATACACCCCGCCCAGCTTTGGTCTGGTGGTGCGAGGACACCATTCTGTTATTCGGCCACAACGTCTCCTTTTCTTCGTTCAAATTAAAGCTTCGTAAAAAGCTTCTGCAACTGGAGCAGTTCATTCTAGGGACCGTACTTTTCGGCATTTACTCTATGGATGAGATCGAGGCAATATTTGGAATATCGAGCGTGCAGGACAGCGGTGATGAAAAAAGCATTGGATATGGTATCATCGCTGATACTAGCACCCCTGGAATGGATAACCCACAATCCACAGTTTTTTTTGATGCTATATTCAAGCGTCGACTCTTGGGGCTCCAATCGGATCAAGATGGCCGCATTCTCTTCGACAAGGAGCTAGCTCTACAATGGATCGCCAATATCGATGATGCCATGAGACAGTTCTTCCCCATCAGCCACAACACAACCATTTCCGGTCGTGGAACGGAGGCCGAGTCTCTCAGACCTGCAAACAATGATATTGGCCGGCGAAATGTCATTTTTGATCCCGAAGCTGGAACAGGCGCATACGATGCTGACTACCACAAGGGCCAAGAGCGAACTGGCACTCATAAACACATCTTACGACATATCCCATATGAAGTGTTCCGCATTCTCTACATACTTGTTCGCATCGTTCGCCCGATCGAGTTCTTCTTTATCTGCAGGGCTTTCGTCCCATTTGATGCCCGGGCAAGAGTGCATGACGCATATGCGAACCATATTTTCGCAACTTTTGGGGCTACATGGAATACAAGGACTATGACAAGCTCCTTGGAGGCTTTTTTCCAGGATGTTGCTGGATTTCCCATGGGTCTCCGCAAAAATCGACACTTCTCGATCGCCCTCCAGCGGCGCTATCTGGACTACGGCGCAGCCAAATCTGGTTCCGCGCCCACGCCCGAGCAGCTGGCTCTCGAACGCACCCTTAATCGCCTCCGAGGACATGAAAAGGAGGTTGGCGATGGCAACTACGCTCGGGAGCGCGAGTATGGTAGTAGCTCAGTTGACGAACGACAGCGCTCCCGATTGCTCAGCGAACTGTGGCACAGGGTGCTGGGTTTTCCTACCAGCTACTCAGAGGTATTGGCCAGAGAGGTGGTTGAAGCGGTGACCCCCAGAGTGGTCAAGAACGTTAGATATACCGGCGCCTTGAAGAAGTTGAAGAAGACGGCCAAGAAACCCAGGTCGAGTCCTCGCCCTCATCCGGCTCCCACAGCAGCAATAGTCCGCCCACTACGCAAGACGAGAGTAGCCCGCCAAATATACTTAGAGGTGGACTCTGAGAGTGGAGAGGAGTTCAATTTCGGGGATGATGACACGTCTGAGTCTGAGGGATCTGACTTTGGGTCAGGGAGGATGGTGGCGACGGTATCCAAGCAGTCAGGGCGAGAAGAAACTGCCCTCCAAGGACAACAAATCGCTTCTAGTTCAAGCCATGAGATGATGTCTGAAGGGTCTAAAATGCCGGGGATGCTACAAGGGGCCCGGACGAAAGGGGCCCAGACGATGGGGCCACGAGTCGCAACATCCCGTCCAGTGAGGTTGATTCCGTTCCATGGTTCCAAAGATGGTACCATGCATGAAGATCCGCCACCAACATCTGAAGCCGGTCGAGTGGGAGCAAGCAAGGGTCGAAGTTCAGAGCATGTGGCAAAGAGACTGAAAAACAAGTTTGATGACTAATTGTTCTTGGAATAGACGAGCTTCCGGTGCATTTACGAAGGGAAAGATGGGCTAAAATTAGATGATCTATCTAAGTACTTGTCGAACCTAATGCCACTACCATCACCAACGTGTGGAGCATTCAAGTACAGTGGCATGTACATATATAGAAATTTAGTTCTTCTACCATGGAATTGGATCGGCCACACCTTGTGGTGTCGCTTAAGGGGAGCAGGGGGAAAGCACCGTTTCATTTTGGCAAACAGGTGCGTAAGAGCACCTCATGCAGCTGACAGGTAGACATAATTATGTCAGTGGCATGTCAAACCCTCTGGCTTCTTAGAAGATTTGTCAAAAAAAGGGATGATAAGGATCTCAGGGGTTGGGTCGGTGCACAAGGAAGCCAAGTTGTAACAAAGAATGACGTAGGCCTCGGCCTCCGGACATCGGCAGTGATGGCTTCCGAATCTTGAGTTGACTTTATTGTAAATTAGATCCTCGCTTATAACCTCGAATGGCTCAACGGTTAGCTCGCATATTATCAAGAACACTTGAGTCTTGAACCGTGTGGTTCGAACCCGGGATGGTCTTTTTTGGTCAACTTTTTTTGTTCATCTATTTACAGGGTTTCCAGAAAACCTTGAAATGTGAGAAAATTAAATGTCGCGAGATACCAAATATGTTGAGGCCACGAGCCTTTGGTGACAGCCATTCAAGCACAGTGAAAAACAGTGCACGCTCTCTTCCTCACGCAAATCGTACTGGATTCTCCTGAAATTTCGCATGCGCTATCTATTACATATTTATAAGATATGTATATACTTACATCCCCAATATACTGCCCGGATCCTCTCTAGTTCACGTTCGACGACGCAGAAAGCGCCGCTGCCATATTTGGTATCTCGCGACTTGTAATTTTCTCACATTCTCAAGATTTTCTGGAAACCCTGTAATGTTCGCACTCCGGCCCCTCCGATTCTGACTGGACTTTTTTTTTGTCGTTCGACAGCGCCGCGTTGCGGAAATGCAGTCAAATACATGCTCAAATAATTTTATGGTAACAACAATTTATGTAACAGTAGTTTTCCCTTGCATAAATTTCGGATAACGGGTCTGGTTGAATTTCTGGATCAATACATTTATAACGTGTTCCTATCATGTTCAAAAACACCAAGGGAACAAAAGAGAGGCACCAGGAACAAGAATTGTCGTTGGTTTATACCACAGTTAGCAGGGTTTATGCACGTACAAGTGGTAAGGACGACTTTGTCGACTTACGGAAATCTCGACTTGTAATTTTATGCAGTTATTCGAATTTCCGTGATAACCTTCCAGAACTGCTCTCGTGACAACTTTCAGGGTGAGATGTTGAAGTTTTCCTTCGTCACGTAAACGGGTAAACGGGCTGGTCCTTCTCAAATCACGAAGCCGCGACAGGTTTCGTTTGACGAAGTTCATTTCCCTCTGCACGGGTAATCCCGCGCTACGTCATTCTTTGTGTCAGCTTGATGCTCAGCATTATAACAGGAACCGTCGTGTGTAATTTAAGCGCCGGTCAACGTGCATAAATTTTAAATCTCCAACCCATCTCACTTGTGTTTTATGCTCACTGGTGGAGGCGTGTTTAATTTTGGGATGAACTCACACCTGCAAAAAAAGAGTATCGAGCTGAGCCTGTGTAAAAAGTGAAAATCTAACACGTGTGGAAATCAACATGGCACATGCGACATGTACATGTTTCTTTTTCCTTGGGCCAAATTTTACCTGTGTAAATATTTTTATGATATAATAACACGTGGGTGTGTAATTTTTCTCGGACGACGTGTTTGCATTTTTCAGTATTTATTTTACAATATATCGCCCATACATAGGTGATGTCGGGTCAAGTTCCTAATGCCAAGTATGTTAGGGAACCTAGCTTGATGTTTGGATCGATCGGGTTTGCCGCTGGGTTCGCATTCTCCAAGCCAAAATTTGTCAACAGTTTGTCAACGAAGTGGGTTTGAGAAAGCAATATTAAATGATCTTCTTGGTAAAATTTTATTCCCAGTAAGAATGAGGGTTTTCCAAGTGATTTCACATCGAATTTCGCCTCGAGTTCTCCTTCTGTGTGGACCGTAGACTCGTCCGATTGCTGATTGGATGGGCATTGCTGATTGGATGGGCATCGAAGTCTCCTGCCGTGTTCGATAACCATGAAGGACCAACCCCGCCCTCGTATCCAACGCCAAGTTCCTGACCTGCGCCGCCAAATCACTGGACGGCCCTCGCTTTACAGGTCCTAGAAAGAATCTACTAGAATCGTGAGTTACGCACATGATAGGACCTGTCACGGGTCTACACATGACTATGAGTTTGTTGATCATTCAAACATGTGTAAACAAATTACCTCAAACCTCAACGTTCAACATTCAACGTTCGACCCAATGCGTTCAACTCGACAGCCGTCTTTTCGCGGAACATCACAGGTAATTATCCATTAAATTTTCTTACCCTATCTTTTTTCTGCACACGAGCCTGTAGAGATCCGAAACGTATTGAAACCCAGGAATACTCGAGCCCGGGAATACACTGGGCTGATTGCGTTTCTTTTCTATTCTCGCGTTTTCTTTTGGAACGCATTGAAGCCCAGGAAAACTCAAGCCAGCGAATATGCTGGATTGATTCTACTTCAATCCATACCCTGCATCTATCCTTTCTCCCTGCATTTTTCGCCCTCACACCCATCTCACCGTTTCTCAATACCCAGATGTGATACCTATGCTCTCGTGCGAAGTAAGTATCGTATTATATCTGCACACATCTATCTCACATCCTTTCAGACTCGATCCAGTATGGAATTTTCTGCCTGGGATGGACCCCACATGGCCGCGACCGACCCATCCTTCGACTTTGAAGAGCTCCTCAAACGGAGTATGCACCGGGCCCAGGCAGCGGAATGCGATCATTCTGCTTTATTTTCTCTTCCTCCACTCACTTCGCCGGAATCCTCCCGTCCGCCCTCACCGGCTTCGTCCCCCTCTTCAATTCCGACCTTTGAAGAGACGACAACCCCCATCGACGCATCTTCCATCCCACAAACACCATCCGTAGAGTCCATGTTTACTATCCGCCAGCCAGTTGATCGAGTTAAGAAGAAGAAGACGTAAAGCCATGCATGTCGAACCAAAACGCGCGAAAAGGAGAAGGGAGTTCGCTTCAGCCCTTACGAAGCAAGGTCCGCCGTCAAAGCGAAATACGTCGACGAGGCGACTGCGGTCCACGCCTCCTCATCTGTGAAGGGAGCTCGGTTCACCAGCTGCATGAGCTCGTTGGGCCGACGTCAACCCTGGGCCTCAAATTGCAAGAATGGGATGGCGCGTTGAGTGCCTTGCTCTTCCCCTCACATCGCATTTCTGACCAATTCTCTAGAACACCGACGCCTATAATCGACCGTGAGGGACGAGTGGTGGCAATCCTGGCGGGTCGCCCAGCAGATGACTCATGGGATGCGTTGAGCACAGAAGCAGCAGAGGCACTAGAAGAGGCTCGACGGTGCTGCAATGTACCTGCAAAGGACGGCCGCCATCGCCGTGGGCATTTTCTTGCCCTTCGCTGCGGCGTTTCACACGGCAGTGGGCAGCCGGAGCCGGGTAACTTGCAGAACAATCCCCGCAATGCAGAAGTTCTGGCGGGACTCAACCAGAAGCTACCGCTCATGAGGATGTCAGGATTCGCCACAAGTAAGTCGGCAGTCTGAACATTTGCCAGCCTTCGCTAACGGCTGAATGCCCGCCAGGTGTATTAGCCACTTGGATGCCAGACCTCCACGCGTACTACGTCGATACCCTCAAAGCGTTGCATGGCCATAACCCCTCCCTCAAACGAATATTCCCCACAAGCGTATTTTCGGCAACCAGCTACAACCTCGGCCCTCGAACGATTTGCTTCAAGCACATCGACTTCGCCAACCTCTCCTTTGGTATGTGCGCGGTGACGGCGTTGGGAGATTTTGACCCAAAGAAAGGGGGACACCTCATCCTCTGGGATTGCGGCCTAGTTATCGAGTTCCCTCCCGGCTCGACCATTCTCATCCCATCGGCAACGATGGCTCATTCGAACGCCATGGTTTCTTTTGACGAGCGCCGATATTCGTTTACGCAATACACGGCAGGAGGGCTGTTTCGCTGGGTGAAAAACGGATTCATGAAATCAGAAGATTTACGCTCCTCCCTGTCACCGGACGATTTATTGCGGCGGAGTGAAAAGGATGCAAAGCGCTGGGCTTGGGGACTCTCCCTTATTCCACGTATCGCTCCATCGGATGTAGCTACATAATTTTAAGTGCATTTAGATAAAAGTGAACGCCTGGGTTTGAACGAATTGTGCCTACGCCTTTGGTCTCAGGAATGCCACTAGATAATTATTTGAGGAATGACCAATCAGTATTAGTGCGAGATCGAGAGGGAATTAGATAGGGGAAAGGGCTTCATTAGAGTCTAATGGTGCAGTGCCCAAGGTTTCTCCGAAAATTCGACTGCTTATGGAAAGCCCTTGGAATGGCGAAGCTGCCGTCTGGATCAATCACTCCGCAGGCATGTTTGGCAGCGCCTAGTGTGATGCTCGTACTAGTAGTTGCGGAATAAGATTTGGAGCAGCATAGTTATTTACATTTTGTGTTTTTCATAAAGAAAGAGAATGGTAGCCAAAAATGAGATACAAAAAACAGTGGGAGTTTGAGCCTGGGTTGGGCAAGGGTTGGGTACTGGATCAGCTGCAAGGCGAGGGTAAGCAATTTATTTTTGAGACGCAGTGGAAATCCCCATATCCTCAGCCTTATTGTCCTCGGCCTCTTCGTCCTCCTCAGCCTCCTCGTCCTCCTCGTCCTCCTCAGCCTCCTCGTCCTCCTCAGCCTCCTCGTCCTCCTCGTCCTCCTCAGCCTCCTCAGCCTCCTCGTCCTCCTCGTCCTCCTCGTCCTCAACCAAATCGGGTGAAGACTGAGTAACGTTGTCGCTGAATGGAACGGCGTGTGAGCATGCGCTATGTGGAAGATATGAAGTACTTACTTCACCCGAAAACAGTGAGTTTGAAGAACCTGAGAAGTGGTTCGATCGGCGAACTCAAGTTCGAGCCGGACCTATATTGCAGCCTTTAACACGCGTGAAGTATCAGAGAGGTTAAACAAACCTACCCCATGGGTGGACTCTATGTTCCTAATGTATCGCCCGATATGTTGGGCGGAGTTTAAGATAAACATAAATCGCGTCTAGATGGCAGATGGAAGGTTAGCGGCTGAGAATATCGGAAGCGAGTCAATCTGGATACCCCGCGACGGACCGACGGTGGTCCACGGAAGCGCTGCCCTTTTGGTTTGCGCTTGAGTCGAGGATTGAAGGCCATAGGCCTCTACCGTGAGCTGGAGGTCAGTAGAGGCTTGTCGTCGAGCTTCACCGTACGTACTTTGCCATTACATCGATTCGGCGGTCGGCCATCACCCGGACCATCACCACTGTGCCCAGCCGTCTTCAAGCAAGTGAGTGATCTATGATGAAGGATGGTACTGCAGACTGCTCACCGCGACAGACATGTTGGTATGTCACTTTTGCATTGAGCCCATACCCCCTATATATACATTTAGCAAGCATCCGCGATGTCAACGGAATGTACAGGTCGTTTGACACACGGATGACTAAAATGGCACTGAACCATCCACCTTTTACCAACACCGCTATTATTGTGTAGACGACCCAGTCAAATTGGGGTCCTTACAGCACTTCATATCCGTTATCAATAACCAAATCCTCTGGGGAGCCATATCCTTGGTATTCATCCTTCTTGGCATGGTCAGCGCTTCTTAGGAACCCAGGATATGGCGATTATCAAATTCATTACAAAATTAGAACCATGATCCAAAATAGGATTCTTGTGCTCTAGTCTCCTCCGAGCGGGATTCATCCACGAATCTGAAGCTGTTCTTGAAATACTCGTGCAGAGGGAAATGAACTTCTTCAAACCAAGCCTGTCGTTAAAGCGGCTTCGTGATTTGAGAAGGACAAACCCGTTTACATAAACCAAGCGATGCGAAGAGTCCTGTCCAGTGTCGAACATAAGCGATTGGCCAAATTGCAAGTCGCAAAGGCCAGAACGCAAGGGATGACGGTTCTCTTTGTGTGAAGTAGTTCCTCCACGTACCCGACGTCATGAGTAATAGCAATCCATTTAGATTGCGATGATTGCGATTTGTACCCAAATTTAAAATATCGGAGTTCACCTGGACTTTTAACATTTGTAACTTAATATAAGTATAGGTTCATTCTGCGCGATGGGGGCAGCCGCCCCTGCGACTTTTGGGACGGGACATATGTAAAAGTCTGTCTTGGAGGGACTACAAGAGTACTACTCATTTTTTTCGCGTCAACGAGAGCATTACATCCCACTACTGCCTGAGACTCACTGGGAATAATAACCCTATGCTTGAAAACATTACAATGCTCATCGGAAAATAGGAAAGCTACACGTGTATCCAATGTGATATATCATCCTGCCAGATTGGAGACGGAAGTTTTATTTCTGCTGACAGAGAAGCCGTTCGCCGCTTCCGAATGGAGTTCGCAACGCTCATGCTCAAAATCATTGACTCTGACCGTCCCTAATATAGATGGACTGCAGCGTTAAATTAGGTTGGCGACGGAATCGGACTCCTATTCGTAAGGGTGTGAAAGGGGATAGAGAAGCCCCTCGCTTCCGAATGGAGTTCGCAATGATCATGCTCAAAATCATTGACTCTGACCGTCCCTAATATCGATGGACTGCAGCGTTAAATTAGATTGGCGATGGAATCGGACTCTTATTCGTAAGGGTGTGAAGGGGGATAGCATCAGAAAAGTCTTTGAGATCGTTACAGAGACCTCAAAGATGGTAAAGACTCGAAGACCGACATCTTTGGTGAGCAGCGTACCTTTTCCCGGGAAGAACCCCCCATCTTTGGATGATGCCCACACCTTTGCTGCGCTTTTCCAAGGACCATGATGCATCCTATGTAAGACCACCAAAATCTTCCTTCATATTCCAGATCTGTGAGCCGTCCTACACTTCAATTTTTGGTATTAAAATAATTTACACTCAACCAAACTAGGAGTCTCAATTTAACTTCATCGGATGTGAAATGTTTCACCGCCAGATGACCCTCATCGACCACATAGTCACTCTCCGGCTATCTTATCTGTTCACCAACTTGAATGACCATACACTACGATAAGGTACGAGAGCTCTGGACTGATCGGTCAGGCCCTTTGTACCAGTACGTCTGGTATCGCTTAGACGGCAGGAGTTTTGTTGTCTTATTGAATTATATTGTAAACAAGTCAAATTCATAGGCTCTCACCGTCGAACTTGCGTCGAACCTAGATGGCGTTCAAGTTGTTCTTGTTTACATTCTGATGTAGCAAGATAAGATACACCGCTGTAGGATGCAACTCCCCGAGTTGTCCCCGAGCGATAAATGTGCTAGAGTAGGAGCCTGTCGGCGGGTAGGGCAAAAACTTGCTGGGTAACGGGCTTGTACCGATCTGCTCTAGCGCGTTAATTTTCTGGAAATCCTGGGTAGGTGTCCAATGGAGCATTGACATTGAGTGTAATTCAAGCTCCGCCCAATATATGATGAGTGCTCCCGCCACGTCATCCAAACCCCCTCTGCCACTATGGCCTTCTCAACTTCTACTTGTATTACGTTCATTGCGATATTATTTCTTATCCTGTTGTACTCATATCTTCCAGCACTTCAGAAAGCTGTACAACCAAGAACAGAGTCTGTTCACGCGAACGAGAGCCTTGGGTCCGTTCGTCTGAAGGTTGGTTTCCACAACTCGTTTGAATTTTCGCTCACCCGCTGCAGCTTCCCAACAGTATTCGCGAATGGAGATGTCCCAGGTCGGAATTTGACGATGGGATGTGGACGGTCTTGTCCACTGCACTTCGTGATGCGGGGTTCGTCCTCTGGAAGTATGAGGGGTACAGCTTCCAGTACAGTGCTGACCCATTGGTGATGGCCTTCGGCTATATAGCACCTCACCGGACACATCGCCAAGCAATTGGGGGTTTGTCAGAGCTTCGTATGTTTCGGTACTTGGTAAGTGTCATTCATCACTCCCATTCAGTGGTTGTTCTTTGCTCTTTAGATGCGTCTAACCCTTTTTTACACACCAGAATCCCCTTTCCCGAGCTGCGCGCACAGCGGAAGGCATGGACGTTGTTATCCGCGTTATAGTTATCGGTCATGAAGGCAGGGATCATCTGAAAATTCTGAGGAGAATCGCAAAGGGGAAGGCAATATTAACTAGCACCAATCACACCATTCCCCTGTTTCGGGAATTTGTGTATGAAGACATTGTGTTTGGCATATTCCCGAAAATTGGCGCTCGGGTTTCTGAGATGGTTGGACGATGGGCAAAGAACTCTGTAGGAGACGTGATCGAGATGGTAATGCAAATGCTGGAGGTGTGTGCCGTACTTTCTGGTTTATTTACTATATGACTCAGTTCGACCTCACAGGCCCTTGCCTTTATTCACTATAGACGCATCGCTCATCGGGTATGCCGCTTCTCCTATGCTCAACCTTTTTGTTATTGATGCTGGCTAGGACGTTTTTCTTGACAACTTCCTCGTTCAGTGGCACCCCGAGTCCCTAGCCACCAACACGATATCTCCATCTCGCCCCAGAGTCTACTTGATTGACTTTGAAGTTGCTATTGAATTCGCTCCGGAATGCACCCCGAATAACCAAGTATGCACCGGTTTTCCCATAGCTACCGGATTTTCGGCCGAGAGTTACGCCCGCCGTCGCGCTCCGGAACTTGCTTCGGGGCGCCCCTACAACCCCTTCAAGCTGGATATCTGGCAGTTAAGTACTAACTTGGTATCGCTATTTCGGGCAAGTAACATTTATTCTTGATCCCGTTAAGTTATTGATGTCGCCCCAAGACTCAGATCCCCACAATCGATCAGATCCTTCTGGACATGACCCATGATGACCCCGAGCGAAGGTTAAGTGCACGGGTGGCTCTTGACCAACTGAGGACTACTGTATACTCCCTTACGCCACAATCTCTTCTCATTGAACCACACATAATCGATGGCTGAACTACCGATCCTTTCTCCTGCTTTCACTTTCTTGGTAGCGTTAACAAATTAAATTATGCTAGGCGTTCAATAGAGTGGAGTTTGGTCCGAGGCGAAAGAGGTGGATTTCTCATGTCGCATGGAGTTGCTGAATAAAATTCCCACCAACTTTAGGTAGGGGTATCAGTGGTTCCACACTCAGGTTTTTTGGTGGACGGTTTGAATGTGGATGTAAAGCCATTGGTTTCCAATGATGGTATCACTCCACTTGTTCCATGAGCTTCCATTCCGTTCCTTCCTTTTTGTTTCTCCCGTAAAATAAGCATTAAAAGCGTCCAGGGAATCGTCCTATCAAATAATAATAACAAAACGTCCCAGAGGCGAAGAGGACATAAAGCAATTTAGCTCCTTAATTTGAGGCGCAAGTTCATTCGTCGCCGCATAAATGACTGGCCAAAACGGGCAGTAAATTCTCCGAGGATCAATGCTTCTTGGAACGAGTAAGAGTGCATATGGCGGCGAATTTGACTGACAGTAACCACACCTGTGCAAAATCGGACTACACCAGCTAAAGCTCTTTTCCGGATGGTCTAACCTGAAAATAAACCTCTGAGGATTCCGTGTGCGGTCCATGGCCCAAGAGACGATGAGCGGACTCGCGCGAATGTAATTGACCATCATCCAGAACCAATTACCAAATGGAATAGACGAGTCCTTCGGTTTGTTGACGTTCCCTGTGACGAGGATAATAGTAAGTGAACAGGCTGTGCAATTTCCTGTGTCGCCGTGTTGACTTTGATGAGGTAGATTTCTCGCCGCCTGCTGTTGAATTTGTGCGCTCGCTGGAATTGGTAACGGTAAGCATTCCCATCTCGTTCGGACTCACCATATCTCTCATAGACGCCGTTCTGGTTCCCGTTCTCCTCCTTCTTCCTCATCCTCGCTGGGTAAGTCCTGCCCATGCTCGTCCTCTGCTTGTGCTCATTATCGTCATGTTTTCATCTTTCCACCGCCATTCTGACAAGCGGCGCCAGAGGGTAACGGTAAGAATTCTGCTCTCGATTGTCAGTGTTCTGGACTCACCGTGCCTCTCGTAGCCACGATATCGACCGTCGCGCAGCGGATATGGTTGTGATTAGATTGACCTAACAAAGGGAGGATAGACAGCGGGTAAGAACCCACTCTTGAGATGTATACTATTTGGACTCACCATGTCTATTGTAGTTGAAGAACCCTCCTCGCGCCCAGTCATCGTCGACACCGCTGTTTCTCCTTCTCGTCGTACAGGATGGTTGTGCGCAAACACTCTGTTGGTTGGTAGGCGCGTCGGTTCGTTGTATGGAGGAATGTTGGTGTGGAGTAATGCTGATTGTGGGTAAGTACTTGCTCAGTCGTCATTGAATACAGACAGAGACTTGGGTATAAAATGCAGAGGGTCTATAACGATCCAAAGTTGTGGCGCCCAAAAAGAGGAAAATGTGAAAGAGCCTACAAGTTTCTTGATGTATGGCGCGAATCTTATGAGGGTACGTCGTTTTCGACGGCAGGGGCCAAAGCATTCGCATTCAGGCCTTCCTCCACATCTGCGTCTCATATTTCCCTTGGCTCCCTCAATGCTCTACCACGCTTGGCAGATTGCCGCCATCATTGTCCAAACAAGAGTGTGAGGTTGGATCGTCGAAGAACTCGATAAGGATGTCCCTTAGGCCATAAAATCCACCATCGTTTGAGTTCTTCTTGAATTTCAATGGTGGAGATGCCGCAAACTTCCTTGGAGTCGTTTCTAAATCCTGGAAGCGGGTCGCTTCATCTCTGGAACACACTTAACATTCAACCATATATACATATTCTATTCAAAGAAATGCGGCGAAAACTGGGATCGCGCTTGGATGGCGCGATCCAGGTGGCTCTATCTTCCAACTCCACGACGACGATAGATAGACTTATGACTGTAAATAGTGGTAAAGACCGTGAGGACACCCGTTCCGTTTCCAATGGCACCAGAGAGCGAGAGCAACCCAAGGATCGCACTGCCAAACGCCGCGGCAGTGGTGATGATGCGCTTTGAGTTCCTTGTACATGGACCCCTCACGATGACCAGACACCTATTACGCGATTAACGAAAAGCGTAAATAAATAACATAAAAAAAATAATGATAAATGAGAATGAACGTATCTTCTTTTAGTCCTTCAACTGCTTGGTGGCGTCCCAAGGGCCTGATCCACATATCTCAATCCAGGTCTTGGAAAAGAGGGCACAAGCGGAGAGCATGAACATGATATACAAGACAGGATGGATGGGGTCGAGGAAGGCTACCTTGATAGTATGAGCATGAGGAGGCGAAATGCATTACGTGATACCAGAAGTAGCCCTGAGTTGAGGAGAATCTTCGAGAGGCTGAAAAAAAATAAAAACGGAGAACATCACTTCCGCAATCAATTGAACAGAAAAAAAAGTTGCCCACATACCTCGCAAATTACCGAGGATCTTAACAAAGATGTTGCTGGGGAAACACGAAGCTAGCATCTGCGAGGCGATGAACATATTCGACATCAACGCAGACTGCAACATAATAGGCATGTTCGAAGAACGGCTTGATGGGGTACGTCCCCCCTTTGACCACGGAACTTGTCGCTCTTGACAGGGATCTCGACAGGTAGCCTGACCGAGGGGGAAGACGAGAGCGAACACTGAAGTGTAGGTGTAAGCGGGATCGTGGAAGAAAAGATGCAAAGGAAAATGACGTGGGCCGCCACCTCAGCGCCGCGAAAACAGAATGTAGAGAGACTAAACCTGAAAGAACAGAGCCACGTACGTTTCTGAGCCCCACTCAACAACGCCCGATCATCCTTGAGAATAAAATCAACATCGATAAGGCTGGCACCCACCAGCAGCTGCATGATCATTCCCGAAGTGACGATGGTGATACCAAGGTCCATGAGCGTTCCACAGTTAGAAGCGAGGATGACACGCTTCCAGTCCAGCGGGTCCGACGAATCGGAGGGCATGATTCCATAAAGGGGCACTTGCGAGCATGAAGAAATAAGGAGTGTTATGGCTGTTTAGTGTCCAGAGAACTTTTTGGTTGAAAGGGACCTTTGAGGTGCGATTTAGAGGGCTCGAAACGACAGTTTGTTCGATATACATACTTTGCGATCTGCCAATGAAACTTCCGTAAATGTTGGAAGGAAAGACCAACAAACTAGAACCGAACTGTTGGATGAGGATAAAATATTTGGATATCAAAGCAAGAAAACGCAACATACACCCGCGCATTGTTGAAAGAAAGAAGATTGAAGATCTCGGCAGGTTATGTAATTCATCACGTCGTTCCCATCCCGTGACCTCATTTGCGGAGTCCTCAATGTCGCCGCATTGTCGCGTTCAACGATGCACATTTGATGGACATTGCACAAACTGCGCGGGCACAGTTAGCAAACTAAAAACAGTGTATCATTAATCTATTATGTATATTGACTACCCCAAAACTGTTTTTTTGCCTATTGCAATGACTCACAGCTGTTGAGGAATATATGTTTCGATTTCGACTATCTACTGGGAACAGAGGCGGGATGTCACAGAACCGTCACTCACAGGAAGTCTGCCAGACAGTCCGGCGGACGGTCTGGGCCAGATATTTCTCATAAACGAGATTTCCTGAGTAACCTGAATATGTGACGTACGCGAACGCATGAATGGCGAGGTAACAATTTGCCAGTGAACAAGCTGATCGAGATGTGATTATACTGAGTAGCCGTGTATTGAGTCCAGAACAATTACTATTACTGACGGACCTCGCATACTATGGTTACATGGACTTGTCTGGGGACGGGTATGCGATAAGTAAGTTTTGTTCCTTTTTTTGTCCGTAGCATTTTATATAATTCTTGTGGATGTCGGCGCAGTTCGCCAGTAGATATGAATTGTGTTCTAGTCGGTAGTCTACGGGGTGCGCCGAAGAAGACGACGGTAGGTCGACTTCTCCGCGGGGCGAAGAGCGATGGAGGGGGAGGATGAACCCCCTGAATCGAACCTCCTCTACCGAATAGACACATGTGTGTCGGGGTGTGTAAATAAATGTGTTGTGCTATGTGTAAGGGAGAAGAAAGTGGGTGGGCAGGAAAAGAAAATTTGGGGTCCCGAGACAAGGTGGAGATGATGACGAGGGGGCGCTGACAAATTTTTGCGTCTCCAAAGGATTTTCAATTGTGTACATTTGAGTAGAAAATTTAGAGGTGTTCCGAACCCTCTACATCTATCTTCGTCGTGGGGTAATCGCTCGAGGATACCCAAGAATAAATCTGCTGACACCGCGGGGCCTCGGACGGAGAAAAGGTGCAGTGTGCAGTGCGCGTGTGAGTTCGGACAGTGCCGACGGCCGGGCTGAGGGCAAACGAATTCCGTGGTTCTTGAGTGGGAATGGGGTTGGGCGAACATTATGCATTCGTGGGCCAATCAAATCTTCCCCAGGTCAAGAAAACAAGCGCACAAGGACTCGTAAAGCATAGGCGTGGATAAACATGCTGTGGCGAGTTAGAGGTCGATTCAACTGCCCCGCTCGGTATATGAGTTCTGGTATTCGTAGTCTATGGGGATAACAATGGCAGACATATAACAGGTATTTTTTCCCGGTTCACTCCTAGGCATTCCCGGTGTATTCCTAGGTATTAAAATTCCCGGTCAGACCAAAAAAAAAACAGGGTAACTTGTGCATTATTTCCAGTCAGACGAGAAAAACTTATGTGCCTGCCCAGTTCTTCGACAAGGAATATTTCCCGGTCGTGAGTCTTATATATAGTGACTCGAAAATATTCCAGAAAAGGCAGTGCAGCGTGCAGTAGTTTCCAACTCTGTGGTACTAGTTCGATCGAATCTGCATTGAGTAGCGCCCGACTGGTCAAATCACCAGACAGCCCACCGGTTGCAATAAAGAAGACACATTGCCATCAAACCCTTAGCCATCTTCGCCGATGTCTCACCGAGAATACAATTGTTTGGGGCTGGCGAAGCAGCGCTGTCTCCGGTCACTGTTGTCTCCTAACCCTTTCCCCATCAACTTCCCAGGCGTTGAGTCTTAGTATTAGTCCTTTTCATCTATCACAGGGGAAGATAGCATGCCAAATTACATGCTGGCAAGTGTCCACTCTTCATCAGCTGCTAGTTTACCAACGGCGCTTCAGGAACAATCTGTCATTCAACACCTCTGGAACATAGCGGAGCGGTCACTTCGAGGCGAGTTAGAGGAGACCATCGGATATGCTGTGTTCACTGAGGAGCTTTGCGCCCACAAGAGGCACTTCCCCATCTCCACATCACCCATTATTTTCCCACAAATCCGCTTGCTATGGGATTCCGCTCAGCCCCACCGCCGCAAACGCTCTGCCCTCCCTGACCTCGGCATTGGACGCATCTCAGATGAAGGCGCTGTCCAATTGCTTGGGGGAGTTGAGCAGAAGGCTGCTATCGAGCAGATGCGAAGCTATCCTCATCCCGACGCCATCCGGGAAGAGACAGATGCTCGAACATCATTCAACCGAGCTGCTATCCAGGCCCGCGATCAGATTCGCACTGCCGTCAGGGCCGGTGCTCTTCCCAACAACATGTCGATCGCCTGGATCGTTGCGGTTGGCCCCTATTTCATGTTCCGAAACTTTGACATCTTCACTCCAGATGAACTCGACACACGGTTTACCCCACGGCCCAATGACAGCGGTGACTACGCAGACACTGCCAGGACCTATAATGATTGGTTATGCGCTGCTGAGACAGAGCTTTTGGGACCCATATATCGCATAGGGACGAACACAGCATCGGCAGCAATCAGCAACTACATCGAGGCCGGGTCCATACTCTACAATGGTACTCGCAACTAGTATCTCTGGTGACTAATACTGCCACATTATCCATTTATTTCCCTTACTCATTTCCCCTTACGCATGCCTTTGTTCACTGATATTTATATGTCGTTTGAAATGAGCATGATATGTCATTATTTTCCGTTGAGAATTCGAACTTGTTACTCTGCCGTATGGAGATTGGGGGATTAGGATCGTACTACTTACAGAACGTCAGGTCCTAATACGTAGTCAGTCTTACAGGTTTAGCAACATAGTACCTATAGTGTAAAGGAGTCATCAGTACGATACATGGTGTACCACCAGAGGTGACTGAGGCAACTTCACTAACGTCAAGCAAGCGCACACGGAAATAGCTATGGCGCGTCACCTGACTTATCAGTGAGTCATGCTCCAGCATAACATGTGTCAACAAACGCTCCATCTTTTTCGACTGTCATCATACATTGCACTCGCACATTGGTGCCGCTTTTCTACCAACGTTGTTCTCGTCAAGCATCATGGTATGTGGAACAGCTGGGCATATCGACCTCGCTTACCTTACCTAGGCTTACGTGAAAGGTTTCGGGATTGACTGGGAGAAGATCAAGGCTTTACTGAAGACAACGGACGACAAGGATCACAGAATCGACGGTGTCATGCAGAGAGTTATGCTCAGTGTCGACCGCGAAGAACATTGGATTTGCGGAGCTTACCCTCTCGATGGTCCAAGGAAGTTGACCAACGTCATATCCTTCGGCGAGGAGTCCTTTGGTGATGACCTGGAGGGGTTGCAGCAGAGGGAGATTCCGATTCCTCGATACATGTTGAAGATGGAAGCCGTTCTTACTGGGCCCAAAGTCTTTCTTTTCAAGGAGTGGTAGACGTTTTGCTGCTGTAATATTTAACTGAATAAGATATGTACGCAGATCTCACTGATATGGAGAAGGCCTGTCCTCCAAGAGCTAAGCCAAATTTTGGTAGTATCTCAGCACAAAACTTGCACAGCGGACGCTCGATGCAGTCATACAGATCAAGATTGAAAATATGCCCGCCAAAACCTCCTTGGGGACTCGATGGTTCTATGACTGGACATGGTTCCGGCACTCAATGCACTCTCGAGAACCCCAAATCTGCCATATTGTTTTGGACAGTCCCTGTCGTCTTTATTCCCCTGTTTTACTTCGAATTCTTTCCTCTTTGCTTTCTTTATTGCGCTCTTGCTTTCTCATTTTTCATACACGAAACCTCACACTGACGCTCTTCCTTCCTTCCTCGCACAGAGCTTCTGCTACGATGGAATCCGGCGTCAGTAAGGATGAGCATGACACCCCCATGCGGCTCGTGATAACTTTTGAGCAGTGGGATTGGGTTGGCAGCTGACGCGTTGGCGACTGGGTTGGGATGCAATGATACTAGTGGGTGCATTTGATTTTTTTTTTGCTTTGGTTCTGTTTCTTTTTTTGTTTTCGGCGCGCGTTTGTTGCATTTTTCATTGGAGGTGATCGATTGGAATTTTTCGTTCAATGGTTAGCACATTTTCAGTGGAATTGTTCTTTCATTGGACTTGATCGTTAGAGTTTTCTTGGCCTTTTGCTTTCTTTTGGTGGTGCTTTCGAGGTTTCCTCCCTCAACGGGCGATGTATTTTTTTTCATGTGGCTAATTGTATCTGTGCTCAAAAGGTGTCAAGGGTTTGATGGCGCCATCGAAAAAGGATTTCTTCTTTATCATTAATATTAGGAGGGTTTCGTGCATTGTGAATTAGGCTCATTTCTTTTAAACTGGGTATTGTCGGGTATCGTATCTGAGAGTAAATGTATTCATTGAGCTGATTATTGTCGTAGAAATATGGAAGGATTGCAGGAATGAATGCAAGAGGGACGGCGACTGAACGCATGCGGGGTCTTTGTTGATCCAAACTGTTCCTGAATACAAGGGTGAATGTATAAATACAGCACCTATTTTTCTCCATCCCTACTAGGATTTCCAACCCCTCTCATCGATTCATGCACTCGCTCCCAGAATGGGCTAGGACATTGGTAACGGTAACCATTCTCCTCTCGATCAGGGTGTTCTTGACTCTGTTTTATCTCTCGTTGGATACCGCCCCCTCGTCTATTGCTTCAATCGCCCCTCGTCCGTTTAAAACTGCCCCCTGATCCTAATAGTGCCTTCCAACTTGAAAGCTTCTGACGCGCCGTGAACTAATCTAGGTAAGTCAGTTGGTGCCTGTTAAACCTTGACGGTGCTAGAGCATTTGCTAACATATCTAGTTCTAGTTGAGCACCGCAAAAAAGATGGAGAGGGGTGGGTGGGCCTAACAAGAGGAAGGTGGAAAATGGTGAGTGGGCGCGCTCTATTGGCTTAATAATTGTGGACTCATATCATTGTCGTAGCCACCCTTTCACCCTCGTTGTACCCGTTTGTGGTCATTCTATAACCTCCCCATCGTTCATTTGATACCGCGTTCCTCGCTCGTTGTTACCGTCACTCGCAAAGGCTCAACCTAAAATGAGGGTCAGTTGTTGTTCGTTGATGGTGAAAATGTGCGCTAACGTACCTATGTGATACCCTTCTTTATTCGACAGCCGCGACGAAGATGGGACTAGTTGGAGAATGGTAGGAACCCGCTCTCGGTTGTGATGGTTTTGGGCTCACCATGTCTCTTATAGCCCTCGTCGTCCTCACCGCCCCTTTGCTTCCACTTATTGCTACATGTCAATGAATGCCTGTCAACATTGCCTCTTTCCGACTGCCTCTCGTCATCATGCGCGTCATTGGCGCCCCTGTGTCTGTGCAAATATGGGGACACCGAGGGCTTGTGTGCGCACGGCCAACTGTTGGGCATTTTCGATGACGTTTTGGAATACCAGTTAGAGGGTCAGCTTATCTCGACGATGTGCTAATTATGGGAAGGGTGAGAACCAAGAATGAAAAGCGAGAGTAGAAAAAACGAACCTCCTCCAAATCGACCTTCGCACCCGCACCCATCTTCATTTCCCGAATCAAACTAACAATCCACTTTTCCCCTTCCTCCTGTGAAAGATCCAATCTCTTCGAGAAATTCGCACAGTTTATTTTCTGATGAATCTGACAGTACACTTCGCTAATAAGATACCACGCGCTGTCCAAAAATTCGTCCTCGACTTGATGAAATCGGATCAGCAAGATAAGATAAAAGATTAGATTTCCGGTTGTTCCCACAGGACAAACGGATGGGTAACTACAATACAAGATCTCAGACTACAGAATAAAAGGAGAGCAGGCCTACAGCCCGAAGAATGCAAGAAAACAATAAAAATGGAGGGATATACCGAGATTCCCGGGATAGCGGCGCATTGCACATGCTCGCACAGCCTCCGGATAGCACAGCCTCCGGATATTCCAACATGACTCGCTAAGGAAGAAATCAATCCCCACCACTTTCTCTAAATGTATTTGTTTTTTAGTCGACTCTCGACTACTTACTACTACTAATAATGATAAAGGCTGTAAGGTGGATAAGGGCAAGAAGATCACTTAAACATGTGGAGAGTGATGCATGGGGTGCGAGAATGAACCAAACAAGTTGGTGGATTGAACTTATGAGAAAGAAAAAGGGGAGGACAAAGATGGGGAGAAGGTTGTTCAATGTAGTCTCGTTCCCATCCGTCTTAATTAGGCAACTCACCTTTTGATGGTCGTTTTGATGGACGGTGAATCGTCCCATCAAAATCATCAAACTCGAAGGAATTTCCTAAAACGGATGGCTCGCGAGACTAGTTCAATGGAGCTTTTGTATAACGGCAGGAGTGGCAGGGCATCACGATCGAGATGCGGGGGATATAGCTCTAATAATCTTAACAAACGATGACAGTCCATTATCGGCAATTAATATGCATTAGCCTGCATGTACCGAGATTTCGGGGACAGCACGCTGCACAGCCTCCCGATATTCCAATATTTTATGTATGGTGAATATTTCTATGCATCTTGTATTCATTCTGGTGCTGGTGTTCGGGCACTTACCCTGTAATAGCCGTTCTGTAGAATCCGATTGGTAGAATCAGCGGCCTTTCGAGTTGAGGTATGTGGACCATACTCGCTTCATAGAAGGTCTATTACAGATTGAACGAAACTGAGAACTGAAAAAGAAATCAGGGAATCTTGGCACCTCCGCAGACATGCTAAGTTATCTACGGAATTCAAGCAATGCGTGATAGTATGGAATCCGGGACTATCGAACTTCGGAAGCCTTCACCAAACACGTTGCGGCGAATGATGCCGAGCCTTATATTTGCATTCCTAACCGCGATAACTCGACAGAAGGCGGGAAATTCTAAAATCTCACGAAGGGAAGAGCTATATGGCATGCTTGGTGGAAAACCCCCGCCACCTTAATTGCCGATCCCGTGCATAAAAAATCCGGAGAATGATGATAGGGCTAAGTCGAGAACATATATTCAAGGTGTTTGGGTGTTGGACTTTTTATGCCCTTGCTCGCCCGTACAAACCACCCATTTAGCGCACTCCGCTTCAAGCTTGGTTTGTATCTTACTTAGAGTAGGCTTAATATATTTGTACCTGTGGTATTAACGTCCACATCAATTCCACATGGATAAGGTACCGCGTATCTAATCTCCAGGATAAGATGTAACAATGTCCATATAAGGATATTGTTACATCTTATCCTGGAGATTAGATACGCGGTACTCTCTTACCTGCACACGTGACCTGGTTGATAGCAGTCGAATCCATTCATTGACTCTGTCCATCGCGTCGGCCCAGCAGTTCTACCATCTCCACCAGCTGACTTTGTATTAGGTTCTTCGCGTCGTACCTCGATGCCTCGACCTTTCGAAAATATGGAACCAGCGCTTGGTCGTAGGATACCCCACACCAACGGGAAGACCTTCACTTTCGGAAAGCTGTGTTTTCATCTCAAAAAACCACCCTGTTCGTAACGTCGACTTCTCAATCTCGTCCCAAGCAATCACTGTCTCATTCTCGTTATGTATCTTCTCTCAGGCTCCGTCTACCCTATCTTCACCATGCTTCGCGCCGCCTCGAATTCTCAACAGTATCCATAGGGCGTCCCTCATCCTCTAATTCAAAGGCTACTAACACCTACATACCACGAGGCGGGTCTCACATGGGAAGCTCGTGTTAAACTTCGTGTTAGATCTGGAAGTTGGGTTGAGAGCCATTCCGCAACTGGTGGCCAGACCTAAGGTTGGGATTTCCGATCCAGCAGGATCAAGGACACGGAAGTGGGTGACGAAATGGGCTTATCAGGGGCCTGTGAGCGTACACGGTTGTCGACGAGCGCTCTCGCTGTTACCACTTCGGCGAAGCGGCATCGAAGTGAACTGATAGTTGAATGTCGGGATTAGAATTTGGAGACAAGGCAGTCAATCAGGAACTGCCGGAGAATCGACACTCGGATAAAGAAGCTAGGCTGAAAAGCGAGCTTCCACAGACACCGCTAAAGCTCGTTTCATCGCGCTGGATATTTGACGCGACCGACCACCCTTCCTTGCCTCAAAACTGTAGGTTCGCCCACTGCCTGCTTTTTATTTCCTTTCTCCTCTCATCCTGGTTACAGCTGTATCATAATCACTCCGTTATATGGCCTTGTTCATCCCACACCAACTTTCGCTCAGTGCTGATGCCATGTCCTATGAGCTCATCCACCCTGAAGGTATGATACATGATTGTCAGTGAGCCATAGCTACTCCTTGCATGACGATCTTCAAGTTCCATCTAGTCCAACTCCCGTCTGACTTCCACCAACATTCGCCCCGCAAGTCACACAACCAGCCAGAAAATTTCTGATATTTTACGCCGCTGCACGACGGCGGCCTCCCCATCTAACCGACGCCCAGCCCTAATTTTTTGTGTCTTCGCTTTGATTTGCGAGTCTGCGTCGATGGTGAAATCGAGGAAGAAGAAAGTATGACGGCAGCATTCCTACCTTAATTAGTTTGTTGTTCAACTGTGGACTGACAGACTATTAAGTATAGGTTCCAAAGAACCTTCAGATCTCGATGGCGTTGCAAAACCCCCTCGTTAACGATTAATATAATTAGGTCATTCTCGTTCAAGTTCTTGACGGCTACTCACCTTTGTCCTCTTCCTAGCCGTTGGTATTTCCACTGCGGTCGACGAGGAGAATGGATAGTAACTTCTCTTTCCCACCCCGTTATGTTCATACCCACCTTGTCTCGCGGAACGCCTCCGTCGAAGTCGGGTTCTACGGAGAAGGAAAGGGTTGTACACAGTTTCAGACGTTTCGTAACAACTCACCTCGTGTTCGTTCCCTTCGATACGTCTGCCGTATTCGGTTATCCACGCGCGTGATTTGTTCTCTTGAGTAATCGAGCCACGCCCTCCCGCTAACGTTCAACCCAGGAAACATGGGGTCTGCCGCGTAATGTAGAGCTGCATAACGGTGAGTAGACACGTTGGATCGAAATGGAACAAAGAGAAATTTACTGTCATATGTAGCCGAACTCCCCTCGGCTCTTCACTCCCACGCGTTCTCCCCTATGCTTATTTTATATTGATTCAACCATCCAGTGGAGAAGCGAAGAATGTTCCTGGTCGATCATGACATGGGATACACATACCTCACAAGTTGCAGTGCGGCATGGATGGGAGTGTGTCTCGACAATGTTGGAGGAGATGACATGCGACACTGTGCACCCTGGCCCACATCAAGGGTGATACGGTATGCTACTCTCATTCTCAATCTGTCCTTGCCCACCATGGCAAATGGCGGTAGTATATTTTGACTTACACTCACGCTGCAGTCGAGAGCCCACGGGAGGCGACGTTATACAAGATTATCAACGACGCCCGAAACGGCCTGTCTCCATACACCTAAAAGAAACTGACCTCGTTCTGCGGTTTCACCTCAAGCCCCCGCACAGGTGGGATTCCCCTCCTGGTCATAGAAACGGCCTCATTAGTTCTCGCGGATGGAACCAACGATTGAATTGACACACATATGAGGTAATTCTGGCCAGTGATCAAGTGATCGGTACTGGAAATCAAGCTCTCCAATTCTTGATATGATTCCGGGGTCCCCAGCAGAAAAAGAGAAGGGAGAGGAGGCGGAGGACTTTCCTTGGCTAATTCGATTTCTACTTGAGCTTCCCAGTCGGCACTGTCTGATGGTCGGTGTGCACGGACTCCCAATTGGTTCTTGGTGTATGGACCAAACCTGTAGTGAGTCCAATATGGACCAACTGCAACAACCCAGATTATATTCGTCGCCTCGAGAGCGAAACCACCTTTGATTGCGGCCTTCGCTTGGTCCTCAGCTTGAAAGTAGGCAATCTGAAACGCTCGTGTTACAGCGGTTTTTTGGATAATGGTGGCAGGAGGAGGAAGGTCCGTCATTTCCACTACAGCCTTTTTCGCCTCCAATCCAGACCGAAGCTTGACCTGCGCTGGTGTGGGGGGTACTGTCGTTGTGTTGGGAAGTTGAACATTCCCGATTCCGATGTCTGGAACCTCCTTCCTGTGGTCGTTTGGCACGCCAGGCTTCCATTTCAGTGCTTGCTGAGGAAGAACAATGAATCTTTTCGGAGAACCGATTTTGTGAAGATCAAGGGCGGCGACGAATATCGCGTAGATGATGTTTTCGTCAGGGGGAACCTCGCCAACAGCGAGGTTGACAAGAGTCTCATTAGAGGCCGTGAAGCCTGGAAAAATGCAAGTGTTAGTGGATTGCAAGTGTACTAGAAGCTCGTTCTGACTTTGATCCATGCGTAAATCTTCGAGATGAGATTAGCGTTGTGACTTGGTCAAAAGGCGGAGTTTGAATAAGTCACACCCCAATCAAGGTCAACGTCAGACGTCAAGTTCTAAATCTCCTACCAGCCGTCCCATGCTCTACCTCAAAGGTTACAAAGTCGACATGCAGTGCGTGCTGAACAGGTTCAAAACCACCGACTGGATGAAATCCATTCATGCCCTCTCCAATGTTGTTCCCCGGGGGGAATACCGCTACCTCAGTGGCACCCGCTGCAAGCAGCCCCTTGGTGATATCGAATTCGTCTTCGTTGTGGAAGAAGGATGCGACAAGGAGGAATTGGAAAGGAAACCATTTGAGGAGCCGGAGGGATCCTACCTCCGCGAAATGGCTAACGAGATTCTTGTGCCTGGCGTTTACGCATCCTGGGGTACGTTTGATTCCTGCCTACTCTTGCATATGTGCAATCCTGACATCAATTTTGCAGATTCGGATTAGATTACTACGTATATCGTAGTTAACTATCGCTTATATAAAGGAGGAACGAGAGCGGGGGATGGGATTCTGGGTTATAAGGTTAGCTGATAGTGCTCGTGTGATGTTCCCAAGCAACGACTACATTAATATGACCATGTGCGTCTACTTTGAGTGCTTCTACCACTTGGTCTCACTACTATAGTCGACGAGCGACCATCTCCAATCAAGAGAAATATCCTACTTACCAAGTTCCTCGTTAGACTCACCTGTTCATCATAGCAGCGGTCGAATTCTAACCCTGGGATTTAGGTACGTTAGGACACCATCTCACACCGCCAGCGGACAATAGTAGCTTGTTCGTGTGCGGGCTGGGACTCGTCGAGCGCCGGCCATGGCGAGCGAGAGGGTTGTCGACAACAGGAGTCTATCAGAAACACGGTGAGTTAAGAACATTCCTGATTGAGGGGGTGGATTCTTACTTTGGAGAACGCTCTCACAGCGAGCGTACGAATGGACAACGAGCGGCCACCTATCCTTCGACAAGTCAACGGCGGCACCAACACAAAAACATGGAAATGGTGGACTTACCCTCTTCGTTGGCGGCGAGTCAAACATCTACAATGATAACGATGAGCACAAGACGAGAACCAGAAGACAACGACTTACCCGGCGTTGTCGTCGACTCGGACGACCACAACAGAAATTCGAGGAGGAGGAAAGAGGAGAGTGGAACGAGGGGCGATATCGGTATCGAGCAAGTCGGAGAGCAAAGTGTCGACAGCGGGGGCTACGAGTAATGGCAAGTCTGGAATGACTATCCTTAATCACGAGGAACATCCTACTTACCAAGTCCGTCGTTAGACTCATCATAGCAGCAGTCGAATTCTACACCGCTGGGTTTAGGTGCATTAGCACACCATCTCACATACCCGGCGGACAATAGCCTACCTAGCTACCAGTTCATGTATGAGCTGGGATGATTCGTCGAGGCGAGCGAGCGCCGAGAGGGCTGTCGACAACAGGGCTCTATCAGAAATCAGGTGAGTTTAGAATGTTCCTAAATTAATTGAGGGGGTGGATTCTTACCTTGTAGAATGCGAGCGTACGAAAGGACAACGAGCGGCCACCTACCCTTCGACATTCAACGGCGGCACCAAAACAAAAGCAAGGAAAAGGCGAACGTACCCCCTTCGTCGGCGGCGGGATCATCTAGAATGACGACGATGAGCACAAGACGAGAGCCAGAAGACAACGACTTACCCGGCGCCGTCGTCGACTCGGACGACCACAACCGAGACTCGAGGAGGAGGAAAGAGGAGAGTGGGAAATCCCAGTGGGAACTGGGGATGGAGTTCAACCGAAGGAAAACGGGGCTGTATTTATACGGCCTTGGGTTCAGGGACAGTGGGATAAACAGAGACCCTGCACGCGTACCGCGTTTCCGAGTTCAAGTCCCACCTCTGGTGTGAGTTATTTCGCTCAATCACATTCCCTTTCGTGTACATACAGGCATATATATTCGATGTTCCCAACATAATTAGTGAAGAAACAATCTCAGAAAATGTTTCATTCGCGCATGAAACCTCCCACTCAGTGAGCACGAAAACAAGACACTGCGCAAATGTCCATCCCACCTCCCCAACAATAATCCCGACAGCGTAGCACCCCAACCCGATCCACCGGATCCGAACAATCCAAAGATGAAGAACCAGCAAACTTGCAGGAAAAAAGAACGTCTCGTTTCCGTAAATTGGAGGAACTCTTAATGAACATTATCGTCCGTCAAGAGTATTTAGCTCCCAACTACCCCGTTCTTCCCAATACTATCCCAACAGCTCGTAGCGCCCACCCGCCCGCTTTCTTCTCGACGATTACCACGAGGCGAGTAACTGGATACGATTTGTCTTCAAAATCGTCCAGCCTTCGGTGTTGTGATTGGATCTGCGGTAGAAGTAGGAGTCCGTCCTCTGTGGATGATGGTGAGTATGGTACATGGGCTGGATAATTAATTCCGGGAATAGAGAAGCTCGATGAACCTAATTATGAACGTAGCGAACTCAGCGGGATCTCCAATGAGCAGCCACAAAAGCAAGGAAGAGCCCTGAAGGTTTCATCTTACTAACGGAACGGTGTGGGATAGCCCGAAAAGAATACGTTCCTGCGGTTACTCCTTCGAATCTGTCGCCGGACTCCAAAGGTGCAGCAGTTGGAAGACTAGGAACGACGCTATGTAAGCAACTCGATGAACTAGAACGAGCACAAGGTCATTAGATCAGGTCCTGACGAGACACTTGATAAAAAGAAACAGCTGTTTTTTCATGTGTTTACTGAGAATGGGGGACGGAGAAGGGGGCGGGAGCGAAGAGGTAAGATGGATATAAATGTAGATCTACGGCAACTATATTTGCTGGTATGAATAGGGTGCATTGGGTCGTTTATTACTGGTACTTGTTACTGCAAGTATTTCCCTGCCACCTCAACAGCCGATTGCATGAATCAAAAATATGGGAGAAGAAGCTAGTAGTGAAAAAAATCTATTCAACATAATTGAGGTCCCCAGGTGCAAATTCATCATGATCACGGTTCCTCTTGTTTCTACCCTTTGTCTTGCCGCTGCTCTTCCATGCCGATGATGCAGAATTCGTCCTTCTGGAAGCTGCAGTATAACGTTGGATCCTATCTGGAGCGTTTCTGAGACGAGTTCGCCGTTTTGCCTCAGCGAAATCCCAGAAGTTATCGACAGCATGAATCCCTTTCTGGGTGATTTGGATGGAAGTTCCAAAGCGGGTATATCCCCGCTCACTGGTGCTGGCTAGAGTGATGGCATGCTTGTCACACTTCCCTCTCCAGTATATCTCGACGTACCCCTCGCATCTATATCTTATCAGTCAGTATTGGAAAAAGGGGGAAAAGAAACTGACCGTTCAAAATCGATACCTATACCATAGTCTCCCAATACAAAGGCGCCGAGTCCTTTGATTCGGGAATGGTTCACATTCCCACCGGTCGTATAAGAGCCATCGGGATGAACCCTAGCAGGCCACCAACGTCCATAGGCAGCATCGATCGCATCATTGTCAACGTGAAGAAAATTACCGAAGTCGTCTCTGGTAATTGTCAGGGCATTCGCAAATGGAGATCCTACATCCTTCTCTCCATCGTAATGAAGATGATCAAAATTAGGCATAAAGTGCCTATTCTCAAAAAATAAGTCGGCGAAATATGATCATACACCTTCACTCGCCTTTCTCTCATGTTCCGCGATGCGGTAAACCCCTTGGGGTAGAGGGTGGCAAAGCCATCTCTAAAAAGATAAGCTACCTTGTGGAGCTTTGGGAATAACACTTTGTATCTATTAAACATATTTTCAAATGAATAAATAGCATCGATTAAGGCCACTCACTCCTCGACCTTTTTGGGGATGGCTGCATATGAAGCAAGGGTGATCCCCTCCTCCTGACCTTGATGCCATCCAGCGGCAAACATGGAACCATTTTTCTCACCCGCATTCTTCGCAGCATTAATGTCATGCTTCGGTTTAACAGGGCCTTTGAATTTCTGGTTAATACATCTTTGATTCAGCATTATTTTTCTTGTACAAAAAAAAAACAAACATGTGCGGAGTTTGTCGTGATTTTTGGGACCACTCTTGTCCAGTCCATCATCGTTTGCTGTCCCTCTCGAAGCCGGCAAAGTTCCTCCGGCTCGAACTTATCATCTGATCTTAGAAAATGATTTTAATGAGAAAGGGTGAAAGAATCTCACAATTATCATGGAGACTCTCACCGAATGCGAACAGCAAGAACGCAATCTTCAGAAATGCCGAAGGTGGTCCCCTGCTCATATATCCATTCAGTGCCAAGAGCCTTAAACCGTTCATCGTCCATATTGACAGGGAGTCTATTCACTCTTAAATAACCGACGCTGATGACAGATCTTGATCAATCGTAGCGAGGTCAGTGGAACTCAGACCTGAAGCATGGTTTAGATTATTAATTATTATCTACTTAAATTTCAACCTCGCTGGAAGATCTCGCTGGAACACGTTTGTGATCGCGTTCATGAGTGCTCGTGATTTGGGTGATTTGGGTGCTGCCAAATCAAGCCATCTGTCATCACATTGGCCTTTGGAACAAACAACGGCAAGCTGAAATTTTTTTTTCCCCCAATGAACGTCAAACACCACAACCACCAACGCGCCAGACGGAAGGGGACGATCAGTGTGAATTACAAAGCTAGTAAGTGTCACCCCGCCTGCCCCCACTCTTTCCTTTCTGTGTTTTTGTGGCGGGTGTACGCGATTCTGCACGCTGAGTCTAACCAAAGGCACTACGGCAGCTTAAGTGTCACCCCGCCTGCCCCCACTCTTTCCTTTCTATGTTTTTGTGGCGGGTGTACGCGATTCTGCACGCTGAGTCTAACCAAAGGCACTGCGGCAGCTCGTCAAACCCCTCCCCGAGAAGTTGAACACGCCTTGAGCTCCTGCAGCAGTTTAACTACGTTAGAATCGAGGTTGACTATCTTATTTTGACTACCTTATTTAAGGCTTGTAGGGTCCATTTTGAGCCATGCTCCTGCGCTCAGGCACGGAATTTCTGCCTTATTTTCTGAAAGATGCGTCCCGGCGTCTGGCCGCGATTTTAGACGCAGTTTCGACCTCCATCAGCGTGGAACCGCTTATCCAGGCTGCCGTGGCACAGGAGGATGAACGCTTTGAGCAAGGCGCTGATGACTCTGAGGGGCTGGGAGTGTGTGCACGACCACCATCGCCGCTAACAGAGTCTGATTCAGAGGAATTCCATGAAGTTCAGGCACCCGATCACCCGCCTCACCTTGGCCCCAGCCCTGGGCCGCAATCTTTCGAGAAGAAACGCCGGAAAGCAAGTGCGAAGAAGCGGCGCGCTACGAAGAGAGTCAAACTCGCATCGTCGGGCCATCGACCGCACGCCTACGCCACAAACCCTGCTACTGTCGCACATCACGCCGAAGAGCTAGAGCCCCTACGCGTTCCCGTCGATGCAGAGAATTTCCCGGCGTCTGGGTCAGGCGCCTGGGTGGGAAAACGCAAAAGCGGGACTAAGAAGACCCCCTGGACGGTGCCGGAACTTATCGAAGAAAATTTCACTATCCTCGAGTGGGATGGCCGGTGAGACACGTGTGTTCAATTCAAAATTTTCACTAACGAATTTGCTAAGAAAAACCCGATTGATATTAGACAAGGAGGGGCGGATCATCGCCGTCTTGGTGGGGCAGCCTGACGACCCCAAATGGATAGACGTAGTTGGCGACGCAGCGGAAGTGATGCAGGAGGTTCAACGATTGGGTATTGACATGGAATTATTCGCAGACAAGAACCTACGCCACCGACGAGGGGAATTTCTCGCCATACCTGTAGGGGTTTCCTTTGGAGGCGGACAGACGGTATAACCTCTTCCTGGATTTCACGAAGCACCCCTATTGACCAAGTTCACCCCGAAGACACCGGGAAACCTTGTCCACACCAAGGAAATGCGCCGACTTATCCAACGTTTGCTTCTGTGCCACAGCATCCAACGCATCATGGGGTTCCAGTCCAGTATGGGTTCTTTTCCCTGTATTTTTCCCTATCTAACCTTACCCGGATTCAGGCGCACTTGCGGCATTTGCACCCAAACTATACCGATACCTGGTTCAAATTTTAGAGGCACTGTTCGAGAAATATCCCCACCTTGAGCACACCTTCCCAAATAGTGTATTCCCCGCCGCTAGCTTTAACTGTGGGCCAAGGACGGTTTCATTAGACCACACCGACCACGGCAACCTATCTCACGGACTTTGCGCCCTCACTGCTCTAGGGTCGTACGATCACACACGCGGCGGCCATCTAATCCTCTTTGGGTTAAAGCTAGTTATTCAATTCCCTGTCGGTTCGACCGCTCTCATTCCATCAGGATGCATGGATCACGGTAACACGCCTATCGGGGAAGGTGAAACTCGCCTATCGATTGCGCAATATGCAGCGGGTGGGCTGTTCCGATGGGTCGCTTATGGCTTCCGATCCGCCAAATCCTTCCTCAAAAACGCAGCCGGTAAACGCTTGAAGCAGCAAATCGATAAGGGAGCCAATGAGCGATGGAAAGAGGGGTTAGCTATGTTCTCAACAGTGGGAGGATTGCAGGCAGATGTTGAGGAGGCGTTTGAGCTGGCAGTTTGATTATTTTTTTGTGTTTTTTGTGCTCGATCGAGATATGCCGCATTTTGGAGATTAATGATTGTTTGGATGTAATTCAATATAAGGGCCTATTTTAAATTGATATACATTTGGACCTTGGATAGATATGTGAGATATGTTTGAACATGTGATTTGCGAACTTGCGGTTGTTTTTCCTAACTTCTAAGTATCGGTTATCTCTTACACTCTTGGCAGTCGCAGAATGTGGACGCATCGGGCGGCTCGCAAGCCTTTGGATTCACCGACCTGAATTCACATTCCATCTACTAGTCCTGGTGATGAAGCGGCTACGCCGGGGGAAGTCAACGGTGCGGGGTGTGGGTTGGGGTGCAGAAACGTTCCAGGAGAGCGACTCCGAGAATGAACACCCCCGCCAACGCCCGAAGGATGTACACCCCCACACAATCGTTAATGCAACACCGGCAGGTACCCAGTCTTCAGTCGTGAACGCATCCACGATTTTGTCAGCACCACCTGAATCTGTGCCCCGGGCGTTCGAGTTCACAGATACCCCATCCAACGACGCCCACACGACCAACAATGACGATATCTACGAAGTGGACTTGGAATCGGTTTTCCAGGAATATGGCTTCATGGACCCCGAGCTTAGCGCGGCCTGGGATGAAGAGCATGGCTTGAAGGCCAAACGATCTCGGACTGCGTCGGTAAGCCAAGCAATAACTGTCCTAATTGACTCTTTGCTGGCAGTATGGTAGGATAATCCAATGAAGCAATGGAGGGAATATAGCCGCGAGTTGGCATTGGGTGAGATGTTGAGGCTTGAAGGGCGGGGAACACATGCTGGCGCACCATGCGGGGAATGTTCCGAGCCACACCCCCTCTATCGATGCACAGACTGCTTTGGCCACGAGTTATTTTGTCAGCGCTGTATTCTCCCCACGCATCGGCGCAACCCTTTGCACACAATTGAGGTTAGCGATTCACTGGCACTCATTTCACCGCTTTCCATTACTGAAGATTGTACATTCCAGCGTTGGAACAACAACTTCTTCGAACGCATTTCCTTGAAGTCCCTCGGTTTCCGCATCCAGCTCGGTCATCGCCCAGGAATTACGTGCGTCAACCCTAAGCCGTCATCAAACGACGACTTCGTGATTATCGACTGCAATGGGATACATGAAGTGGAACTCGACTACTGCAGCTGCGAGGGAGCCAAGTCGGCGGAGGTCCAGCTGCTTCGATCCGCACTGTACCCAGTGACGTCGATGAACCCCAAATCCGCAGCCACATTCCGCGTCATGAAACTCTTCCACATCCTCTCCTTCGAATCAAAGTGCAGCGGGTACGAGTTCTACAACACACTATCCCGCTACACCGACAACGTTGGTGTGAATCCGGCTCGCGTAAGTTTGCTTTTTGATGAAGATTGTCTTTTTACCGACCTTACCCAGGATCGCTATGACGAGTTCATGCGAATCGTCCGCCAATGGCGGAACTTGAAGCTGCTAAAACGCGGGGGCCGGGGACATGAAGATGGCGGTATCCTTGGAACGAAACCAGGGGAGTTGGCTCTCCTTTGCCCTGCGTGCCCCCACCCTGGAATTAATTTGCCCCCGGATTGGGATCTCGCACCAGCTGCCAAACTGCGCGGTGTTTACGACTCTGTTTATTTCCTTGCACTGACCCTTGGTGGCTTCCAGGTTCCTATCTTAATTAGTCTGTCAGTTGGTGATCGAATAAAAAAACAATTAAGTTAGTTAAGGAACGTCAAGTAACAGTGAGGATTCCGTCCAAATTCCGACATCAATGGACAAGCTTGTCTTTATCTTATCTTATCGTCTATAAGCGAATCCCTCCCATTCAGCTATCTATCCAGATAACTTGTTACGGTCAGAGATTGTTACGGTCTTGACCACTAAATTTGCCAATCTCATCTGAGTGATTGATCAGTTTGTCGGCTATACCATCCGCATGTCTTTCGTCGCGGTAGGGTAGCATAGCGGTGCCCAATTCGTTCGATTCTCCTAGAAATAAAGGCGTAAGGGTGAGGATGAAAGAACTTATCCAAAGCGAGTGGAAGAAATCACCAGTCGTCACTGTCGGGCCTTCTTCACCTGCCTTCTATTTCCCGATTCCTTTTAGCACCACTCGTCGATATTGATGTCGATGTCATAAAAGGCAGTCATGCTCCGTGTAAGTAAACGCTGCGTCAGTTCCAGACCCAAGTGGGTGAAGGAAGAGAGAGGGAGTACCTAGCTTTATTCCACCAGAAATCACCTACCCATTGCAAATACTACCTGTCCCCTTTGCATATACTTAGTTTCGAAGTTGAGGAATCCGAATCTAGCGGCAGAATTTCGATATTGCAACATTTTATTCAGTGAACACGCCTGTTTGCAACGAAGGTATATTGTTACTAAGGATAGTCTTGAAAGGCGTTGTGAACGAAGGAGTCTCGAGTCTGATTGAGGTCTTGGCTTCAAGAAAAGGAAAAGAGTTGCAGGGCGTACCAATAGACGCGCGGCAAAAGCCGGACTGGTTCCAGCCTGGCCGACAACGCCTAAATATGAATTCAGCATGTAAAATTGGTGGGTTGACTTACTCTGATCGCTACTCACCCCATCCAGAATTGCTGGTCGAGAAAAAGCCACGAGAAGTTTTGAAGATACAAGAAAATGAAGATATACTCATATTTTGGTGATGGAAGGGGAGATTACGTGCCCCATCGTTCCTACTGGCGCTTCCCAAAGTTCGCTATGCATCATAAACTTATCTAGGTAAATCAGTTCATGATTTGAGAGCCTTTGCTAATGTACCTGGTTTGTGTCGACCGCCGGAGGAGAGCTGATGGGCCTAACAAGAGGAAAGTAGAAAATGGGTACGCGACCGTTCTCGGCCGGGTTGATAATTCGGGACCCACCATGTTTCTTGCTGCCATCGTAGCCACCCTTTCACCCCCGTTGAACTAGTTTGTAGCTGTTCTATATCATCCCCCTCATTCGCTCGATACCGCCTTCCTTGTTCGCTGTTACCGTCGCTCACGAAGGCTCAGTTTACGTGTCATGCTTTCGAAAAATGAATGATGGCTGTAAGTTGTCAATGGTGAGATTGTGTGCTAATGTACCTATGTTACAGCTTCTTCTATTCGACCGCCGCGACGATAATGATGGACAGGACAGGACAGGGCCAGTAGGAGAGTGATGAGATCCCGCTCTCGATCATGATAGTTCTGGACTCACCACGTCTCTCATATCCCTCATTGTCGTCACTGCCCATTCGCTCCCCCTGCGTTGGAACTTGGTGGTGGCCCCACTTCGACATCAACTCATCCCTCAGCTCCCGTCGTACGAGCTGGTGGCGGTCTTCCGGATACGGGTTTGTAACTGCAATGCGCTATAGGGTAAGTCTCCGAATCGCAAGAGAAAGGGTATCTTTTAAATAATAATGGTCTTACAGTGATATTCCGCTTCGAACTCGCATCTACATGAATTTCTACATCAACACTGAAGATGCTGTCCATCGAATTTATTCCGCCGTTGAGTCCGCCTTCGGTCTACGTCCAGAAATCACAGGGCCACTTAAACTCACTGGAGATGGAGCTCCGATTATTTGAACTGTGTATGCTTTCGAATGTCCAGAAGTTTGCACGGTTCTATTGTTGGCGGAAAATGCGTGGTCAGTGGTTTTGATAACAGCAGCGGTTGCGTGCTCACGAAAACCTTAACGCAAGGACCCATTTTACTCGGAAATGTCATCATGGAGGACTTTGGATCTGTAATTGAGAAACGCGATAGCCTAATATTATTGATACCAAACTGGGGACCTACTTGGCAATTAGTATCACTAACGTAGACGCTGGACAAGAACAGATGAAGAAGGAACATCGGTAGAGTCACAGTGGCCCTTTGCTTGCAGGTGGAGTGACTCTGCGGATTGTTCAGATAATACTGTATCACTTCGACTGCATGTTCATGGGGTGTGATGCGTTACGCCACTAGTTCATGGGGCAAAAGTTCACAGAGCGCTGTGATGCGTGATGCAACCGAAAAATAGTTCATGAGGATCGGCGCAAATTTTTTTGCCACTTTTGGCAGGGGCACTTCCATGCTCGCCACCATCTGCAGGGCTCACACATATAGTAATTTAAAGACATCAAAGTGGCGTTGTAATTGAACATATAAATAAAATGGGCTGCTCAACCCTGATTTCTCAGCAAATTCCAGGCTGAACAATGGGAAGGTGACAGGAAGGGGCACGCAACTAATTTCTTTACCTACTTCTCCATAACAAGCCGTTCTGCTGCGAAAAAAATGTGTTTTCAAGCCATTTTAAACCTCATTCGGTAGATGTTCATAGGGGCCCGTGATGCGTGACGAAATGCACATAAGTTCAGTTCATGAAACCCTTGATCGTCACTAAGTGCCGAAAACATTTTTTTGTGTTCGTAGGTTTTCTCTATCCCTCACACGCCAGATTTTCCTCCCAGCGCTTATTGAGATGCCCAACATGATTTGTGGGCCTTGGGCGCTTAACTCCACTTGTACAATGCAGTGATGAGCGCCGAGTGGGGGTGACATTGGGGCGAAGTCTGAAAAAGGCAAATGATTTTGATCTGATCATGAACAACACGTGCACACGTGGAGGCATTTCTTCCTTGAGCGCTTCCTCATTCTTCCCTCGCCCCCCATGATGGTCTCAGATGCAGCCACCACCGCTCCTCCACGACAAACCCGTGGATCCTCGAAGAATTCTGGGAATGGGACGAATGCTGCTATGGCCGTGGAACATGCGGTCGCACCCAGTGGAAGGCGAGGTGCGTTGATATCGTTCTCACCCATGCGTGGCGTCATAATGACTTCCGTTTCGACCTTAGGCGCCGATACCCTTGAGCGGCGCACCGCTCCTGGAGCTTCCTTCGACTCTGGAACCAAATATGACCTTCCTAAGTGTCATCCACGAGCGCGAACGGCGATTTTCTTGATGATCAACAGCTGGCTGCACGACGAGCGGAGAGATTGTGGGATGTTGTGGATGTATGGGCCAAACAGTGTTGGGAAGTCGTCGATCGCGCAAACCATATCCCACATGTGTGCCGACGAAGGCTTGCTGGCAGCCTCGTTCTTCTTTTCCAGATCAGTGGCGGGCCTGAACACGGAAAAACACCTCATGGCCACCCTCGCTTACCAAATATCCTTATCGATTCCTGAAACTCGACGCTACATCGCTCAGGCCATCGAAAGCGATACCTCCGTCTTCAGCGGCTCCCTTGAAACCCAACTCCAGACTCTTATCGTTAACCCCCTCTTGCGGGCCTACTCCACTCTCGGCGATAAGCGCCCTGGGAAAAAGTGGGCATGCCTCGTCGTCATCGATGGTCTAGATGAATGCCAAAATGCGAACGTCCAGCGTTACATCGTACGAATTCTCTCGACAGCGCTTATTCACCGCAAATTGCCCCTCTTTATCCTCATCGCTAGCCGCCCCGAAGCCCCTATCCGTGACTCCTTCAATTCGTACGATCTGCGCGAGATGATATATACAATCGTTCTGGACGAGTCCTATATGTCCGACGCCGAAATCCGCCGATTTCTGTGGTCCAAGTTCGAGCAAATCCGACAATCCCATCCACTTCGTACCTACATCCCCCACGATTGGCCAACCCAACAAACTATGCAGAATCTCGTCACGCGGACATCCGGACAATTCATATACGCGGCGACCGTGATGAAGTATGTGGATTCGGCACAACATAGGCCCGTAGAGCGCCTCGAGGCAGTCCTTAGGATAGTTAACCCCTTGGGCGATATCCCCTTTGCTGAGCTCGATTGCCTATACCGACATATTCTCGCTTCTGCACACAATAACAAAGGGGGTTTTGCGTATTCTTGGCGCTCTTTTGTGTTCCCAGAAGCTCTACTCTCGGAAAGACGCGTTGGGTAAACTCGAGCTTCCAATACCTATCGCGGATCCCCGTTTTCTCGAAGAGCTCCTTTCGTTGAATCGGGGAGACGTTCCTTTTATTTTAACTGACCTTCATGCTATCCTCAACATTCCCGATGCCAGACGCAATACTATTTCTCAACCATCCAATGCCAAGCTGTCCGAACAAGGATTGCGAATCCTCCACCACTCCCTCTCTGATTTCCTAACAGACCGGTCCCGTGCAGGTCGGTATTTTATTAACGCAGTAAAGGTACATGCGGAATTGGCACGCTGCTGCGTTCGGAATATCCTTTCCGGTAGGCGCCCACGTTCCGGTTCCGAAATATCCCAACTGACACACTCAAGGTCACAAATTCGTCCACCAGTATGCCGGACAGGCTCTCGTCACCCACTGCCGTCTATCTGTTCTTACTCATGAACTGCTGACTGACCTGTCCAACCTCGATTTGTCCGTCTGGGTGACAACGTGCAAGACCTGGAATGACGGCGGTGGACCATTCGAGCAGATTTGGATAGAGCTGCCGTATCTTTTCAATTGGTTCCAGACGCTCGTGAGTTTTTCTACTTTTATGTCGCCCTTCTGTTCTCACTGGCGCTTGGCTTCGGGCACCATGCACTTGGCTTTCTTTTTATTAGACCTACCCTGACCCACGAAAGAATCTCCACGCTTTACATATGCGTTCATGGGATGGGTACCTTCAAAAAGAAGTCCAAAACTATTTCGCGGACGATTTCCTCACAAACTTGTTGACGTTCGTGACGTACCCCGGCCCCCTTTGGGACTGGATTCACATCTGGCCCCTCCTCGGCATCCCATTGAGTGAGACCAATGACAAGGAGGCCATCGACAGGGGTAGTCTTCACCTGATGGGGCTCAAGCCTATCTATGATCCGTATCAACATATGTTATCACAGTTCCTGACGGATCGCGATCGCTCTGGGCGCCACCAAATGAAGAGCGAGCATTACACGCAAGTTGCGCTTCGCATGTCGAAATATTTGTTCGAACCAAAAAAACCGTGATTTCTCTTGCTAAATGTCCGTTTTCGTGTTTAACTGATACATTCTCGCTTTAGCGGTAACCTCTACGAATACAGATTACCTCGCGAATGGACGTGGTACCGAGAGGGCCACGATGACAAGGTTTTCCGGGAGAAAAAGGCGAAGGAGACGTTCCAGGCCGGGCTTCAATACCTCCCACACTTCCTTGCAGAGTCGATGGCGGATGAAGACCTTATCGCCTACCTGAGAACGAACACATTAGATATCATACGTGCGAAGGAGTTGCCGAGATTGGCGTGGGCAGACGACAAGACGAAACTAGAAAAGGCCGTCGAAGATTACCTCGCTGTATGTAATTGCCTTCCTTTCTCTCGCATTACCTGAACTCACCTATCCTAATAGAGATGGGACACAAAAATGAACGTTGTAAATGACTACCCTTCGTAGCACCTCCTGGACTTGTCTTTTTGTTACGCATGATCTTCTTGTTCTGAGACGGCGTTTGACGCTAATGAGCCATGGAAACAGCTCACCCTTTGCGGTAACAGCTTCACAGAGTCATACAAACATTGACTTCGTCTATTTTGAGTTTATAGGGAAATACAGCTGCGTCACATGTGATTCGGTGTGCTCCACGGATTCATATCATTGCGGCACCAAAGCTAACTACTTCTATTGATAGTACAACTGGCTAACTGCGGGTGATCCAGTGCGCTTCTAAGCTACAAGGTCAGAAGTTGAACATTGTCACGCGATTTGTATTTTCGAGTCCGCGACGCTGAATAGCGCTCAGGTGCCATGCCAGCGTCTTGAACCCAATATCTCGAACCCAACCCCAACGTCTCGAACCTAACCCCAATGCCTCGAACCCAACGGGTCCTATCCACAATGTAACAACTATAATGCTGCGAACCACCGATATACGCGCAACTTAACAAGGATGCCACGAAGTTCAAAGCAACGGTGGAGTGTGGAGAATATAGGTGGCTAATTAGAATTTCTTCTGTACATTGTACGCCAAATGATTAAGTATATATTTTATTGCTGGAATCATTCATGTGAGATCAAACATATAACTAGTCAATGCGTACCGGGAGTTCGAGATCAACATCATCACAAGCATCCGAGTCCGAGTCCGAATCATAGCTGGGAACTGGCACCTCGATTTTAGGGTTAGGGTTAGGGTTAGGGTTAGGGGTTAGGGTTAGGGTTAGGGTTAGGGTTAGGGTTAGGGTTAGGGTTAGGGTTAGGGTTAG
>Ga0307513_10000639_pt1 | contig 50254 bp, 48 predicted proteins | sample 15_EM_MG_FD_202174 | JGI IMG/M metagenome (GOLD analysis project Ga0307513, IMG submission 202174) | Populus trichocarpa ectomycorrhiza microbial communities from riparian zone in the Pacific Northwest, United States - 15_EM | ecosystem: Host-associated > Plants > Roots > Unclassified | place... | reverse complement strand
TAGACATGAGTTGGTACAAGTGTCTACAAAGTGACCTGGTGACATAGGGTTAGACAGGGTAACCTAGGTAGACCAAAGTTACCCTACTAGGCAGGGTAACCTTCGGAGAGTATGTTCGCATAAAGCACAGGACCCATAGTAAACGTTGCACTGGTCTCCGGGGCAACATTATACGTGGTCGCGCGGACTCCCGAAGGAAATAAAGGCATGGAGGGGTTAAGTTACCCTACCTTAGAAACATGATGACCCTACCTTGGGACCCCAGTTACCCTACCTTCACCGACAAAGTCATCTGCAGACTTAGGGGAAAGTTATCCCACTATAGTGGGGCTCTTAGATGTTCATAGGGCCGCTTCGTATGGTACGAAACGGACTACTGACAGAGCAGGAATGGTCTGAACCTCCTGTAACTTTCAGGGGATACTCCTAACACCCCCCTGCGGCCCCAGCGTTGGTACGGCGCGACAGCACGGTACGGCTGTGTAGTTGTGTGCTTCCTAGTAAAGTGAGATCCATAGGAATGCTCCCACAACACCGTATGAGTTGTGGCCGTCCAACCGACCAGAAGCTGTTCGCAGGATATATAAGAGGTGTGAGGGTGACAGCCTCCTGGGGCGCCACCTGGATAACACCTGGGAACCACCTACGGGCATACTTTGACCTCCGGGTAGTTGTATGGTTAACAGTTGAGGGCGTGGGGCTGACCGGGGAAGCTGCAAGGCTTCCAGGACAACCACCCCAAAGCCAGTCTCAGGCTACCCCGTGAACTGTAGCATTACCATGGGTTATTAGTGCACTCTAGAGGTGTGAGTCTTGTCACGATTTAAGAAGGTCCCGCATGGTTGACTGTGGGTAGCGCCCATGCTGTCCAGCAGCAGGAGATTTCTTATCGAGGGAGCATGCAGTCAGGTTTAGAAGCTTAGTATAGCCAAGTAGATTTGCCGATGGACTGCATAGCTGGTATAGACGCAACCACCGCTGGGCCAGTGAGTCCCCATGGATATTATCTCTACGGTGGGCATCTCGGTCGGCCACTGATATGCTACCGATAGGAAAGAGTTTTCGCTCATGCAGATGTAGTTCGAGACACATCACCGGAAGCACTTCCTATTTGTGGAGATAGTTAATATCCGAGCGGTCCGACTGCCTCCGAGAGTTAGCTCATTCTAGGCAGGTGAGTTGGACAGGCCTGAGCTGAGCAGGGTGCTCGCGAAAGGTCAGAATGGTTGACGGGTGTCCTCTGGCTTTACATTATTCTACTTAACGAAAGCGAGAGACACCCTATTCTGATAACCAACGATCCTCGAGAGAACTTATTGAGTGAAGCTCTCAGGCTTAACGATATTAAGTTTTACCGCTTGATTCTACTTTGAATTATCTTTATCTTTATTTTGATCCTTACTTCTACTTTGAGTCTTTGGTACGGTCGCAATCTTAGGATCCGTCTTCCTACAGAGTGCCCCCGTTACAAATATACATTTGATGTTCCTGTGGTTGCCATGGTGAGCCACATCCCGGCGAAGAGCCGCATGGCCTTAAATTACCTTAGTGTATAGCCTGCAGCGTCCAGAGATGCCTTGTCGGAATCTGCTTGCGAAGGCAGCTTGAATAGGGTCCAGCTCAATGGAAAGGCATGCCGGTAGATCGCTGTGCCTAGACAATACTAGATTGTTCTACCGAGTTGAGGAAGAGTGGATATAAAAGAACATAGGAAGGTTTTGCGAGAGTTGTTACCTCAAATAGTATAAGGGGTATGTTGTGGGTAGTTACCTGGCCAATAGCTGGTTAGTTATCCTATCTTAAGATCCTGTTTCGTCTGATAACCCTTTCCCTGATTCTGAAGTACTCTGTTGTAAGTAGATGCCATTAGGGGCAAGGATAGGCCCCGGATGCAGCAGGCGATGGGAGGCTTCACTGGGTATGCTTCAGGCCATGAGTGTAAGATATTGACCATCTAGGTGCACCAGCTGGATAGGATGTAGATTGAGTTGTATCCAGCAGACTGGGATGCAACAGTACTGCTGAGGCCCTCACGGGGCGGACTAGGTGGTCTCGACAATCTGGATGGATTCCCAGCGTCCGGAAGCTATCCCTATTCATTAGGAGGAAATGTGTTTTGTTCAGATGATGGCGTCAACCCGGAAAGCCCCCTGACTCTCCCAATATGAGGCACCCTTCTTTTCACGGCAAAGTTTGTGATGAGACTTCAGATGCAGAATATGCTGGGCGGGAGATGCAGGAGAAGGAGGGGTGGCTGGACAAGGATAGATGGCTACACACTGAGCTGAAGGGAGCAACCGGGCGCATTCTGCAGCTGGCGTTCTTATCATGGATGATGGTGATACAGAAATCAAAACAGAACAGCCACATATATCAAAAGAGGATACCCAATTGCCGAAATATCCCCAGTGGCTGGGAGTTCCTGGCCCTATAGGACACCTGAGAAATATTTTATCATCAATGGAGTAACCAGCTAGATCTAATTGATTTACACCCCCCATCTAGGGTACCCGCCTGTGGTATGTGTAAGCCTTTTGAGTGTATGATATTCCAATGGCACCTGCAATTTGCACCAGGGAATTCCTGGGTAACCCAATTTATTGCGAATCTCAGTTGGGTACCTGTGAGACCTCAAGGGCATGATAGCGCTGAGGATACACCCCATGTGGGACCTATTATTGGCGACAAACAGTCAGTCTCCCTGCTTGCTGGTGTGGTCACCAACCTCGATCTCTTAACTTCTGAGAGAATGATTATTGAGTCGGCTCCTACTTAACCACCACCATCGAGCACTAATGTGGCCACAACTCAGCCGCTGGCATCCATGATTCCCATAGTTGGCGGATCTTCAATTCCGAGTTCTGAGTACACCCAAGAAACCCATCCATTGACTCTGCAACATGTTGTTCTCAAAGACGTTGCCTTTGTGAACAATAATTTGGGAGTTCCTAGATTTGAGTTGTATTCTTTGTTTATTTTTACCCCAAATAGTCAAATAACTTACCATATACTAGATCCCATTTCTTTTTAGAGTCATGAAGTTTCTGTTTGGGAATCGTGGTAGTATATTTTACGACATGAGTAATGAGACTCTTGTGCGCTCTTGCTTCAGCTTGTCTCATCATTGCGTCCCCTTATGCTAACATTTGATACCTTTTTCCGGATTGGGCATGCATTAGCAAAAGATATTCTACCTTATCTATTATATAAATATCCCCCTGTATACTCTGGTAATACCATCCCTCTCTACCCCCCCTGTACCTCTTACATTTCCTTCCTGTTCTCAAAGTCCACAAAGCATTCAGGACACTCAAAATATACTTCTGGGGTCATCTATCATCTGCTTTTGTCCCAGTCCTGCAGCTTACTGGATGGGAAGATGCGTTGCAACACGAACTACAGTTCATATTTGTTCTTCCGCTTTAGCCAGGTTGGCTATTTTGGCGCTTATTGGTGCTTTTGTTAGTCTGCAAAACCCACCCCTATCGCGAGCGTTTGTCACATAAGGCACGTTTCATGCCCGGTGATTTCTCCATTTTGGACACCGTCCTGCTGGAGTGCTCTGAATTTCCCCTTATGCTTTTCTCTGGGCCCTTGGTTTCCTTCTACACGTATCAACATTGGTTTTTCACTTCACTTGTTCCACTAGGGACTGTTTATTTGAGACTTTCTATCCTCCTTTTTGTGACCTCATGATGCCTCTAATCTTTCTCTATTTCTTATATTACCTTTGGCTTGTTCTTGCTTACTATATGTACCATTTTGTGTTCCTTTTACGCTACTCTTTGTCTCCCTAATCACAAATATAAGAATTTACTTTTGTCCGAAAGCAGTTCAATATATCCAATTAAAAGTTTTTAAATCAATCCTATTATGTACATACAGCTATTTGTTCTCTATTTCAGCCATCTCTAGTACTAGATCTGCATTTTGCATAATTCGTTTGATAATAACCACTATCTCAGTTGTTCAATTTGGTCATTTAGTTATTCCTACTATCACAGTAACTATTCCTGTAATATTGCTGAGTTTCCCTGAATTCTCAACATAGTGTCAATCTACCAATACAAGTCTATCCAATAAACCAGATGTTAACTTACAAACTTTCATTATGAATAACAAACGAGCGGGATAAAAGTCTTTTAATGTCATATAAATACTTCAATTGTGTGAATCTACTAATACCAACTCGTTTCAACTATGTTCTGTTGACCTTCAAAGCTAAGTTCATGTGCACTGGAGAAGGGGCTAAGTGACCACATGCCTGTCATGAAAGTTCTCTACTGGGACGTGTAAAGGCTAACAAATCTAGGCGGAAACTGTTTACCAGTGTCTATCTTGACCATACAGCCCATAGACAATATCCATCGATGATAATCTAGTAAAAGGTGTAGCATGTTTCACAAAATAGAATTCAACTGTGAACTGTTTTCGACAGTTGGCACAAACCCGCTTGGTTTCTTGGTAACGCATCCAACTGGGTGTTTTTGTTATTTTTTATGTATTTCATACTGAATGGGTGGAGGGATATTTCCTTCGACATTTATTGCATGAATTGTGAAGCTGTCAAGTCAATGATAGATTCAGAGTATTTTATGACTTACATCTTTGCTATTTGAGCGATGATATCCTTGCTTAATTATCATTCTGAAATATGTCTCTCCTGATTCAGTAGAGGACACTTGAATATTCCCAAAGTATCGTATATTGTCTCTGAACTGACCCAACAGATATATCTTAACAGAGTTAAAGTCCACATCCTCCTTACAGCTATCTGCCACAATGCCATCTAAATCGTGATCTACTTCATGTGCAATGTGATATCATTTGGCTGCAGTAGGACCTGAAAAGCAGTTTTGAATAAGCACTTCTCTATTGTCCCCATGAATCCTGGTTGTAACCTCTCTGACTTTCCTTGTGGTTGTAACATAAGTACTCGGTAGGAAAACAGATTCTAGGATTGTGACCTTACTCAAGACCTCATGTGGAAGTAAAGATCAAAATAAAGATCAATGTAATTCATCATAGAATGAAGTGGTACTTAATATTGTGAAGTGTGAAAGCTTCACTCCATAGGTTTTCTTGAGGATAGTTAGTTATTAGAATAGCGTGTCTCTCGCTTTAGTAAGGTAGAATAAGGTAAAGCAAGAGGACACCGATCAAGCATTCTGCCCTTTTCGCAAGGCCCCTATTCACCACACGGCTGTCCAAAACACCTGCCTACAATAGGCATATATTCGGAGGCAGTTGAACCACTCAGATATTAACTATCTCCCCAAACCGGATGGGCTTTGGGTGATGTTACTCCAGCTATCTCTGCCTGACGTAAAACTCTTTCATATCAAGATCATGTCAGTAGCCAACCAACAGGCCTACTGTAGAGAAAGTATCTCTTGGAACTCACTGGCCCAGTGCTGGTTTCCTCTAGACAAGCTTCTTAGTCTATCGGCCAATCTACCTGCCTATACTAAGCTTCTAAACCTGTCTGCATGCTACGACGATGAGAAATATCCGCTCACTTGAGTCCATGGGCGCTATCCACAGCTAACCATTCAGGACCCTTTTAAATCGTAACAGCACTCACATCTGTAGAGCCACCAATAACGTATGTTAATGCTACAGTTCACAGGTTAGCCTGGGACTAGCATTGGTGTGGTTGTCCTGGAAGCCTTGCGGCTGCCCTAGTGGGCCCCAAGCCTGCTAGAGTTAACCATACCACTACCTGCAGGGTAAACTATGCCTATACATTGTTTCCCAGCAGTGTCCATGTAGCGCCCCAGGATGCGGTCAGACTCATACTCCTTACATATCCTTCAAACGGCTTCTGCTCAAATGGACAGACAGAACATATCCTATATTGTGAAGCTGTTCCTATAGATCCCATCTGACTAGGAAGCATACAACTACACATCTGGACTATGCCGTCAAGCTGTCCCAATGCAGGGGCTGGAGAGGGGTGTTAGGAATATCTCCTAAAGGTTATAAGAGGTTCAGGCCACTCCTGCACTGTCTGTAGCCATTTCGTGCTCTACCAAGTGGCTCCCTGAACATCTCAAAGCCTTTCCATTGTGTGATAACTTTCTCCTAAGCCTGCCAACAACTTTGTCAGTTAAGGTAGGGTAACTTCATCTCTTCCTGCCTTTATTGTCTTCACAAGTCTACCTGACCAGATATAATGTTGCCTGCAGAACTCTGTAGCCTTTAATATGTTTTCTTAACTTTACTTGCAGATGCTCTCTGAAGGTTACCCTACCCAGCAGCATAACTTTGGCCTACCTGGGTTACCCTGTCTAACCCTATGTCATCAAGTCACTTTGTAGGCACTTGTACCAACTCATGCCTACTGGTCCTATACTAAGCCTACTTATCTAGTCTCACTCTGGGTACCTCTTGGTATACCATGTGGGCTTGAGGCTTGTTCATGGCAGCTCCCTATCTGTAGATAGTGTTCGTTACGGGGCCTCCGGGGCCGTGAAAAACCTGGGCCCCCAGCCCAATTCCCCGCCCCGCCCCGCTGAACGGCCCGGGGCGGGGCATGTTTTTTTAGCGTTCCCTGCCCCTGCCTCTGGCCTCGGCCGTTCCCCAGACGGCCCCCATTAAAACAGGTGGGGAGAAACGGGGCGCTGTCCAGGGAATGAGCGGGGACTCGCCCCGGACGGGGTCCGGGCAGGGATCACCCCCAAAATAACCCCCCCGGCCCATTGTAAGTGCGGGGCCTGCCGAGTGAAAACCCGCCCCGCCCCGCCCCGTAACGAACTCTATCTGTAGAGTCATTACATATACTAGGCTGAGCAAACGCTGGCGAGAGCCCGCAGGAAAGCAGGTGGGTGGTAGAAGAGGGATGAAAGATCTCACCAAGACAGGATAGACATAAGAAACCCATTTCCAGACCGAATAACATTATTAAATGAGAGTAATTTGAGTGAGTTTCGCTGAACAGTAGTGAAGTAAGAGAATGAGGCGAATTCCAAGCATCATTCATGAACAAATCTTCTCTAGTGCCTCTGAGACAAATCTCCTTACAATGGAAAATGGAGAGAGGAAGAAAGGTATTAGGTAGAAATAAGTCATTGGGTAATGGCCAGAAGGAAGGGGAGAAAGAGGCAAGGGTAAACAGAACAAGGAACTTGACAGGGGGACTGTACTTTTAGTAGGTTGGAATGCACGAAGGGTGTGTGAATGTGAGTGAATGGCCAGTACTTGGCAATGTAAAAACTCTCCGGACGCTTTTGTGCCAAGCCAGGTATTAATAAGTGCAGAGCGTCCGGTGACTTTTTAAATAGCCAAGTAGTATGAGGTAGTGAGATAATGGTAAGGATAGTGAGGTTGATGGCTCGTTTAGGCACTTGTAAAGCATGAAGGAGTCGTGGGGCAAAGTCCATGAGCTAACAATTTCACCAGTTGGTGGTAAGGCTGGATCAAGTCAGGCAGAATAGGTAGAGCTTGAAAGGACCATGCAAAGGCCAAAACCGGACGAAATGCCAGTGTGACCTGAAGAATACACATGGCAACAAAATTATAGTGAGAAAAATATGACCTGTAACACACAATTTAATTGGGGGTTTTGTGGGTATGGATGACCTGTTCATTAGCTGGAGTTTTATAATTTGGCCCGCCATCTTTCAACTGAGGTATGAGGGTTAGGGGTAAAATGGGAATTTTTGCTGATCAATTGGAACAAAAAATACCCCTTAAATAATACCTTTATGAGGGTTACTGATATGGGTGAATTTCATATTAAGGAAATAATGAGACAAGAAATCTCTAACCAATTTACTGAAAGTCTATGGATGCTTTATATAAGGATGAAAAATAACAGAAGTAGAAATCTTAAGTTGGAGTACCATTTGTTGAACTCTAGCCCCCCCTCTGCCCCCCCCCTCTCCACTCCTCTCTCCACCTCTCCTATACCCTTCTCTTCTAGTGAGCCTCCTTCTCTTGCCCCCCCTCTACAACCCGAAGGAATTGATGGAACTCTCAGAATACTTTAGTACTCCTGCTTCTTCCCAATTCTGAACACTCTCACGCTAGTAATATTTCGCAAGCCCGGAGCTCTTCCAGGCATTGATAAAATTAGCAAGAATGTTATGAGATCCTTGGTTTATCTGCTTCTTGTGGTGGGCCTTTTTTCTGGCGTGAATGTTTTAGATATTGATTGATTCCATATGAGCAGGCTAAGTTAGCCTCTATTTATAATGAAGTAATTTTAAATGCTTGTTCCAGGCCATCACTATCTGAAAACAGGGATTAAAGGAATATATAGCAAGACATATCTAGGTGTCTGAGGTCTAAAATGAAATAGACCAACCATGCAATAACCAAGGTGATGCACTCAGGGATGGACGGCCGAGTTGCTCTAGCGAACGGGTGTTAAGTAAGAGTCCTCCTAGAACTATGAGCGTAGCACCTCACTGAGCGCTCAGAGCATACTTGGTCCATTCAACAGAGAACTCCTCTTGTTCATGAATGTCTTCTAACACCTGTTGTGCCCTTTCAATAATGATGCGTTCACTTATTATTTTTGTTGTCACAACCAGAATAACTTTACAAACATCTTCCCTATTGCATTTTCTTTTGAACCCAGTGCAGATGACACGCATATGGAGCACTGTGCGGTGAACTCACTTAGGAAGTAAGTCAACAAATACGCAATGAGAGTGGGTCTTATGGCCGAACATTTGACCTGTAGATTTTCATATAACGGTTGGAGGTCTTGCGGCTCCAGCCTAGATTTTGTTTTGTCTTTCCTGGGAGGCATCGCTTTGTTTGTGCCAAATTTCACCGACTGTTAGTTCTGAGATAGGGAAGATTACTATCCTGATTATTTCAAATATTGGCTATAAAAGGAGTAGTCTCACTCATAAAAGGCAGACCTAGGAAAGCAAGGAACTTGACATCCTCTAGCTGCGAGTGATACACTGTTTATTCCTATAGCGTAAGTTGGTGGAAGAAAACTAGTCCATGAAAAGAGGTTAAGAAATGTAGAAAATGCATTTGTGACCAGTTTGTTATACAAGTAGCAGGGATAAGGATTTCCTACAAGGCTGGGTTATTAGTATTGTATTCCTATCTAGTATAACCAATACCAAACCTTTGAATCGAAGGATACCTTTCAATCTCAACCCCAGGTTTCCATTCAATCATACCTGTTATTCCCAAGAAATGATCAATTTGTAACAATCCTATTGTTGAGCAGGTAGGTAACAGGCAATGAGAATCATCTCCAGCATAATCAAGTTGTATGTTCTGCCCCATGAAGTCTTATATGTACTGAGCAGTTTATCTCAAAAAACGATCTCAAAGTCTGATCTGATAAGCCATTAGTGCTGGTGCCTACACCTCAGAGTATTTCTGATCACACATGTGGGAGGCAACCCACAATGCAACCCACAATAAATGCGTTGCGACGCACAACTCTGAGAGCCAAACAATGTGAAAAGTTTCTTCTCAGTTTAGCGCAGACTTATTCTCTTTCCTCTATACTAACCTCCTGCAGCTCACCTCCACACTCGTTACACCGCAGAAATGCCTTCCCTCCACGCTCAAGGGAACCGAACCTGTGTTGCCCCACTGCCGCCTCGAGCGGTGACGACTATCACTCCTGCACTAACAAGCATGTACAAGTTTAGCACCCCTTGCCTACCTATCTGCTATGTCCCTAATCCGGTCTCAACCTCTACGACTGTAACTAGGTAGCCAAGGAAGACAAACTAATCACTGAACAGGTGTCATTTCACCACAGCAAATACATTCTTGAAGGGAGGATTTCCACTCCACAAGTCTGTTTCTGGGTACTAAAGCATAATGCGTTAGTCAATGCTGAAAAAGGGCAATCAGATCCAAGGCTCCTCCCACCAATTCACAATATTTCTCTAGCACTATCATTTCTACATACAACGAATATTGTCGAACCTCTATCATGGCCCAAACTTCATACAAAGTCTCGCTCGAAATGTGCAACGAGAATTTCAACAGCTGGAATTTTGAAAATTGTTTCAATACCATCTATAAATTGGACGAAGATGCGACAATTATGCCTTGGCTTACTCGAATAGAGTGAAGTAAGAGACATGATGCCATGTGCATCAAACGACTTGAAAGTGTCGGGGATTGGCTGTTGGCAACATGCAAGTTTCAGGACTGGAGAGAGAGTGAGGGTAAAGCCGATAAGGCTGTTTTGTTCTGCTCCGGGAATCCAGGAGTGGGCAAGATATATCTGGCTTGAGTGGCGTGATTCCTTCAAAGAAGCGAATATTACTAACGACGAGAAATGTTAGTTCGCTGCTGGTTGCCAGGCTCTGTTATGAGGCAAGGGAGACAGATCTAGCGTTGTATGGTTGTATTTAGTACGGTGCCCGGCGAGGGCAGACTGTCATCAAAATAATTTGCGCGATTTTCACAAGGCCAGGGGGTGGCGAGATCCTGGAGGCTTCACTGAAGGAATTCCAGGACGGGAGAAGACTCTTGCTTGCGCATCTGATGCGGCAAATTTTGAGGATCGTGATTCCTTCGTTGCCTCAAGTTGTTGATATGGATTGAGGCTCTAGCTGAATGCCTACCACAGACTCTTGCAGACCTTCTTAAGCCTATGAATGATATTCTTCGGATGTCCCCCAAAACAAGAATATTCCTTAGCGGGCGGCTCCATGTCAGGGAAATTGTTCAAAATTATTTCTCCGAACAAGAACAAGAGGCAGTGGTGGAGCAGGTCACCCCCAAACGAGGTGATATCAAGAATCATCTTGAATGGAGGTTAGATAGGGATACCGATCAAGAGGCAATGAGTAATGATTTACAGGAAGATATTGTGAAAATTATTCTAGAAAAGATATCTGAACCATGAGTAGGAGTATTCAGCACCCCCCCATCAATAATATATACTTACCAACAACCGCATCTAGATTCCGCCTTCGTCACCAAATATTGAGCTTATTCTGTAAGGGACAGCAATTAGTCAGAGGAGAAAGAAATTGCTAGAGACGGAATCAGGCAACGGACTGAGTGATACCTACACCGCTCTGCTGGGTCGCCCACGAGGTATAGGAGGGTGTTGTGAAGTTGCAACTGGAGTGGAACAACATCTACCCCGACACTCCAAGCTTGAAGAACCATGGTACAATGCCACTCTCCAAAGCCCCCTGGAAGGATATGAAGAAGTGGTGAAAGTTTTGCTAGAGCGGTTTGGTGTCAACTCTAAAACGTACTGCGGACAAAGATCGCAAGACACCACTCTTTCGGGCAGCACAGGGAGTCTTAAAGGTGCAGCTAGAGCGGAACGACGTTACCCCCAACACTTCAAACCAAAATTGGACAATGCCAGTCTCAATAGCGGCCTGGAAGCGCGATGAAGGAGTGGTGAAGAGGTTGCAAGAACCATATGATGTTGACTCTAATACTACAGACAAATATGCAGAGACACCGTACTGCTGGACCTGTGCTATGGGAACGAAGCAGTTGTGAAGGTGCTGCTAGCGCAGAAAGATATCAATCTCAACACTACGAACAAAAATGGTACAATGCCACTATCCATTGCCGCCTATAATGGACCAGAAGAAGTTGTGATGATGTTGCGGGAACGATTCAATGTTGACCTTAATACTGAGGCTGAAGATCGCCAAAGACCACTCTTGATATCCACCTGTCACGGGCACCAAGGAGTTGTGAATGTCATATTTGAGCAGAATGAAATCAACCCCTATACTCCAAACAAATATGGTCAGGCCAACTCTCCCGAGCCGCATGCCAGTGTGAAGAACATGAAGGAATGCTGAAGATGTTGTGGAATGATTGGATGGCAACCTTAATACTACAAATGAATCTGGAAATACACGACTCATCGGAGCCACCAACCCGGGGCATGAAGGAGGGGGGAGGATGTTGTGGGAGCGATAGGATGTCAACCCTAATACTACTAACCAGGATAGTGGAATACTGCTATTCTAAGCGGCCAATAAGGGGAATGAAAGTTTTCCGGGAGTGGGGTGATGTCAACTCCAATACGCGGAACAAGAGTGGTACAATGCCACTCTCTATAGCAGCCTGGAATGTAGATGAAGAAGTTGTGAAGAGGTTGTTAGAATTATTTGATGTAAACTCTAATACTGCGGACAAATATGGCGAGACACCGCTCTTCTAGACCGCGACGAGGGGGAAGACGTGGTTGTGAAGTTGCTGTTGGAGCCTTGCTACATCAACCCCAACACTCCGAACAAAAATGGTCCAACTCCACTTGCAACAACAGGCCAGATGGGACGTGAACTTGAATGAGAGGTGAAGAGGTTGCGAGCACTATTGGATGTTAACCCTGATCCTGCAGACGAAGATAGCCAAACACCCGTCTTTGGTGCTGCCAAAGATGAGCACGCTGAACTGGTAAAGATGGTGCTGCAATGATTGGATATTGACCCTGATGCAGTTGACGAAGATGGCCAAACATAGTGATGGGCATGATCATGCTCGAGCAGAAAATTTAGCCCATGCTGGGGCATAAATCGTGCTCGAGCACACAAAAGGTTTTATCGCTAGCCAAACACCTCTCTTCTGGTCTGCCCATCAAGGGCATGAAGGGGTTTTGAACAGCTTGCTAGAGAGATTCCATGTCAACCCTAATACGGCAGACAAAGATGGCCAAAGACTGCCGGTAAACCGATGGGTCCGGTCCGTCTGTCCACGGGTCCGGAAGGGACAGACTGTGTACCTGAGATTACACCTGGGACAGACGAGGTTCTTGGCATCTGTCTGAAAGACTGACTGGAATGGGCGGGTGTGGACCACGGGTGTCTCTTGTTGCAGAATTTGCGGTACACCTCCCTGTGATGGGCGCACTCTGAAGATCATGCGACCGGAGTTAGCCCTCAAAAACTTGCATCAAAGGTAGTGGCTTATGATCGAGGAGGGCTATTAAGGCTTCTAACATCCAAGACAATTGCTTAAGTTCTTATGAAATTGTTCATATAAAACTATAAGTTAAAAAGGGTAGGAATATTTGTGTATATATTGTATATTGAGAAATTTGTAGTTTTGAGAGATGAAGATAGAGTGGATATAAGGTGGATATAATGTGGATATAAATAAATCAGTTACCATTAGTGAAGAAGCTATTCGCTCACATAGAGTTCAAGTTATAACTTTCCTCCTACTACCTCAATCAAATTAGGCGTGTATTCTAGAACAATGCGTAACTTGAATTTATTCCTAAAGCCATATAGAAAAACCTATACTCACCATCCTACTCACACCAGTCCAGCACATGCATACAGAGTATTTGATCAGGAACTCGAGTCTGAGGTGAAAAGTGCTAAAGATAATTAGGGCAGAGAGAAATTGGCACGGACCATAGGTGACGGCCAGGCCAGGCACATGATTCAAGGTCCCTTTATTGGACTACAATACATCAAGGTGAGATCCGGGCCGTATTGGCAGATCCCGTACCCAATAACACTGAAGGGCCCGGCGGTCAATGCATATGACAGCCGTTTTCAAGAAAGACAGACTCATTGTACGGCTATCTGTAGCCACCCTGCCCAGAAGGACTGTAACTGTAGTTAGCCAAGGCCCTGCTGTCCGCTCGGGACAGTTGGGACTAATGAAGACCACTTTGCTGGACTGCCCATAAAGGGCATGATGAGTTGTGAAGAGATTGCTGGAGTAAGTGGATGTAAACTCTGATATGTACAATCTTGCCTGCAAAACAGCTCTTTTGCACGCTCGGAAGCCCCGACATCATACCATTATAAAATTAATCTCAGAATGCATAAATTCAATTTCATTATGAGGCAGCTATATATCTTGAATATCCTCCTCATACAAGCTGCCTGGTTTAGCCCAACACCCCATGAAATAGATCTGCAGGTTTTAATTAATAGTGAAGTTATGTTTATATTCTCAAAACAACAAGCAAACCATACCACACAGCCTCCGCCTCCCTGCAACGTTCTCTGATTCCATAATCTTATTTCAACTTGCTTTATATGATTTGCCCCACCATCCAATGCCTTTTTTCCCACCTTGAGCCTCTTTCCTGTTACCAGAAATCCTCTACCACAATATTCCTTAAGGCCCAATCATGTTCATTGTGAGAGGCATGTGAGCAAGGCTCAATTGGTGGGCTGGGTCCATGGTCAACACGGCTCTCCTGCAATCCACATCTCAACTATCAAATTTCAAAATAACTCTTTTTATATCGTTGGATGACTACAGAGATCGAGATGAGCCGTAGGCACAGGGGGCGCTAGTCATATATGTACTGAACAGTGGATCTCTCGGCGCGCGATCTAATCTTATCCAAATGTCCTGACATGAAATATCACTCATGTTTGTGCTCAGATAAATTGGGGGGTCACCCGTGAATATTGTGGTGTCACCTACACCTGGCTTGGCAGTAACAACCTTTCATAAAGAAAATTCTTTCACCTGCCTGCTTCTCTCCCACCCACAACCACATCCCCCTTCTCCTCCCCCCCACATCCATTTTACCTCACGCTTCCAGTATACTGCATACAACCAAAATTATACTATTCCAATCCTTCTATTATCTATCTGTCATGTATTTTCCCCTCCAGTGGACTCACATGCATGCTAACATATTGGCAGCAACCACTGTTTTATAAAGAAAACTCTTTTACCCGCTTGCTTCTCTCCCACCCACAACCACATCCCGCTTCTCCTTCCCACCACATCCCTTTTACATCACGCTTCTGCTATAAGGCATAAAACTACAATTATCACATTTTAATAATTCTATCGTCCATGTGTCATGTACTTTCCCCTCTAGTTGACTCGCATGCCTGCTAACATAGTGGCAGCAACCACTCTTCCATAAAGAAACTTCCTTTACCCTCTTACTTCTCTCCCACCCATAACCATATTCCACTTCTTCTCCCTCCACATCCATTGTACCTCACGCTTCCACTATACTGCATACCACTACAATTATACCATTGAAATAATTCTATCGTCCATGTGTCATGTATTTTCCCCTCTACTTGACTTGCATGCCTGCTAACATATTAGCAGCAACAGCTCTTCCCTAAAGAAAATTCTTTCACCAGCTTACTTCTCTTCAACCCACAGCCACATCCCCCTTCTCCTCCCCCCAATATCCATTTTACTTGACGCTTCCAGTATCTCGCATACAAGCACAATTATACTATTCGAATAATTCTATCGTCCATGTGTCATGTATTTTCCCCTTCAGTTGACTCGCATGCCTGCTAACATATTGGCACCAACCACAGTTTTATAAAGAATATTCTTTCACCCTCTTGCTTCTCTCTCACCCACAACCACATCCCGCTTCTCCTTCCCACCACCTCCATTTTTCCTCACGCTTCCAGTATCCCACATACAACCACAATTATACTATTCAAATAATTCTACCATCCATGTGTCATGTATTTCCCCCTCCAGTTGACTCGCATGCCTGCTAACATATTGGTAGCAATCACTATTCTATAAAGAAAATTCTTTGTCCCACTTGCTTCTCTCCCACTCACAACCAAATCCCGCTTCTCGTTCCCACCACATCCATTTTACCTCACACTTCCGCCATACGGCATACATCTACTATTAGCCTATTCCAATAATACTATTGTCTCTGGGTCATCTATTTCCCCCTCATGTTGACTCACATGCCTGCTAACAGATTGGCAGCAACCACTGTTTTAGAACGATAGTTCAATCACCAGCTGGCTTCTCTCCGACCCACAACCACATCCCGCTTCTCCTTCCCACCACATCTCTTTTACATCATGCTTCCGCTATAAGCCATAAAACTACAATTATCACATTTCAATATTACTATCATCTATGAGTCATGTATTTTCGCCTCCAGTTTACTCCCATGCCTGCTAACAAAATGGAAAGTATGTCCTCTTTATTCCACTCTCCCTGTTATTTTCTGACAAAACCATTTATTCAGTCCGAATATTGTCCTTCTTTCTAAAGGCGAATTTCTTCCTGTTAGTTTGTCAATTCTTGCCCTACGATCCCATACTCCCTTGTACTGCATTTTGTTTTCTATCCTTATGACTGCCTTACTCAAGTGCCTACCATACACTGTATCCAAACCACACCACACCTATATGTAGGGCTGGCAGGGGTCTAAGTAGGTAGAGTACAGAATGTTCAAAATTCAGTGTGGGATTTGTCATCTATCGTGAGGTAGCACGGTTTCGACTCTGTATTCCACCTCCAACATGAGGAACAATTGTAGCTCGCTCTGAGCCTCAATGAGACTCTTTTCCGCATTTAAGGCAGTTCTTCTCCGAGGCTGAACAGGCTCCTGTATTCCGCGTATGTAAAGGAAGCTCTTTGCCGAGCATAACGGACTGCTCATTTCGGAGTACGTACATGAATCTCTTTTCTGAGCATAACTGAAAGCTCATTCCTGAGTCTAACGTGAATTATATACACCCAGTCACTCGCCTCGCACTCCTATTTGTTATATAAACGAGTTTAGAATAGCAGCTAACTGGAAGGTCCAATAGAATCCTATTATGAAATACCAGCATATAATTGCTAAATAAGATACACCTATGAGTACTAATAATAGTATGATTTATTTTAATTGTATAATTAATTATAAAAGCTCCGACCTGGTTTGCATGTAATATCTTAGCATAATATTCCTTCATACACTGGGATACACGTTACGTTCTTAAACATAGCATAAAAGTATTATAAACAAATATTGTACTTAATATAATAATTAAAATTTTGTAATTCAATTCTGCTAGAGCTTGTAAATATAATCTTGTATCAAAGATTTTTTGATTAGTGCCATGACATAAGGCTTGCCACACTGCCTTCCATTCAATTAACAATCTATCCTCTTAGTGTTGTTTTCTGTTCAGCTTTGTAGTCAACTATAACAACCACAGGTATTGAATGCTAGAGTTCACAGCCACAAAGCTCTTATGGAGAGAGCTATTATAGCTTTCCGTAATGACACAGTTGATGATTTCAATAATCTCTTGGTAGAACGGATGCCAGCAGCTGAGCACAGCTTTGAAGCTGCCAACTATATGGACATTCGTGAGAATGCTGCTGTGGCTGAACCATTCGCTGTTGAGTATTTGCAGAGTATTAGCCTTGCATTGCTTCTAGCCGCCTGCCTCCAACTCAAAATTGGTGAACTAATTATTCTCCTACGCAATCTAGGTTCCTGTAAAGGGCGTTGCAATAGTATCAGGATGAGAGTTTCGGGAATCAGGCACAACTGCATGGATGTTGCCATGGGTAAAAGGTTTGATGAGAAGGTTTGCCTTCTCCCTAGGATTAAGCTCACGACTTCTGATGAAGAACTTCCATTCATACTGCAACACACCCAATTTCCCATTTGCCTTTGCAATGCTATAACTGTTAACAAGTCTCAGGACCAGTCTTGAGAGCATGTTGCTATTTATCTATATACATTAACCTTCACTCATGGCCAGCTCTATGTGGCATTGTCTAAAGTCACCTCCCTTAATCGACTAACTCTTCTCCCCTCTCAGCAAACTCTTACTCTTGCTCAGATTATTGTCTACCTGGAGCTACATCTCTAATTTCTTGATTCTAAATTCTGCTTCATGATTCTTTTCCTTGTTCTGGCTTTATCACATCTAACCGTTCTATCACTCAGCCCAACCTTGTCTCTCCTATGTCTCATTTATTGACCCGGATTGGAGAAGAACTGACGGGACAAATGAAGAGGTACAATGAAGCGGTAGAGCAATCAGCTCTATATTCGTATCCGAGTTGCTTGTCGGTCTAGCTAGGGGAGAAGAGGGGTTTATAGAAGGAATACAAAGAAGTTTCGTGAACTTCCCAACCGGCAGGAATCATTCCTGGAAACTGCATAAACTAAGCAGTTCCTGTCCCTCTCACATTTCAAAGTCTGATCATCCCACCGCCCTGCATTCCGGACCCTCTGCGACATATATGCGAACCCTTCCATATACTATATAAACTAGGTATCTCCGTTCCTCCTCTGGGATTGATAATTATTGACAAAGAAAACTAAAAGCTAATGAACAACATAATAGGAAAGGTATGAGGAAAGAATCTTGCTAAAGTGATAGAATATTATACACAGAGTAATGGCCTTCTGGGAGGAATGGCCTGTTAGGAGTAATTGCTGGTGATATACAACACTATGTAGCCAGCCCTTCTTGCCATTTTAGATTGTACATGCTTCCCCTCTCTGCTGACCTGGTATGCTCCCATCTCCAAATGTTTTAGTTGTCTACCATGATACTCTTCTGTTATACTAATTCCTCTCTGATAGATACATGACTCCGACTTCAACAACCTCTCATATATCATTCTTGTTTATTTCTTACAGATATGTTTTCCTTCATCACTTTGTTTCCCACTCCATTCGCAGGATTAAAAAATAGCCTTATGGTTTCTCCAATGTCAAGTTCTTCACGGGTACTAGACGTATTAGATTATTTGTGTTAATTTATCTTTAAGATCTTACTCTGTACCTCTTTTTTTTCATTTGTCTATTCTATTATTGTAATAATACAATTGTTCTGTTGTCTTCCATAAGTATTACAGTTATGTACCTGGTACTACTATATACAACCCTGGCAATTTTAAGGAATGTTACAGCTGGTTCAGACCTTCAATTCTCACTTACAAATATCACAATTTCCGCTATTGACATCTAAGCATATAGTAACCATCAAAGAATAGGCTTGACCAGTCAGGAAATGGGCTGCTCATTCAATTTTGAGTCATAATGTATAATATTCTTGTAATTTACATGCAAGCATACAGTAAAAATCAAAGGATACGCTTGACCGGTCGGTCGAAGGGCTGCTAGTAAGAAGGTACTATCTCTTCGGATAGTACTGCACTAGCTTGGTTGCATGAATGATAGTACCTTGTTAGATTGTAAGAAGGTACATTGTCGTGCTTGATACAACTATCACAATAGTTCTATCTTGGGAAACCCATGGTGCGACTATCATCATAGTTTTTGGGTTCTTAGATCGGGGGTTCTCATAGAGTAGGAGTGTATGTAAAGAGAGAAAGAGGAATCATATTGTGACTTGGTAATAGTAAAGTACTTAGATGGTTGAGTGAAGATCCCATCCCTTGGTTAGAACCAAGCTTCTTATATGGGCGTCTTCCTACAACCCTGAGCCTGGTCACTGATCAACTCGTGTCATGCGACCTGTATGACTAAAAGGGAGTCATAGGGTAAAATTTATCAGCTGACTCTTCTGAGTCAACGGCGCAACATCCTTTAACCAATCAAAACTCACATAACGAGTCATATGCTCGAACAAGTCATATGCATGAAACACATGACTAATATTCTGAGTCATGTGCAAAACGGGATTACATCATCTGACATCACAATCATGAGTCATAGAATAATGAATCAATCATAACATAACCATGACTTGGAAGATCCCCGTCAACTAAGATGCTGTGAGTCCAATGCCGTTCTAGTGTGAAATGAACCTACGTTATAACTAATGAATATTGGTCATGTAAAATTTGCCTTGCTTACTCTCCATTTATTGTACAATTCTACAAGACAACTCTTATGATAATCCACAATAGCAAGAAGTAAGCATAATTGGACACTGACCTTGCACATTTTCTCACACTCTGACTTGACCCTGTGTGGATAAAATTTGGTGCTTATAAGGAGCTCTCATATTTTCGTCTTAAGATAAGTGCAACTACACCACTCTATCACAATCACACTTTTCCATCCAACCTCACCTTTCAATTTCAACCACACCTCTTGATCTCGACCATATCTTTCCATCTAACGACACTTATCAGCAAAAATCCTTTTGCCTTATGTATATTACACTTTGATTCCTGTAGCAGATGGCATTACTAGGGAGACCGATGCCTCCCATCCCTTATAAGACAATAGGTATTGATTGGGATGTCTGAGGCCTTTATGGAACAACAATTGTTTACTTATCATTCAGGACATTACTACTTGGGTCAAGATATACATAGTAAATGCATGGGGTGTTGGACTAACTAAATAATTCAGAGGTGACTGATGGATGGTCAGGAACTTGCTGGAGTCCCATGGTGCCTCCAGTAAAGCAACTTTGCTACATGAGTATTTGGGTTATGGACTGGCTACTCCTGAGTTTTTCCTTTATGGACAATCGCCCTCTGGAGTCCCCTGTTGTTCCCTGGGAAACCTTGTTCATCCTAGAATACCTGTGTGTGGGAGTACAATAGTGCTGAGACTTTTTGGCTCCTACTTAAATGACATTTTAATTTTGCGCTTAAGCCTTTTGACAAGATTGATACCACGCAAGTTAGAAAAAGACTCTGGAAAGACCCAATAGAACTCTGGAAGGCTCAAATGGGACTCTCATTGGCTCACTTAATGTGTAGGTAGTGCCAAGATTTTCAAACTGACCACCATTCCCCAAACTATTTGTGCCTCTGAAAGGCCCCTTTAACTCTTTCTTTCATGCTAAGTTTCTTCCTTCAAGGCACTACTTGGATCCCACTAGATACCTCTGGCTACATACCTCCGAACAACGCGGGATACCGGCATTAGATTCCCCTCATCGCGAGCATTCATTTGAGCTATTAAACATTCCATTTGCAATGTTTTCAAGGTCATGTCTTTACACTTTTACACTTGGGCGGATTTTTGAACCTATCTCTATCTCATATGTTTACTTATGCTACAGGCATGCTATCGGTAAATGCATACCTGGGTTGTATTCCCCTTATCGAGAGCCTTCATTGGAGCTGTTAAATGTCCCATTTGCATTATTTTGAAGGTCTCTTCTTCACAACTTCACACTTGGGCCGATTTTTGAACCTTTGACTAGCTTATATGTTTGCTTGAGCGACAGGTATGCCATTGCCACGTAGATATATGGGTTGGATTCCCCTTATCGAGAGCATTCATTTGGGGTATTGAACGTCCCCTTGGCACTGTTTTCAAGGTTCTTTCTTTACAATTTGACACTTGGGTGAAATTTTGACTCTCTGACAATCTCACCTGATTACTTAGGCTACAGGTATGCTATCACCAGGCGGATACCGGGGCAGGATTCCCCTCATCGAGAGCAATCATTAGAGTCCTCAAACCTCTCATTTCAACCATTTCCAACCTCCTTCCTTTATTTACACATTAACACTTAGACACAATTTTGACTCTCTGACAATCTTGCCTGATTACTTAGACTACAGGCATGCTATCACCAAGCAGATATCAGGGCTAGATTCCCCTTGGTGAGAGCAATCTTGAGAGCCTTGGCACGTCCCATTTGCACCATTTTCCAAGGTCTTTCTTTCTACTTTTACTCTTGGGCGGAATTTTGACTGTCTGAAGATCGCATCTGATTATTTAGGCTACAGGCATGCTATCACCAAGCAGATACCAGGGCTGGATTCCCCTCGTCGAGAGCAATCCTTAGAGCCCTTAACCGTCTTATTTGAACCATTTCCAAGGCCCTTTCTTTACCCTTTTACACTTGGGCAGAATTTTGACTCTCTGACAATCTTACCGGATTACTTCCGCTACAGGTATTTTCTCACCAAGTGGATACCACGGCTAGATTCCCCTTTTCGAGAGCATTCCTTTGAGCTTTTAACCGTCCCATTTGCACGATTCTCAAGGTTCTTTGTTTTCACCTTTACACTTAGGCCGAATTTTGAATTTATGACAACTGTATATGATATCTTAGGCTACAGGCATGCTATTACTAAGTGGAGGCCACCGGTGATTTTCCAAGCTGAGGGCTTTCTGATGAGCGTTTAAACGTCTCATTTGGGCTGTTTTTGAGCATGCTTCCTGTAATCGTACCTATGTATACTGGTAAATTAATTTACAAATAAATATAGTTGATAAAAATCAATAATATAATAAATCAATATGGTATTATGCTAGCCTGAATAGGTAATTTGCATTCAGAACTGTGACCTGAAACATGTCTCATGTCTATTTTAAATAGGTCAAATCTAGTGACCAAAAGGCAATTTGAGACCCCAGGAAGCCTTTTTATATTTTTACATTATTTTTCCGTTATTATTCCCTTATGCATTTGGTCCCCCTGGGCAATCTGACATTACCTCAGAGTACCCGAGAGGCCTCCTGGCCTCCCCAATAAGACTCTATACGTCTCGCTTACCTTGTACTACCATACAACCTTGGCTGCTCTAGTAACAATAAATATTCCTAATTGATACCTGGTTTCTGCTATTGATGTCACTCTGTACATCAACCGAAGTTTCATAATTTGGTACCCAATACCCCAGGTGCCTCATGAGGTATGGGGGTCAAATGTGAACTTTTGCTGATGCTGTTCCATCAAACTACATCTTTGTAACTCCTGTTATCATCAACTATAGTAAGACTTATGTGTAGTTTAGCAGTTATATTGCAAATTTTCTCACACTGTCACTTGCCCACCGGTGTATAGCTTGATATGCAGAATTTTGAGCTGATCCATATAAGGAGCTCTTGTCTTTCCTTTCAGAGACATGTGCTACCACCACTCCCTAATTCAACTACAGCTTTCCTCAGGCTTCCAACCCTACATTTCTATTTTAACTACAGATTTCCATCCAATCATACCTTTCCATCTGAACAAACGATCAATTCTACAAGTATTATCAGTTCAAGTTCCCGGTACAAGTAGTATGGATATAGCATCCAAACAGTTAATTCAGGTTAACTACAAAATATACCATGCTGTCAATAAACTCCCACGATCATCTACCATGGCCAGGCCTAAGAGTAATATAACAGTCACGTGGCAAATGACCTCACACTGTGGCTTGCTGACAAGTGGATCGCTTATCATGCTGGATTTTGGGCTTATAAGCAACTCATGTGTTTCCTTCCAACGACAAGTGCGACAACATCTCTCTATCTCCGCCACATCTTTTAATTCAACCACACCTTTCTATCTCAACCATATCTTTCCATTCAACTGCACCTTTCCATCTATTATGTTATTGGCAAATAACCCTTATGTCTTACCATGGCTGATATTAACTAGAGTTTGTTTGTAGAATTGCTCATTTGGTGTGATAGAGAGATGTGGTTGGATTGAGAGTGGTGATCAAGATGGAAAGTCGTTGTTGGGTGGAAAGGTATGGTTGAGATAGAAAGATGTAGGATAAAGTATTGGAACGGTTGATTTAGGGTACAATGGAAAATAAAGAGGGCGGGGTTAAAATCCATAAATATTATACCTTACATCAACATATTAAGGGGAAAGGTGGAGTGGAAATGGAAAGATCTTATTGAAAGGAAAGGTAGTGTTGAGATAGAGAGGTGTGGTTGATAGCAATACAATACTGAGTTATAGGGTTAATTTTGCATACTGTAACCACCCTACAGGGGGACTGCGTGCCGTGAAGAATTTTGTGCTTATCAGTGGCTCTTGTGTTTCCTGCCCAAGTTATTTCTAATAACCTTGTCTTGTAGGAAATCAGTATTCCTGGTACTCGTATAGCCAACCTGTTACAAATGACCAATTTTACAAGTATAATCACTACAATTTTCTAGTACAAGTGGTGGAGATAAAGTGTGAAGAATACCATATCCAATTAGTTAATTTTGGTGAACCCCAAAACAAGCGCTACACTAAGAATGTTTGTTGAAATAAAGAGATGTAATTGGATCAAAAGCTAGGATGGAGATTGAAAGGCGTGGTTGGATGGAAATGTGTGTGTAACATTCCTATTGTTGAGCAGGTATGTAACAGGCAATGACAGTCATCTCCTGTGTACGTGAGTCTTGTGTTTTTGCACTAAGGCGTAGGAAGGTACTATATCTTCAAATTGTACAGAACTGTCTTGCTTGGCTTGAAGGGTACTATCTGGTCTAAGAGTGAGAGCAGTAGATTGTCGTGCTTGTAGAACTAGCACCATGGTTGTATGTCGGGCAACCTATGGCTGAGACTATCACCATGGTCCCGGTGTTATTAGAGTATAGACTCTTGTACCTGAGCAGGGTATGGAGAGAGTAAGAGAGAGTAATCGTATTACAACTTAAGTATAGAACAGTAGGTAGATGGTAGTGTCAAGATCCTAACTCTTAGTGATCTTTTTTCTTTTCGTTGTAATCATGCGTTCAATATTTCTAGGTACAAAAAGCCTCATGCAGCGCGAGCTGTGGAGAGAACAAAACATATAAATACAAAACCAGAGCCCGCTTGACGTCTTCATGGGAAAAATCAAACACCCCGAATCCATAGGAAAAAGGCCCCTTGCCTAGCACCTAAGATATAATACCCCAGCCACGTAAGGAGACAATTCATAAAGAGGTACAGGAGAGAGACCCAGACGCTTCTGCAGGTTCCCCAAAACAAAAGAAACAACGGCTTCGCTAAGACGGATTCGGGGCCTGGGGGTGAGGATAGCATGATCAGGGACCCGGAGAAAACCACAAGGTTTGTGGGCCGACATCAAACCGAAGACAACGGCTGCGCCGGTAATTACATCGATCCCTGGCGGTGTTGGCAGCCATGGAAGCAGTGCCATACCCTGACTGGGCGTAACACAGAAGGGGTGCGACGATCGGGGAGCATAGAAAGCCGGGCGGGGTCATCGGGTAGAGGGGATGCCAGCCAACGACAATGGGCAGTAGGGTGCCACCCAATGAGAAGCAATAGGGTGCCAGCTGGTGGGGGGCAGTCTGGTGTCAGGCAAGGAGAGGAAAGGAGCAGTATGGTGCAAGCGGACACAACCAGGAGGAGGGTAGAGGAAGAATCGCGAACATGCTCACCACAACCGACAAACAGGCCATAGCAAGGCCTTTTGGGAGAACAACTAGACCGAGGTGAGACCGAGATGTTACTGACCAAAGCTTTCCCTATCAGGGGTAGAAGCTCGGCAAGCTGAGGCCTACTGTGACCCAGTGTCCGACACCGTAATGCCGACTATGAACGAAGCGAGAAGCTTTCCCACCATGCAAAAATGCTAAGCGAAGTGAAAAGCAAGTGTGGGGTAAGGGGAAGAACCGAACTTCCTCAGCGGGTGTCAACGATGAACAGGAACAAGAACCCCATGCAGTGGAGGCCGAAAGGCCTCAGAAGAGGAGGGAGGATAGCTTAACATCAACCTCTAGACAGTAGCCATTGTGGGAGAAGAGAGGTTGGTGGGGGGAAGTGAGGATGATTTCCTCTGGTGTGAGATTTCAATCGCCGGAGGTGTAGCCGGGATGGTTTGTGTCCTAACACTTAGTCACTTTTTTTTTCTTTCTTTTTTTTTGAATCAGGCGTTATTTGTTTCTAGGTACAAAAAGCCTTATGCAGCGCGGGCTATGAAGAGAAAAAAACCTATAAAGGCAAACCCACCGCCCGCTTCACCTCTTGATGGGAAAAATCAAACACCCCGAGTCCATAGGAAAAGTCTCCCGCGCCTAGCACCTAAGATAATATACCCCAGAGACGTAAGGAAACAATACATAGAAAGGTACAGCTACAGAGACCCAAACCCTTCAGCAGGCTCCCAAAAACAAAAGACACGATGGCTGTTCTAAGGCTGTTTCAGGGCCTGAGGGAGAGGATAGAGGATCGCCGACATGGGAAAAAACGCATACCCATAGGCCCACAAGCACCACTCTGGCGGTTGTGCAGGTCATTACATCGATCTGAGGCGTTGGTCCATAGCCACGGAGGCAGTGCTATACCACGACTAGGCGTAACCGAGGAAGGGTCGAACGATGGGAGGGGGAGAGGAGGGCGAGCGGAGCCACCTGGCAGAGGGGATCGCAGCCAGGAAGGTGAGCAGTAGGGTACCAGCCAGTGGGGAGCAGCAGGGTGCCAGCCGGGGAGGAGGATTAGCAGTAAGGTGCCAGCTTATGGGACAGTACGGTGCCAGCGGATAGAACCGGGAGGGGGGTAGAGGAAGAATCGCGAGCGGGCTAGCCACAACCGACTAACGGGCCATAGCAAGGGCTTTTCGGACGACAGCGAAACTGAGCGGGACCCTGATGTTACTAACCGAAGCTTTCCCCATCCGAGGTAAAAGCCCAGCAGAACCAAAGCCTACTTAGACCGCGAGTCCAAACGCCATATCGCAGACCATGAGCGAACCGAGAATCTTTCCGACCGAGCAAAATGCTAAGTCAGGTGCAAAGCAAGTGCGAGGTAAGGGGGAGAACCGAACATCATGAGCGGGTATCAACGCTGAACGGGAACAAGAACCCCAAGAAGGGGAGGCATGCCTGCCTCAGGAGAGCAGGGAAGGTGGCTTAATGTCAACCTCTAGGCAGTAGCCATGACGGGGGAAGAGAGGTGGGTGGGGGAAAGTGACAATGATTTCCCCTGGTGTTGAGATTTCAATCGCCGGAGGTGGAGGAGAGATGATTCGCATCCTAACACTTAGTCAGAACCAAGTACTTTATATACGCATCTTCCCACAACCCTAACTCTGGTGACTTATCACCTTTGCATCACCTGACCCCTATGTGTCATAGTCAGTCATAGTGTGAAATCCCTCAGCTGACTGGGCTGAGTCCACTTCGCAATATTCATTATTCATTCCAAACCCACAAACCAAGTGCTGTGCTCAAATCAGTCACATGCATGAAACCCATGACTCATAATTAGACTAATATGTAAAAGCAATTAGATGGTATGACATCACAATCGTTACTTATGAAACAATTAACCAAGCATTATATAATGATAACCCTCAAGTGCGTAGTCCTATAAGAGCTATGAGTCAAGTCATGTGATAGTATCCAAGCCAACATACCTTTATCACTAAGGCCCATCTCCGCATGTCACTTTTATAGTATAACTTTTGGTATATTAAACTTTTTATATAGCGGTGTGCTCCACAATATACATTAAACTCTGATATTTTTTTTATGCTATTTATAATTTTTTATAGTATAATAGTATAGTTATTGTAGGGTTAGGTATCACATCACAAGATATGATTCATATTTCTATATGTTAAACTTGTAATAAAAAATACTCTCATATTTTTTCAGAAAGCACTTATAATACTTACAATTTAATAAGAATTGTTCTTTATTGTTAAAATCTCAATTAAATACATTTGCAACTATTTTCAGGAAACAATACTTTTAATATTAATAATTATAATATGATTTAGTTGAAGCTAACTTGCTTCAACTTGTATTTCCAATCCACTCCTAGAGAATAATATTCTTCCTAATTATTTTTTATTTATATTAATTATTTGACTTTAGGCCTAAACTATCTTGGAGTGTAATAATAAATTGTTTTTTATTGATATTATAAAAGTGTTGCCAAACACAGATATATTTTTTTCAATAGTGAATATTTTTGTTGACATATATGCCATTTTCAACTTTTATTGCGATATATTTTTATTGGTACATGCTGAGCAGAGCATAATAAATATTAGTCATGTAAAATTTTCCTGGCGTTGTCACTATGTGTAACAGTGTGGTTGAGATAGAGAGATGTGGTTGTACCTATCATTGAAAGAAAGCACAAAAGCATCTAATAAGCACAAAATTCTTTAGGTGGAGGTATCCACTTCTGGGCAAGTTATAGTCGGCCAAAATGTGCCATGTGACTGGTAAATTGCCCTGATGCATTGACCTGGTGGATTATAATGTGAGTTTTCTCACCAAGCACACCTCTCAATCTCAACCACACATTTCTATACTGCCACATCTTTCCATCTCAACCACATCTTTCTTTCCAACCACACCTCTCTATGTCAACAAACAATCAATCCTAACAGTATCATCACTTCAATTTCACGAGGCAGGGTTTATTTTGTGGGTTAACGAAAATGAACTGTCCAGATACTTTATTCCTACCACTTGTAGAGGGAAATTCAAGTGATGATACTGGGAGAATTGATGATTTGTTGACATAGAGAGGTGAGGTTGAATGGAAAACTGTGGTTGAAATAAAGAGGTGTGATTTGATGAAATGATATAGTGGAGATAGAAAGCGGTGGTTGAATGCAAAGCTAGAGTGGAAATGGAAAGCGGTGGTTGGATGGAAAGCTATGGTAGAGATAGAGAGGTGTAGTTAAACCTGTCTCTGAAAGGAAACATGAGAGCCCATTATCAGCACAAAATTCTGCAGAGCATGCTATCCACTGGTGCACAAGTCACAGTGTCAGAAAAGGTGCCATCTGAATGCTAAGTTGCCCTGAGATCTTGCCATGACAAATACCAATGAGAGTTTTTCCCACCAGCTACACCTTTCTATCGCAACCACACTTTTCTATTCAACTACATATTTTCATCTCCACTACAGCCTTGCTTCCAACTCTTATGGTCAGCTGGTGTGATACGTGTTAGGACAAGGTTTGTTTCTTTGGTCTGCTTGCTTTTGTTACACTGTCGCCCTGAGGGATTTCAATGGTTATATTTACAAGAAATTGTATTATTTCCTCAGTTACAGAAATATGCGACTCATCTAAGGCTATGAGTTGAGCTCAGCAAGGTATAGGTAGGATTTTCTTAATGTATAAAGGGGGCTCCACCACCTTTTTCCAATCACGCTCCGCGCCCTCTACACCTCCAGTCATTGAAATCACAACTCCACATCGTTCAGTGCACGATCCCCCCTCGTCCCCTAACTTCAGCTGCCTTTCAGGCTTCGCGTCCCTGATCGTCCATCATCGCGATGGAAGAGCTACCTCCTCTCCCCTCTTCGAGGAACTCCTCCAGAGCTCCCTCCCGCCAGTCGTCCCATCCGGACCTCAATGACTCCTACCTCTACATACGCGACTTCGTTCGTGAGACCCGCCAAAGGCTCAACTTCACCTCGGTCCAACTTCCAATCCTCGACGATAGCCAGCTCGCCGTACTATCAGACGGGCAGATGATTCTCGTCCCCGGCTCTTGCTCAGCCCTGAACGCGCTCGCGTCCATGACGCCTCAGCTCGACACCATAACAACCCAGTTGGACAATATCCAACAGGCCGTCCACACCATGCCCACCTGGTCAGCCCTCCAGGGAACCCTCGACCCGATAAACGCGGCCATACGTGACCTGTCACATAGGGTAGCGGCCCCCAGGCCCCAAGCGCTCGCTCCCGCTCGGCCCCCTATTCCCCCGCGCAGCCCGGCCACCCGACCTGCTCCAGCCCCCACTCGGCCTCCTGTCCCCCCGACCAGTGCGACCACCCGCTCTGCCCCTGCAATGCCTCCACCAACAGCTAAGGCCCGTCCACCCCCCCTAACAAGGGCCCCTCCTCCTCTTTCGATCCGGACATACCCAGGTATGACCCGGGAACGCGCTCCTTTTATCGCGACTCCCGTGCATAGGCGGTCAAGTTTCCCGACTCCTGGGAGGCTAACGCTTTTCGCGAGGGGAATTACCCTGACCCTACCACCCTCATCGACGGGCACTTAGCCTCTGACTACTCCAAGCCCCAACAATCGTATGCCAAGGCAGCCTCTGGCGCTCCCAAGGGCAAGAAGAATAAGAACTCCCTCTCGGCCGCGCAAGTCGCGCCAGCAAGCAACGTGGCGCCTGGCCTCCAGCCACCCAAGTCGCTCCCAACAGCCGAAAGAAGATTCTACACTCCCCGTTCCTCGCCCTCCGAGCACCCGCAGGCGTCGCAAATAGCGGCTACTTTCCCAGACATAGCTGCCCGTGTCCTCAGGGATGCCAACTGTATTCTTCCGCTCGCAGTCACGACCAAGGTCAACGACCGCGCATCAGTCACCCTTCTCGTCACAAACCCTTCCACCCCGGCTGCCGCTTTCGCGCCCTACTTTGACGCACTCTCCTCCCAACTCAACAAGTCTTTCCCGGTGCGAGAGTCTCCCTGGTTGCCCTTTCGCCTCGCTCCCAATGAGGCCCAGCTTGCCATCCACTCCCTCCCCATCGTGTTCCTCCCAGAAGACACTGAGGAGCTTTTCCCTTGCCTCGCGGAGTCCATCCTCAACTCCAAGAACATATGCATCCTCGCCGCCAGATAGCTCAACCCGAACGCGGAATCAAGGGAGGGGAAGTCCGCCACCTCCGTCATCGTTTCCGTCCACCCAGGGGATGTCCTGGCAATGGGCTCCTCGATCCGCCTGTTCTCCCGCTCATGGACGATTGAGCGTGCATACTCCTCCAATAGGTACCCGCAGTGCAAGAACTGCTGGGGGTTCAGCCATGTCACCCCCAGATGCCCCGTTGCCTGTCCCGTTTGCCCCATCTGTTCTCTCAACCACACCCGTGCCATGCACCGATGCCCCAACTCCACCTGCCCTGGAAGTGGCAACCTTAAGGCTACTCCTGGCTGTTGCTCTTCCTCACCACCCTGGTGCACCAACTGCGGAGGGCCCCATACTGCGACTCACAGGGATTGTGACTCCCGCCCGTCTCCTCCCCATCTCAGCCGTTCCGCCGCTGCCGAAAAGATTGTTCTCCCGCCGCCCGCTGATGACGAGATAGACACGGCCACCGACGAAAACGACCTCTCGCCCTCCGCTTCACCCACCGGCTCTCTCCAGTCGGCGTTCGAGATGGCTACTCCAAGAGCCAGAAGCACAACGATACTTCCGGCCCCTCTAGGGCCCAGCCAAGGCAACAGGCCGCTCCCTCCCGCGGAGCCCGTTAGCCCCTCTCCCATGAGCAGAAACCCGTCGGGCCTGGCCTGCTAATGCAGTACGATCATACGTCATAGGGCGGGGAGCAGGCCTCCCCCCCCCCTCTGAAGCCCTTCACACTCGTTCAACACAACTGGCTCGGGAGCTGGGATGTGTTTCTTTGACTCTTTGGGTCTTTCACGCAACTGCCCCACCCTCCGTCCATTGTCGCCCTGCAAGACCCCCCAGTCTACAGGGGCAAACTTCCTTCCTTTAATTTATTTACGGTTTTTTCACCCCCTACCGGTAATGGCTGCAAGCCTCGCGTTGCCTTTTACGTCTATAATTCATTTTTAGCTACTGTTTCCCTCCTGCCTTGTTTTTTCGGGAGGGGTGATGTTATCGCTCTGGACCTTTTCACCCGAGACGGTTTGTTTAACCCCTCCACGACTGGTTTTACGATCATAATCTCTTACAGCACGAAGGGTCGTCTCAACAATACCCGCTCCGTTCCCCCGGATATTATTTTTCCCGCGTCCAATCTCCCCACGCTCACGCTGGGTGACCTTAACATTCACCACCCGACGGCGGACCCCCTCAGGGTCTTCAAGGAGGACGAGATCGCCTCCTCGACCCCGTACTTTGACAGGGCCACGGAATTGGGGTTTTCGCTCCTCAACGTCCCAGGTGTTTTTACTCGGTTTTCTATGTCCCTTATTGGGCGCCCCGGCATCCTCCATCTTGCCTTTGCTTGCCCCCTCCTCGCCCCCTATTTTACAGAATGGTCCGACCCCCTCCCCTCCACCGGCTCGGACCACATCCCAATCCTCCTCCGCTTTGAAGCCCCGCTGTTTCGCTCACCCCCCCCGCCCCTAACTGGGCCCTGACGGATTGGCTTACGCTCGAGTCCTCACCGAAGGCAGCACGTATCTCACCTGCCCCTCCTATTCCGACCACCCGATCGATGAACATTTGGTTCAAAACAAACCTGGACAGGATAACGGCCGAGTTGGCCCTCTACACCCCGGTAAAACGGGTTACCTTTCGGTCGAAACCTTGGTGGTCCGACCTCCTCTCTCAACTCAGAAAAGCTTATAACTCAGCCCTCCGCTCCTCGAAGGCAGACAGGTTTGATGCGGGACTCCTTGCCTCGGGAAGAGCTGCTAGGACAGCCTACTTCAAAGCAATCAAGAAACCCAAGAGGGACCACGGTTCTGATTTCTTGGCGTCAGCAACCCCACAGACGGTATGGACGGCGAAGAAGTTTGCCGTAGGCCGCCCCTCCCCTCGTTTCCCCGAACTACCGGGTGCTACAACGCCGCTGGAGCTCAACAGTGCCCTCCTCAATCACTTCTTCCCGGGCGAGCCAGCCTGGCATTTTGACTCAATTCTGCTCCCGTTCAGAGACAGCCCGGCGCTGGCGGTGGACGAGGTTGGCAGAGCTCTGGCCACGTCGTCGCCATCGTCGGCCCCGGGCCCTGACATGACCTCCAATTCGGTATGGAAAAGGATATATCGGGTGGCACCGCACCTGATCCTGGACCTCCTTGCCCCACTGGTAGCACACGGCTTCCACCCCCCCGCCCTCAAGATGGCTGATGGCATCGTGCTTGACCAGCTAGGAAAGCCCTCTTATGACTCGCCCTCCTCTTTCCGAGTCATCGTGCTGCTCCAGACCTTCTCAAAAATCCTGGAGAGGATCATGAACTCAAGACTCTCTTGAGTGGCCCGCGTTGCAGGCCTCCTCGACCCCCACCAATGCGGCTCCCTGGCTGGCCTATCAGCCTCGGATGCGACCACCACACTAATTCACGAGGTAAAAACACTTCAGATGGCCGGTAGGAAGGTTTCAACGCTTTTCCTGGACATCAAGGGAGGGTTCGACAACGTGAACCCCTCGATCCTGTGCAGCATGCTCAAACCTAAGGCTGTAAACCCATACCTTGTCTCCAGGACCAGGTCCTTCCTGACCGGTAGGACATGCCGACTCCGCTACCAAGGATCACCAAAGGTGTTCGCCCCGGTCGCCATGGGCACACCACAGGGCTCCCCCGTCTCCCCGCTTCTCTTTGTCATTTATGTCTCCCGGCTCCATCATGAGATCCCCCAGGGCCTCACCCTCTCTTGCGTCGACGACTTCGGTCTAACAGCTTCCTCAACTTCCTACAGGCGTAATATCCAATCCCTACAGAGGCGGTACGCGGTGCTGAAGGCCAGAGGAGCGCGGCTGGGCGTTGGCTTCTCCGTCCCGAAAAACAGAACTTATCCACGGGAGGACGAACAGGGACAGAGCCCCTGTCTCCCTGGCCCCAATACACCTGGACGGTTCAATATTCCCACCAAAGGACGAGGTCAGATGGCTGGGGTACTGGTTCACGCCCTCGTTCTCGACTACCCCACACTTCACCAAGAGATTGGCCAAAGCTCAAGCTGCTTTCATGGCTGTCAAAAGGCTCTCCCCTCCGGGGATGGGTCTGCCCCCGTTTCTATGCCATGGATTGGCATCCTCGCTTTTATTTCCCATCCTCAGCTCCGGCGCGGACACTTTCCGACCGACTGTCCACATGACAAGGAAACTCTCAACCTTCTGGCACAAGGTCCAAAGATGCACCACGAACTACTTTGCGTGCACCCCTACTGACGTCCTGGCTATCGAAGCCTGCCTCCCCCCACCAGACCTCCTCCTCGTGTACAAACACCGACTGGCCTGCCTGAGGGTGGTGTACTCCCCCCCGGAGATCAACCCAGCTGCAGCCAGACTCCCAGCCTCCCTTCAGACGCCATCCTTAAGGCGCCATACCCCCGATCATAGAAACCTCCACTGCAAAAATGCAGGCAGCCGCCTTCCGCTACCTTGGCTCCAACCGAGACTGCCCTCGAAGAATAGGGCCCACATACCCTTGGATGCCCTCCTCCACTCGTTGCTTTTCCTCCTAGGCCCCGACGGCCACGCCCCCCTACCCGTCACCTCCCAGCACCTGCTGGGCGAGACATACCCCAGCCCACCCCCGGGACGCTCCTACCCGGAGCTTAAGCTCCTATGCCAGAAACTCCTCTTGGAGGCGTGGGAGGCAGCAGCGCCGCTCCCTGAAAGATACGCCTACCGCCCCTCACTAAAACCCCAGCCGTTTATGCGTCTCTCCAAATTCGATGCGGGTCGCCTTCACCAGATGAGGTCTGGGAAAAGTTACCTCCGCGCCCACCCGTCCTGGGACTACCACGCCCCGACGACCTGCCCCAGCTGCGGAGAAGTACCTGAGGACTTCGAGCATGCCATCCTCCACTGTTCAGCGAAGGAGCCTGCCAGGACCCGCCACGTTCAGGGGGTCTCGGAGCTTGGACCCGACGCCCCCGTATGGTCCTCGGTAGCCCTCCTGGGCGCCCTCACCCGCTTCGTCAGGTCTACGGCCACAGCGTTCCGGCCGGGCATGTTTTCCCGCCCAACCTCCTCCGCTTGCTCGATTTCTTCCCGCTCTTCTAATGTAGTTTCCTTTGGTTACTTTATATCGTCTCAGGAAAGCTGGGTTTAAATTTGTTGTTTCTCATGCTATCCGGTGGTATAGGGAGGGTTTCCTTTAATGTACTTGCTTTAATTTCGCGCCCGTATGTGGGCCTGGGACGGGTACGGACCCCAGTTGAGGAAGAATTGTTCCTGATGTTTCCTTTGTTAGTTCGTTTTGGATTTTGGGTTTTGTTTTCGCCATAGCTAGCGCTGAAAGCGATTTCTTGTACCTTAACAACGAAGATATGATATAAAAAAAAAGAAAAAAGAAAAAGAAAAAAAAAACCACCGTTTTCAAATCACGCTCCCCGCCCTCAACACCTCCAGTCATTGAAATTACAACTCCAAGTCCTCCAGTGCACGATCCCCCCTCGCCCCCTAACTTCACCTGCCTATCAGGCGTCACGTCCCTGATCTCCCATCGCTACGATGGATGACCTCTCTCCCCTCCCCTCTTCGAGGAACTCGTCCAGAGCCCCCTCGGCACAGTCTTCTTCTCCTGAGCTCAATAAGTCCCACCTGTACATACGTGACTTCGTTCGCGAGACCCGCCAGAGGCTGAACTTTACCTTGATTCAACTCCCTATCATTGATGATCACCAGCTCGCCGGCCTGTCGGACGGCGAGAGGATTCTTGTCCCTCTTTCCTGCTCTGCCCTCAACGCACTCGCGTCCATGACGCGTCAACTCGACACCATAACAACCCAGCTAGGCAACATCCGGCAAGCCGTCCACACCATGCCCACCTGGACAGCCCTCGAAGGCACCCTGGCCCCTATCAATGCAGCCATACGTGACCTGTCACATAGGGTGACTGCACCCTCTTCCGAAGCGCCTGCCCCCACTCGGCCCCCGGTTCCCCCACCCAGTGCAACCACACGGCAGGCCCCTGCCCCCACTTGGCCAGCCATTCCTCTGCCTGGTGCACCCGCACTGCCCCTTGCCAGGCCCAAAGCACGGGCTCACCCCCCTAACAGGGGCTGCTTATCCTCCTTCGACCCGGACATTCTCACATATGATGTGGGCACCCGATCCTTCTACGGCAACCCCAGGGCATATGCGGGCAAGTTCCCTGATGCATGGGAAGCAAAAGCGTTACGGGAAGGGAAGTACCCCGACCCCACCACCTTCATTGGAGGTCACCACGCCCCCGACTGCCCTAAGCCACAACAATCGTATGCCAAGGCCGCCTCCGCTGGCGCTGCTAAGTGCAAGAAGCATAAGAGCTCCCTCACGGCCGCCCAAGTCGCGTCAGCTAGCAACAGTGTGCCTGCTACTCAGCCACCGAAGTCGCTCCCCACGGCCGAGAGAAGATTCTATGCTCCCCGTTCCTCCCCCTCTGAGCACCAACAAGCGTCCCGGATCGCTGCCACCTTCCCCGACATCGCTGCGCGTGTCCTTAGGGATGCGAACTGTATCCTCCCCCTTGCAGTCACGACCAAGGTCAACGATCGTGGCTCAGTCACCCTACTCGGCACCGCCCATGCCACCCCCGCCGCCGCCTTCACACCTTACTTCGATGCTCTCTCTGCCCAACTCAACAAATCCTTCCCAGTGGGTGAGTCTCCCTGGTTGCCCTTGCGTCTCGCCCCCAACGAGGCCCAGCTCGCCATCCACTCCCTCCCCATTGCCTTCCTCCCCGAAGAGCCAAGTGAACCTTTCCCCTGCCTCTCGGAATTGATCATCAACTCCAAGGACATACGCATCCTCGCTGCCAGATACCTCAACCCCGACACCTAGTCTAGGGTGGGCAAGTCTGCCACCTCCGTTATCGTCTCTGTCCACCCCGGGGACATCCCAGCAATGGGCTCCTCAATTGGCCTTTTCTCCCGCTCAAGGACGGTTGAGCGTGCCTACTCCTCCAATAGGTACACATAGTGTAAGAACTGCTGGGGCTTCGGACACGTAGCCCCTAGGTCTCCCTCCATCAACCCTGTTTGCCCCATCAGTTCCCTCAACCACACCCGTGCCATGCACCGATGTCCCAACCCCACATGCCCTGGAGGTGGCAAAATTAAGGCTACTCCTGGCTGTTGCTCTTGCTCACCACCGCGATGCGCGAACTGCGAAGGTGCCCACACTGCGACTCACAGGGATTGTGACTCCCGCCCTTCTCCGCCCACTCTCAGGTGTTCCACCGTTGCCGAGACGATTGTTCCCCCGCCGCCCGCTGGCGACGGGATGGACAGAGCCGCTGACGAGGATGACCTCTCGCCCCCCGCTTCACCCACCCGCTCCCTCCAGTCAGCGTTCGAGACGGCTACTCGTAGAGCCAGAAGCTCAACCATACTTCCAGCCCGTTTAGGGCCCCCACAAGGCCGTCTATCGCTCCCTCCCCGGGAGCCCGCTATCCCCTCCCCTATGTCCAGAACTCCGTCGGGCCTGGCCCGTCAATGCAGCACGACAAGACATCGTGGGACGGTGAGCAGGACTCCCCTCCCCCTCTACAACCCTTCACACTCGTTCAACACAACTGCCTCGGGAGCTGGGATGTGTTTCTTTCCTTGTTCAGGTCCTTCACGCAATGGGCCCACCCTCCTTCCGTTGTGGCCCTGCAGGATCCTCCTGTCTACAGGGGCAGACTCCCCTCGTTTAGTTTGTTTACTGGGTTTTCCCCTCCCACAACCGGCGGCTGCAAGCCCCGGGTAGCCTTTTACGTTTATCGCTCCTTTTTGTCCACTATTTCTCTCCTACCGCGGTTCTTCGGAAGGGGCGATGTTATGGCACTTGACCTGTTTAACCCTGACGGTTACTTTAATTTCTCCACGACTGGTTTCACTGTTATCAATTCCTACACCACTAAGGGGCGTTCCAACAACACCCGCTCCGTTCCACCAGACATGATAGTCCCCTCCAGCCCCCTTCCCACCCTCACCATAGGCGACCTCAACATCCACCACCCCACGGCTGACCCCCTCAGAGTCTTTAAGGACGATGAGATCTCCACCTCGTCCCCTTATTTCGACAGGGCCATCGACCTTGGGTTCTCCCTCCTCAACACCCCGGGGGTGTTCACTCGGTTCTCCATGTCACTCATTGGGCGCCCTGGCGTCCTTCACCTTGCCTTTGCCTGTCCCCTCCTCGCCCCATACTTCACAGAGTGGTCCGACCCCCTCCCCTCTACTGGCTCTGACCACGTCCCAATTCTCCTCCGCTTCGAAGCCCCCCTGTTCCTGGCGCCCCCCCTGACCCCCAACTGGGCCCTGACCGACTGGTCCTCCTCAGAATCTGGCCTGAAGGCTACAACTATCCCACCCCCTCCCCCCCTGCCAACCACGTCGTCGCTTGACGCCTGGTTCAGCACCAATTTGGGGAGGGTTACGACCCAATTTGCGCTACACACCCCGCTGAAAAGGGTGACTTTCCGATCCAAACCCTGGTGGTCAGAGCTCTTGTCGGTGCTCAGAAAGGCCTACAACTCCGCTCTGCGCGCTTTGAAACGGGATCGTTTCGACGCCTCCCTCCTCGCCTCCGCAAGGGCGGTGAGGTCCGCATATTTTAAGGCCATTGAGAAGGCGAAAAGGGCCCACTGGTCCTCCTTCCTGGCCTCTGCTACCCCTCAGACTGTGTGGACCGCCAAGAAACTCGCCGTTGGCCGCCCCCTCCCCGTTTCCCAGAGCTTCCGGGAGCCTCTACCCCGCCGGAGCTCAACCAAGCGCTCCACGACCACTTCTTCCGTGGAAAGTCGCCCAGGTCTTTCGACACCATCCTGCTCCCGTTCAAGGACTGCCTCCCCCTCTCCACAGACGAGATCGGCATGGCCCTAGCCCGTTCTCCCCCATCGTTGGCCCCAGGGCCGCACAGGACCCCCAACTCGGTATGGAAAAGGGTGCACTGCGTGGCCTCTCACCTGATCCTCGGCCTGCTCGCCCCTCTGGTCACATACGGTTCCCACCCCCTCACCCTCAAAAGGGCCGCTGACATCGTTCTCGACAAGCCTGGCAAGCCCTCCAAAGACTGCCCCTTATCTTTCCGCGTTATTGTCTTGCTCCAAACTTTCTTCAAGATCCTCGAAAGGATAATGAACTCTAGACTCTCCTTTGTGGCCCGGGTAACAGGCCTCCTCAACCCCCACCAATGTGGCTCGCGGGCTGGCCTCTCGGCCTCAGATGGGGTAACCACCCTCACCCACGAGGTAAAGACCCTCCAGATGGCTGGAAGTAAGGTCTCCGCACTTTTTCTTGACATAAAAGGGGGCTGCGACAACGTCAACCCCACCACCCTCTGCGGTATGCTTAGAGCCAAAGGGGTCAACCCGTATCTTGTGTCCTGGACCAGGTCTTTCTTGTCTGGCATATCCTGCCAGCTCCTTTATCAGGAGTCCCCCAGAATGTTTGCCCCTGTGTCGGTGGGCACCCCCCAGGGCTCCCCAGTCTCCCCCCTCTTGTTTGTAATCTACGTCTCCCGCCTCCGCTGTGAGATCCTCCATGGGCTTACCCTCTCCTACGTCGACGACTTCGGTCTAACCGTATCCTCTTCGCCTTACCGGCCAAACGTCCAGATTCTACAGAAGCAGTGCGCCAAGTTGAAGGCCAGAGGGGCCAGGCTGGGCGTCGGTTTCTCAGTCCCCAAAACGGAGCTCATCCACTGGCGTACGAACAGGCAGAGAGCCCCCATCTCGAAAGCTCCGGTCCACCTTGATGGGTCGATCTTCACGCCCAAGGCCGAGGTCAGGTGGCTGGGCTACTGGTTCACCCCCTCGTTCTCCACCACCACCCACTTCGTCAAAAGGCTGGCCAAAGCCCAGGCGGCTTTCGTGGCGGTCAAGCGCCACTCTCCCCCAGGGATCGGCCTCCCTCCTTTCCTCTGTCACAGACTGGCCTCCTCCCTCCTCTTCCCCATCCTCAGCTATGGCGCGGACGACTTCTTGCCAACCGTCCACATGATCAGGAAGCTCGCCGTTTTCTGGCACAAGGACCAGAGATGGACAACCAACTGTTTCGTGTCTACCCCCACGGATATCCTGGCCATTGAGGCCTGTCTCCCACCACTTGAGCTCCTCCTCAAATACAAGCGCCGTCTGGCCTCTCTTAGGATACTCTGCTCCCCCCCTGAAATCAACCCTGCGACCGCCAGGCTTCTTCCCTCCGTGCAGACGCCCTCCCTCTACCGCCACTCGCCAGACCATAGAACCTTGAGCGCGGGGAATGCAGGCAGCCGCCTGCCCCTCCCGTGGCTCCAACCCAGACCACCCTCGAAGAATAGGGCTCACCTTGCTCTGGACGCCCTACCCCACTGAATGCTTTTCCTCCTGGGCCCGGATGGCCACGCCCCTCTCCCGGTCAGCTACAACACCTTCTCTGCGAGTCCTACCCTGAACCCATCCCGGACCGATCATACCCCCAGCTTAAGCTCAAGTGCAAGAACCTCCTCATGAAGGTATGGGACGAGGCAGCGCCAGACCTGGCCAGATACCCATACCAACCGTCAATCAAGCCCCACCCGTTCATGGGCCTAGACAGGTTCTCTGCGAGTGGCCTTCACCAGATGAGATCTGTGAAAGGCTACCTCCGCGCCCACCCTTCCTGGGACAGCGACCTCCCCACCACCTGCCCCAGCTGTCAGAGCGCTCCCGAGACGTTCGAGCACGCCATCCTCCACTCTTCGGCTAAGGAGCCCTGCAGGAACCGCCACCTTCAGGGGGTCTTTGACATTGGTCCCGACGCCCCCTTTGGTCTTCGGCCGCGCTTCTGTGCGCCCTCGCCAGCTGCATTAAGTCTACGGCTACAGCCTTCCCCCCGGGCATGTTCTCACGCCCAACATCCGCTGCTTGCACTGTTTCTCCCCGCTCTTCTAATGTAGTTTCCTTTGGTTATTTTATGTCGTCTCAGGAAAGCTAGGTTTTCGTGTTTTGTTTTTCATGCTGTCCGCTGGTTGAAGGAGGGTTTCCTTTGTTGTACTTGCTTTAATTTCTTGCCCGTGTGGGGGCCTGGGACCGGTACGGACCCCAGATGAAGAAGAATTGTTCTGGATGTTTACTTTGTTTGTTTGTTTTGGGTTTTGGGTTTTGTTTTCGCTATAGCTAGCGCTCCATGCGATTTCTTGTACCTTAACAACGAATATATGATATAAAAAAAAAAGAAAAAAAGAAAAAACCACCTTTTTCCAATCATGGTCTCTCCCTTTCCTACCTGGACCACTTCGGTGTGACTGTATCCTGTGTGTCTTATCGACTCAACAGCCAGATCCTACAAAAGCAGTATGCCAGGCTGAAGGCCAAAGGGGCCAGGCCGGGCATCGGCTTCTCCGTCCGCAAGACGGAGCTTATCCACTGGCGCACGAACAGGAATAGAGGCCCAATCTCCAATGGTCGGGGCCACCTGGATGGGTCGGTTTTCGCGCCCAAGGGCGCGGTCAGGTGGCTGGGCTACTGGTTCACCCCCTTGGTCTCCACTTCCCCCCATTTCGTCACAAGACTGGCTAAGGCCCAGGCAGCCTTTGTGGCGGTTAAGCGTCTCTCCCCCCCAGCGATTGGCCTCCCTCCCTTCCTCTGCCACAAACTGGCCTCCTCCCTCCTGTTCCCCATCCTCAGCTATGGCGCAGACGCCTTTTTACCCACCGTCCACATGACTAGGAAACTCTCTGCGTTCTGGCACAAGGTCCAGAGATGGACGACTAATTGCTTCATGTACCCCCACCCACCTACTGGCCATCGAAGCCTACCTCCGGCCGCTTGAGCTTCTCCTTAGGGACAAGCGCCGCCTGGCCCACCTCCGGATACTCTATTCCCCCCCGGAAATCAACCCTCCAACCGCAAGGCTTCCCCCTTCTGTCCAAACTCCATCCCTCCACCGCCACACTCCAGACCACAGTACCCTAAGCGCAAAGAATACGGGCTGTCGTCTACCCTTCCCGTGGATGCAACCAAGGCCACCCTCAAAGAACAAGGCCCACCTCCCCCTCGACGCCCTCCTCCACTCCAAGCTTTTCGTCCTAGACCCCGATTGGCACAGCCCCCTCCCTGTCATCTCCCAACATTTCCTCTGCGAGGTTTACCCCGAGCCCCTCCCGCGTGGATCCTACTCCCAACTAAAGCTTCAATGCAGGAGCCTCCTTATGGAAGAATGGGAAGAGGCGGCGCCGGATCCGGCCAGATACCCATATCGCCACTCACTCAAGCCCCACCCATATATGGGCCTAGACAAGTTCTCCGTAGGCCGCCTCCACCAGATGAAATCTGGGAAGAGCAACCTCCGCACCCACCCTTCTTGCGACAGCGATGCCCCCACCACCTGCCCCAGCTGCCTGAGTGCCCCCGAGACATTCGAGCACGCCCTACTCCACTGCTCTGCCGAGGAGCCTGCCAGGACCCACCACCTTCAGGGGGTCCCTGGCATTGGCCCCGACGCCCGCGTATGGTCCTCGGCCGCCCTCCTGGGCGCCCTCGCCCGCTTGATTAAGTCTACGGCTACGGCCTTTCCCCCGGCCATGTTTTCACCCCCGTCATCCTCTACATCCTCAATTTCTTCCCGCTGATCTAATGTAGTTTCTTTTGGGTACTTTATGGTGTCTCCAAAAAGCGAGGTTAACGTTTGTTGTTTTTCATCCGGTCCGGTGGTTTAGGGAGGGTTTCCTTTGATTTAGTTGGTTAAATTTCGTGCCCGTATGTGGGCCTGGGACCGGTACGGACCGCAGTTATTGAGTTTGTGGCGCCAGATGTTTCCTTTGTTAGTACTTTTGGATTTCGGGTTTTGTTTTCGCCATAGCTAGCGCTCCATGCGATTTCTTGGACCTTAACAACAAATATATGATATAAAAAAGAAAAAAAGAAAAAAAAAGAAAGGAAAAAAAACCAGCTTTTTCCAATTGCGCCGGACCCTACCAGATACGAATACCATTCCTCACTGAAGCCCTATCCATTTATGCGGCTGTCCGAGTTCAACGCAGGTCGCCTTCACCAGATGAGGTCTGGCAAGAGCTACCTGGGCGCCCACCCCTCCTGGGACGATTCCGCCCCGACCACCTGCGCAAGCTGAGAGGAGGCCCTGGAGACTATCGTGCACGCTATTCTCCACTGCTCAGCAAAGAGGCCCACCAGGATCCCCCACCTTGAGGGGATCTCAGACATTGGCCCCGATGCCCTGGTCTGGTCCTCGGCGGCCCTACTAGCCGTTCTCACCCGATTCATTAGGTCTACAGCCACAGCCTTCCAGCTGGGCATGTTTGCTGGCCTGTCCTCCTCCCCTGGTTCTATCTCCTCCCGCTCATCTAATGTAGTTTCCTTTGGGTACTTTTTATCGCCTCAGAAAGGCTAGGTTCACTTTTGGTATTTTTTCATGCAATCCGCGGGTGTAGGAAGGGTTTTCCTTGAGTTACTTGTTTGAATTGCGTACCCGTATGTGGGCCTGGGACCGGTACGGACCCCAGTTGAAGAAGGATTGTTCCAGACTCGGATGTTTCCTTTGTTTGTTTGTTTTGGATTTTGGGTTTTGTTTTCGCCATAGCTAGCGCTCCATCCCATTTCTTGTCCCTTAACAACGAATATATGATACAAAAAAAATAAATAAATAGATAAAAAAACAGAAAATAAAAAACCACCTTTTGCCAATCGCTTCACACGAGTTCTTCTACGCTCCACGCGAGTCCTTGTACCTTAGTTATCTAGAAATCAACGAACATACGATTAAAAAAAAAGTAAAAAAATAAAAAAAAGAACATTTTTCCAATCATCTTTCTCGTCCGCTCCACCTCCAGCGATCGGAATCTCAACACCATGGGAAATCATCGTGAGAGTGTCCTCCGCCTCTGACCTCCCCTCATGGCTTCTGCCTGGAAGTATCACGCACTCATCTTCCCATTCCTGTCTCTGGGGTCTCAGGCCTCGCCTCCCACAGGGTTCTTGATTCTGTCTTCGTTTGTTCACGCTTGCGTTCGCGTTTCTCCCCCTTACCCCGCACTTCGCGACGCGTCTCGCTTAGCGATTTACGCGGTCGGCAAGCCTCCATCCATCGTCAATACAGGGTCGCTAGTATCCAGTTATCGGTGAAGTAGTTGTCCTGGTGGCCCTGCTCTCAGGGTTTCCACTCTCTCCGGGGATGCCCGGTAAGTACGGTCGGTGTTCGAAAAAAGTCGTTACCTCGACTCGGTCCACCGTGTTCATAGTTCTTGGTGCGCGGTGAGCCTTCCCTCTCCCGCTTCCCACGCGTTAGATCCGCTTGCACCGTACTACTACACCCCAGCTAGCACCTTTCTGCCCCTGCCCCCCACCCTTTTTCCTTCTCGTTGGGTCTCCCCTTCGTCCGGAATCCGTTCTGGTAATGACACACTCTCTCCTGTAACAAGGGACCACGCGAGAGAAGCGGTAATTTCGTCCGGTCGGGCCTTGGTTAATCCGTTGTCGCTGGCACCCCGTCTGCTGAGTCGCTCTCCTCGCTGAGTGGCTCCCCTCGCCTTCTTCTCCAGCTACATGAATTTAGTCTTCGGTCGCAACACGTGCTGGTTACGGTATTCCATGGTATTACACTAGCTCCTTGAATGTTCCTCAAGTCTAGCGCTCGCCGATTACCGGGCTCCCCAGCAGTGTCAACGCCTTGCCTCTAAGCCGATAGCTTCTCGGAATTCCCTTCGGCTCCAGGCAACAGTAGTTTTATCTTCCCGCTCCGTCGGCCCTGGGCGATAAGATTCATTTCTTTTGTTTAGGGGGGCCTGCTCCAGGGTTTCTTTGCTCCTGTACATCTTCATGTTGGTTTTCTCCGTGTTTGGCTGCCCTATGTGGCTGGTGTGCGGTTAGGCCCATACCACAGGGTCTTGGGGGTACGGTTTCGGTCTTCATGTTTCATTGCTTGCCTACGGGTGGGGGCTATTTGTTTGTCCCATGACAAGGTGAAGCAGGCTATTGGATTGCTTTCATAGTTTTGTTTCGGCCATAGCTAGCGCTCCATGCTGTTTCTTGTACTTAACAACAAATACATGATTTAAAAAAAAAAAAGAAAAAAAGGCAAAAAAAAAGAGAAAAAAGACCACCTTGTTCCAATCATGTTTCTCGTCCGCTCCACCTTCAGCGATTGAAATCTCAATACCATGAGAATTCATCGTGAGAGTACCTCCTGCCTCTGGGCTCCCTTCATGGCTTCTGCCCAGGAGTACCACGCACCCATCTCTCCCTTTCCTCTCTCTGGTGCCTTTGGCCTCCCCTCGCGCAGGGTTGTGGCTTCCTACCTGGTGGCTGTTCTCTCTTCGTTTAAGCACGGTTGCGTTGACGTTCTTACAGCATACCCCACACATCGCGACGCGTCTCGATTAGAGTTTTGCACAGCCAGCAAACTTTTTTTCTGCCTCAACAGGCAGTCGCTAGCTTCGGGCTATCGGTCAACTTATTGCCGTGGTGCCCCTGCTCTCAGGTATTGCACTCTCTCCTGGGTTCCTCAGTCCGTACGGTTGGTATTTGAAACATTGTGACCCTGTCTCTGTCCTCCACATTCGTACTTCTCCGTCTTTGGCGAGCCTTCCTCTCCCGCTTCCCATCGGTTAAATCCGCTTGCACCGTACTCCTACACCCTCCTTGCTGACACCTTACTGCTGTGAGCTGGGACCTTACTGCCTTGTCCCATTGCCGGCACCATTAATGCTGAGTGGCTCTCCTCGCCGCGTGGTTCCCCTCGCCTTCTTCAACTGTTATGCCATTAACTCTACGGTTGCAACTGGCTTCGGTTACCCACCGTCATCGTATAGCACTGCCTCCTTGGCTTGGATTACATTCTGCGGCGCGCGGATACAATCGGCACTCCACCCCTGTCCCACTTTGCCTCTAAGCTATTAGGTTCGGGAAATTCTCTTAGGTACTTCGGCAATAGTTGTTGTATCCTTCCGCTCCGTCGGCCCTCCGCCGTGATATTTGCTTCTTTGGTTGCGGGGGGCCCGCCTTACAGTTTGTGTCTTGCTCTGGTTTTGTTGCTATTCATGTCGGTCCTTACGTGTGTGGCGGAAGGTGTTGGTTCGTCTTGCTTTCGTCTGAGGTGCTATTAGGGGGACAGGTGTGCTCTGGGTTCGTGGGGTTTGATTTTTTCCATGAGGGACTGAAGCGGGTTGTCAGATTGTTCACAGTTTTGTTCACGGCATAGCTAGTGCTCCAGGCGATTTCTTGGACTATAAACAATGAGTACATAAAGATAAAAAAAAAGGAAACAAAAATAAGGGAAAAACCCCCTTTTTCCAATTGAGGGTTCTCACTCCTTAACACTCAAGTGGTTTATACCCGATTTTCCATATCCCTCGTGGGCCTGCTAGGGGTTTTAGACCTGGCTTTCACCAGTCCCCTCGGTATGAGTTATTTTTCGGAATGGTCCAACCTCCTGCCCTCTACAAGTTCCGACCACATTCCTATTCTCCTACGTTTCGACCGACCAAGCTTTCGTGCCCCTCCTCCCTACCCAAACTGGGCTCTGATTGACATGCCGCAGGTGAACAACGTGCGCAAGTCACTCACTGTCCCTCCGTCCTCCGCCCTCGCAACCTCTCATTCTTCAGTGGTTTGGTTCGACATCAATCTCAATAGGATCTCAGCTACCCTGGCTCTACACACACCTCTCAAACCTGTTACCTACAGATCCAAGCCGTGGTGACGTACAACTCTCTCAGCACTCCTAAAGGCCTACAACTCCAATCTCTGAGTGGCCAAAAGCGAGCACCACCAGTCCTCCCTGCTGAAGTCTGTCAGAGCCGCACATTCCGATTACTTCAAAGGGCTTAAAAGGCAAAAAGGGATCACTGGTGTGAGTTCCTGACAACAGCGACACCTCAAACTGTTTGGGCGGCGAAGATGTTTACCATCGGCGGGCCCCCTCCTCCATTCCCGGAACTGCCTGGGGCCTCAACACCACTCGAGCTTAACATGGCTCTGCCTGACCAGGGCTTTCTGGGCAGTCTAGTTAACAACCCTCACACCATCTTCCTCCCCTACAAGGATGTTATGGCGCAAGCAGAGTCGGAGATAGAAAGTGGACTAGCCCACTCCTCCCCCTCGTAGGCCACTGGCCCTGATATAAGCCCCAATTCTGTTTTGAAGGACATCAACAAGGTGGGTGGAGACCTCATTCACGACCTCTTCACCCCCCATGTGTCGGATGGTTTCCATCCGCCCTTCCTCAACAAAGCTGATGGCAGCGTCCTGGACAAGCCTGGCAAACTGTCCTACAATTCAGCTTCCTCCATTCGCACCATTGTTCTCCTCGAGGCCTGCTCCATGATCCTCGAAAGGATTATGAACGGTCGACTCTCGTGCGTAGCCCGTGGAATGGGCCTTCCCAACCCTCACCAGTGCAGATCCCTGGCAGGCCTGTCTGTGGCCGCGGCGTGCAATTCTCTGACCCGCGACATCAAGACCCTCAAGATGGACAAGAGGAAGGTCTCGACACTCTTTCTGGTTATCAGATTCGGTTTTGACAATGTCAATCTTTCCGCCCTCTGCGGCATGCTTAGTGCCAAGTGGGTCAACCCGTAGCTAGTATCCTGGATGCGGGCCTTCGTCACGGGCAGATCCGGTTGTGCTTGTGCCGGGTTTCCACAAGCTCTTGGCGCCTGTCGCTGTTGGAACCCTGCAAGGGTCCCCAGTCTCACACTTCCCGGTTGGTATATACGTCCCCCGCCTGCCTTGAGAAATCACCTATGGCCTCACCCTCTCTTACATGGAAGACTTTGTCTGAACGGTCTCGTTGGATTCCCACCGCCGCAACCTCCACTTGCGGCAATGGCAGTACCCTATACTAAAAGCCAAAGGTTCCCGCCTCGGAGTGTGGTGCTCGATTCCCAAAACTGAACGGATCTCCAGGCGCACGAACATGGACAGGGACACACGCTTACCAGCCCCGATCCATCTCGATGGGTCGGTTTTCAACCCCAAGACTGAGCTCAGGTGGCTCGGTCTCTGGTTCACTCCGTCTCTCTTCAGCACCCACCACTTCACCAAACAACTGGCCAATGCGCAAGCCGCCTTCGTGGCGGTCAAAAGGCTCTCCACTCCAGGGATGGGTCTCCCCCCCGTCCTCTGTCACAATTTGGCTGCGTCCCTGCTTTTCCCTATCCTGAGCTACAGAGGGCACATCTTCCACGTGACAGGCCACATTGTGAGAAAGCTAGTGGCCTTCTTGCACAGGGTCCAGAGATGGTGTAAAAACAGTTTCGCCTGCAGACCAACCAATATCGTGCCAATCGAAGCCTGGCTCACCCCGCTGGACCTGCTCCTGGTCCACAAGAGACAAGGGGCCAACCTGCGCGTACGGTGCTCCCCCCGGAGATCGAACCGCCAAGGCCCATCTTGCCCCCTCTGTGCACACCCCCTCTCTCAGTGGTCACATCCCTGACCACAGAGGCCTCCGAGCAAGAAACGCACGTAGCCGCCATCCCTTCTTTGGCCTCAACCTCACCTCCGTTCGAAGAACAGGGCCCACCTGGCCCTGGACGCCATCCCCCACTCAATGCTGTTCCTGCATGGCCCTGATGGCCTCGCCCCCCTTACACTCACCTATCAGCACCTCCTGACAGAATCTTACCCTGACCCCCCCACAGGGCGTTCCTACCACCAACTCAGGCGGGGATGCTGCCACCTACTCATGAAAGAATAGAAACCCCGGGCTCCTGACCCCGCACGATAGTAGTACCCCCCTTCTCTCAAGTTGCACCCTTTTATGGGCCTCAACAAGGTCGACGTGGGAAGGCTCCACCACATGAGATCAGGAAAGAGCTACCTCGGCGTCCATCCTCCATGGGATAACAATAACCCAACCACCGGCCCTTGATGTGACGAGTCCTGGGCGATTTTCACGTACACCGTATTATCCTGCACTGTGAGGGAGGCCACCAGGAACCGACACCTTCAGGCAGTCTTGACCCTGGGCCCTGACCCTCCTGTCTGGTCCTCAGCCGCCCTCTCCCGCTTCATCAGGTTGACCAAGACCGCCTTCCCCCCAGGCATGTTCCGCAGCCCCACTTCTGCTGCTGGCTCCGTTTCTTCCCCCTCCTCTAATATAGTTTTCTTTGGTTATTTCATGTCGTTACAGGAAAGCTAAGTTTATGTTGTTTGTTTTTTCCAGTTGGTTGTAGTGTCCACTGGTTGATATTGGAGTTTTCTGGCTTGACGTAACTTGACCTTCGTCCCCGTATATGGGCCAAGGACCGGTACGGACCCTTGTGAGGATGATTCGCGAGGGATGTTTCTTGTTTTTGGTTGTTTTGGATGTTGGGTTTTGTTTCCATGATAGCTAGGGCTCCATGCGATTTCTTGTACCTTAACAACAAATATATGATATAAAAAAAAAGAGAAAAAAAAACTTCCTTGTTCCCTTGCGCTTGCTTCTCAGCTCAACCGCAAGTGATTGAAATCTCAACAGCATGAGATTTTATCGTGAGAGTGTCTCGCGCCTCTGGTCTCCTTTGATGACTTCTGCCTAGGAGCACTATGCACTCGTCTCTCGCTTTCCTGGCTCTGTGGTCTCCGGCCTCCTCTCCCACGGGGTTCTTGATTCTCTCTTCGTGTAAGGACACTTGCGTTCATGTTTCTCCCCCGGAAACTGCACTTCGCGACAGGCCTTACCCAGAGATTTGCATAGTGGCCAATTCTCTTTCAATCGTCAACAAGGGGTCGCTAGTTGTTGGCTATCAATGAAGTAGTTGCCCTGGTGGCCCTGCATGCTGGTATTGCACTCTCTCATGAGTTGCTAAGCCTGTACGGTCGGTATTTGAAATATCGTGACCTCGTCTCTGTCTCCTGTGTGCCAAGTTCTTGGTGTCTGGCAAGCCGCCCCTTGCCCTCTTCCCACTGTCAGATCGGCTTGCACCATACTGCTACCCCCGACCTGGCACCTTACTGCCTCCACCTTCCCCCCCTCCTCACGCCTATCCCTTAGTCTGGGATCTCCTCCAGTACCCATCCACTCTTGGAGTTCGTTACTGGGGCTCAGCAGCCCAGCAACAAGCTGCCCCCCACCCAAATCCCCCGCCCCGCCCCAGTCAATGGCCCGGGGCATGGTGTTTTTTTTTCCACCTCCTTCTGCTGCCCCTGTCCAGGCCCCCGCCCTGTTCAATGCCCCGGACAGCCTCCCGTCAATGATATTTCCCCGCACTGGGCCCCACTTTATCATATATTCCCCTCTTGCACATTCCTCTTTTGATACATGAATGAATAATTGTTTGAGCATATATCAAAAACCAGAAACCTCGAATTATATATGGGCATTTATTTGCATGGAATGATTCATACCATATGAAACGGAATAATTCACAACACTGATTGGATGTCCTAGTTTCCTAGACCAGTAACATATATTGTCTCAGCTGGCTATACGCCTACTTCATACGCCCAATTCATACAGTCTATTCACAAGTTCAAATTATATGCTCTATTCATAAGCCTTATTCATCCACCGGTGCCATATGCTCAAATCAGAAGCCCACGTCATGCACTCACATCACACGCCCCCCCCACACGCCCAAGCGATATGCCCAAGCGATATGCCCAAATCAGAACGACAGTCGTGCTATGCAGTTGCTGTGTTCAGAGATCACATAGCGAATGGTGAGGTTAAAGAAAAAGGGTATTTATAACAATAAGAGTACTATAAAAGGTAATTATGCTAAGTTAGATGTGACTTGGAGGTTTGAGTTAGTCAGATGATTTGTGTAAAAGTGAGAAAGGACTGCCCCGTCCCCCCCACTACATGGGGACAACCCCATGGAGTAATAGAAAACAAGAAGAACGACAGTCATAATAGTGGAAAAAAGAGGTGAATTAAGAGAAAGAAAAAGATAATCCCTGAATATGCTTAGGTGGTAGCGCTCCCACCAGCAGCAGCTCCTACCCACCCACCACCGCCCGCGAAGCGCGTCAGCATCCTACCACCACCACCCTTCCAACCACTCCCACCAGGGCCCGCAGAGTGCCTATGATCCCCAATGCAACGACTCCAACCCTGACCATGAGACGGCCGAACTGGTGTAGTGTTCGTTACGAGGCCTCCGGGGCCCCGAAACCCGCCTCAATTCCCCGCCCCGCCCCGGTCAATGGCCCGGGGCGGGGTGTTTTTTTTTTTAACCCCTGCCGCTGCCCCCGTTCAGGCCCCCGCCCCGTTCAATACCCCGAACAGCCCCCCGTCAATGAATTTTCTCCGCCCAGGGCCCCGCTTTGTCGTATATTGCCCTCTCAAACATTGCTCTTTTGATACATGATTGAGTAATTGTGTGAGCATATACACGTCCCTGGGATGAATGGACCGAACACCACCGTGGTTACGGGAGCTGAAAGCCCTTTGCCAAGGAGCCCCCTGGTGTTC
>Ga0307513_10000638_pt1 | contig 50306 bp, 50 predicted proteins | sample 15_EM_MG_FD_202174 | JGI IMG/M metagenome (GOLD analysis project Ga0307513, IMG submission 202174) | Populus trichocarpa ectomycorrhiza microbial communities from riparian zone in the Pacific Northwest, United States - 15_EM | ecosystem: Host-associated > Plants > Roots > Unclassified | place... | reverse complement strand
GCAAATCATCATGTTTAACTCTCGCATTCCAGATCCCCCCCCTCGCGTGATACTTCATGATCCCCTCTCTATTTTTCAACCCCCCCACAAGAATTACTATTCTATCGTGCCCTCCCCCACCCCAGCTCGGAGTTCTGGGGCTTAGTCTAAGCTGTGTGTGTATGCATCTCGTAGACCTCTTTTTTTTTGTTCTGCTGCGTTGCTGCTGGGTTGTGGGGGGTTGTAGGCGGGAGTTGCTTATGCATCGTGTTGTGGTGGTGGTGGTGGTGGTGGTGGTGGTGGTGGGGTGGGGGAAAGCGATTCCTGCAGCACAATTCCTAGACGAACGATCTTGTGGGCGAGAGCTGCGTTAGGCTAGTAGCGTGGTTTGGGGGGGGGGGTTGTGTTTTTGGTGGTCATGATGTGATGTTACTGATGTGGTTTTCCAGCATCCGTTCATCCCCCGGCGGGCTGCCTGGCGGCGGTGAAACGCCGTGGCCCCGGCTCCAGGTACCATGGGGATCCTCGGCTATCACTTCTAAGCCACTTCTCATGAAGCTCATGAGTAGTAGTTTTGCCCTCTATAACTTATTCCGGACATGGCTACCATTCAATACCATGAGAACGTTATGATGATAGACACATAGGTGGGGTTGAATTCATAACCTAAAAACCTATAATACAACCCCCCCCCCCTACTCGCACAGACACTACATGATGGTATCCAAACACTCGTCAATCCATCCATTCAGATCCTCTATCACCTCCCTTTCCCACAATCTGTAGAATAGGTCACCAAGTTAACGAAACCGGTAGTACGCCCACCAAACATTCATCCCGCATTAGCGCGCCCATTTACAATACAAAATCAAAAAGAGAGAAACCCACGCCTGCCCCCCCACTCTCCCCTGGCTCCTTCCTCCGGCCCCTCCCATTCTCCCATCTTTCCCAACCCAACCCCACACTATCCGACCCAAACCAACAACCCACACCCACAGATGCCATTGAAACATTCACAACCCCAATAACCACGAGCAAGCAACAAAATAATAATCCCACCATGATATTATCATATACTTTCACCCCATGCAAATTTCCCATGCCGTTTATACCTTCAAAACAGCAACTCCGGATCCCATCGAGAAGAAAACTAAGCTAAGGAGGTAGAAATGGAAAGGATGATATGAAAAAAAAAAATGCGTGCAACAATTTTTTAATCGGGGGAATAGAAGAAATAAAGAAATAAAGAAACAGATAATATAACCCCATGACATGTAAAGAAAAGTTCAGCTTCTACAAAGAAAGCCCTGTCGGGAAATATGGTAAAAAGGGAGAGAAAAATCAAGTAGTAAGAACAGACCATAATGAGTATGAAGACAACGAATGAGACTAGCGCTTTTGCCGTTGCCAAAAAGAGATGTGTAGGAGAGGAAAAACAGTCAATTCCAATCTCCTATCCGCCTCTTCCCTCTTCGTACCGCAAGAACAGAGTTGAAGCGGTTATCTCTAATTGATGTATCACATCTCTTTTTGAGTACTCGGACATCTCTCACTTCTATTGCCCAATAAGCAATTTCTAGGCGAGGCAAAAAAATTAATGAAATGAAATTCGCGTTGTACATGCCCCCTGCCCAGGCCGGCCAAGGCATCAGTTGGCTAGACGAGGGAAGCTTGCTTGCACCGCCGATTCCGCAAGTAGTGCCTCCTCGGGACTCGGTAGGCCGTCGAACCAGGGGTGAGCAAGGACCTGCTCGATCGTAGGGCGCCGCTCCACGTCTCTATCGAGCATCAATCGTATCAACTCCAATGATACTTCAGAGAGGATAAATGGTATTCGCAACTCGCGATCCATAATTTCGTCAATCTAAGCAACTCGCAACTCAAGTTAGCATACATCCCCCTCACTCCCTATGCCGCCTAATAAGGAATCTTACGTTATAGAATGGGTTCTCCTTGTAACAAATGGTGTACAATAATACACCAAGTGCCCAAACATCTTGCTCCTTGCCTTTATACGATTTGCCAGCCAAGACCTCTGGCGCCGCATAATCTATCCTTTGGATTAGGGCTGGGTTCCAGATTCAATAAACCATAACAACACTTACCTATTGTTCCCACAAAGACGTCAAATGGCCCATTCTTAATATATGCCGCGCTGCCAAAATCGATAACTTTGATATTCCCTTCGCCGTCAAGTACCACATTCTCATCCTTGATGTCGCGGTGCACCACCCCAGCTTTTGTATGGAGGTGATGGAGCGCACGAGCAACCTGAACAAATATGCTCCTACACTCATCCTCATCCATGTTCACCTTGAGTTCAATGTAGTCGAAAAGATCCATGCCAGGAAGCCCGTGCGGCACCATCTCGATATAGTAATTGATATCATCCTCGAAGAAGTCGGTCATTTCAACGATGTTGGGATGCTTCAGACCGTCGCGCCGTAAGTAATCAAGAACATGGATCTCCAAGGGGACTGTTCCTAGGCGGCGATCGCGTGTCCAGGTATCGACCAGAATTCGACGTTTGGTAACGTACTTGAGTACTACCCGTTTCGCCTGGTTCCGCTTGTACCTCGCAAGTTTGACTTGGCCATACGCCCCTTGGCCCATCTCCTCTAGAATCACGAAATCCTGGATATTCTTTCTCCGCTTAGACATGCCTTGGGGTCCGGGTGTTGATACAAGGCCATTCGGCTCTGTTGACTCATCCTCAGAGCTCGGCGGTGTTGGTGACTGCTGAAAGGCTTCCAATTGCCTTGTCAAAAGCGTAGCATTGTCACCCCTTTGGCCATCCGAGGCAATTGGAGTGCTTGGTTGGCCGGGGCTTGGACGTTTGGGCGGGGTAATTGGTCTTCGAAGGATGTTGTTCGAAGGATCTGAGGTTAAGGAGGAGGCATGCATGTGTCTCGAATATGTGATCCAAAGGGCATAGACAACTTCACCCCCTCCAGCACCAATCTCGTCCGGATCATCAATGATTACAGCCTCTTCGTCCTTTGTTTCTGACATGACAACCCTCATCTGGACGTCAACTCTCAGTTCGGCGCCATCCCTGTGCCTGGCGGTCAGTCCACCCGACCTCACAAACACGGAAACGGCATCTCCCTTTCCATCCCTCAAGGCAAGTATAGCTTTCGCCTTCCGGAAAGAATGCTCTGGGACTACAATGCCATCGACGAGGTCGATTTTGTCTTCATCGGTAATGAACTTGAGGATCCTGTCGAATTGCGGAATAATATCAGTAATTGGCAAGCCGACTGGATTCAGGTGTCCGAAAAGCGCGGCCGAGAAAACAGCGTTCGAGCTGGTAATCCGGAGTGTTGAGGCCGACAGGACGATGATGCCAGCGATATGTGGGAACGACGATACTCTCAGCGCTCCCTCTCCAGGAACTGGCTCGACACCGCATGGGATACGCATCCCGATACTGTTCATTGCTGTAAATTGGTGGATTCCGGTTGTTTGCTCCAAGTCGATTGTACCATCCTCGTTCCGCGGAATCGTGGGAATGAAGTCTGAAACGTCGACACCGCCCTCCGGAATGCTGTCCTCTCCGAAAATCTTTGTCATGTTTCCGCTAAAGCTCATTACCTTTCCAGCCGAGTCCGGATCGTCGGAGGTGTACAAGAAGGCCACATCCTCGCTGATTTCTTCCACCACCCAAATCAGGCCCCCCCGCTTCTCCTTCACCCAGAGACTCGCAGCGCCAGTGTTCCCATTTCGTTTCTGGATCGGCACAACATCCCCGCAAAGTATGACCCCCCTCGATTTGTTCTGATTATGATGCATTGATGGCTGTGCGACTCCGGCACTGCAATCACCATTTCTTATGGGCGATCCGGTATAGTATGCATCAGATTTGACCCGCCGGTTACCATTTCCATAGGGGCCATTTTGTAGCATTGCCGATGTGACATTGGGTGAACCGTGATGGCTGTGAGGGTAGGGAAACGAGGAGGACGAGTTTTCACCGGAATTTAATTTGTTTGCCAACCATTCTCTACGCTCTTCCTTGACGACCTCGAGGATACCAATCTTGCGCACCTCGGCCTTGGTTACTCCGAAAACAAGACAGGCCAGATCATTAGCAGCAAGTATCGTCCATGGGTGGTGTGCCTCCGTAGTAAAAACTGCCTGGGAAGCGAGGGTGTATCGGCTTGTATGCCCATGAACGGAAGACTTGCTCATGATTGGTCTTGGACCCATTCCGGTAGCGGATTGTGGCATATCGCTGACTAGGTATGGCTGTGCGAGGGCTTCGTAGAGCTTGGTCTGGACTGTCAAGGAAGTGGTATCTGTATAGGTACGTTTGAGGCTCGCTCTCCGGGTGGATGGGGGCGACGAATGGGTTGTTGAGGTAGAGTCGTTGGTGGTAGAGCGAGATGTACTCTCGGAGCGGGACTCATCGCTGAACGAACCAGCCCGATCCGCATTCCGCAACGGCAGAGTGGGGTTGGCGGCTTGTGTTCGGGGTGAGACGGGTGCCTCTGGAGAAAAGCTCTTTTCAAATGGATTCCCTTCGAATCCGGCCGGGCCCGTCGCCGGCCCGTTCATCAAGGGAGTCTTCTCCTCGGACACCAAGTTGGCTTTCTTAAGCAACTCCATCACCTTTGCGGCCTCTTCATCTCCTTCAACCTTGGCCTGAGCGGAAGTAATCATCGGCGACTGTGAACCCCATCCCAACTTGTCCCTCATAAACTCTATACTCCTCTTAAGAATATTTTGTCGGCTGTGGATCAAATCCTCTGACTGGTGGGCAAAGGAAAAGGAATGCAAAGACTCTGTGGGGAACCTGGCCAAGTCCTCGCAAAATCCCAAGGTTGGCGAGGTTGGAGGGATGGAGAGAGAGTTGACTCTAGTACCAGGGACCGACATGGAGTGTGGTATCACAAATGACTGGGTACCTGCCAGGGGAGTCTGCTGCCTTATCCGTCGTAAGCCTGAAGTGTAGAGATGGTCGCCTTCACCTATTGAGACTGGACTCCTAAGGCACAATAGGTTTTAGTCTCCGGGTGTAAGAATAGTTCCGCAAGCACTCACTGTGTTATTTGCTCTCCGCCAGGGTGTTGTTGGGGGTCCATAGAGGAATCGACAGAGAACCTGATTTTGGGCTTATAAGAACTTCCACCAGTATTCGTGTTAAGGTGCAGGCTCTGCGATTTTATCGGTGGAGTTGATCGAGGCCGTGCAAGGCCCTCCAAAATATCTGACCCCTCAGCTACACAAGGAAGCATCAGTGGTGTCCAAAATAAGGCGAGGCACCGGTTGGCATGCCACCCAACACCAGCATGAAAAAAGTGCACGATACGAGAGATCTCCCCGGATATTGTCCCATGCGGCGGGTATTAATTTATGAAGCAAATGAAAAGGGAAGAATATCCATCATTTTGCAAAGTTCTTGTGCCCATACGCCCGAGCGATAAAATGGCGAGACTCGTAACACCAACGAAACAACACCACTCCAGGCCAGGAAACGGAAAAACTCACCATTGCGACCCGGGGCTGTGAGTCCAGCCATAATTATTCCAAGACCCGAAGGAACTTTTCCCAGACCGGCGATTCCGTATCCGATGGGAGGGGGGGGTGTGTCGGCAGTCGCCTATGGGATTCCGACGGTTTTAATAATCTTTTTTATTTTTTTGCCTTCCCAAGTGTTTCCCTTTCAAATGTTTTGTACGAGGTGCGACGACGGGTGTGGCTCGACAAATGCGGGGCGCAGAAAGGGCAAGAGGTGAAATGGCTCTGTGACTCTCCAGTAGAAGGCGGATAAAAATAAATAAATAAATAAAATATAAAAACAAAGATAGTTGGTGTTAGAGTGGGGAGAAGTGAGGATTAACGGTTGAGAAGGGACGAGTGCTGCAAGAGGTGTCCGTCGCAATAATACTTGTAAAGGGAGGGCTGTTTTTTTTGTTTTTTTCTTTTCTTCCCTTCTTTCTTTTTTGCCTCAAGTTCTAAGAGGAAGGCGGGGGAGAGAGAAACCAGCAAAGATGGAAGAGGAGGAGGAGGAGTCGAAGGATAAATGGACGAGGGACCCAGCAGGGGTGAGCGAGCAAGCTGGGGGAGGGACTGTACCGGTACCGCACGTTATCCTGGGGAGAGAGATAATTGTATGTAGGCAGGGTACTTGCAATGTGTGGCAGTATGAGTACGATACTGCCGGCACTGTATCAGGGCAGATAAGTTAGAGAGAGAGAGGGCCACCCTATGGTAGGGTGTGAAGCAAAGAGGTGTGGAACACAGCAGAATGACCGGCGGGGTTTAGATAACCTGAGTTGAACCCTTCTCCTCTCCACCGTCCACCCAGCACCTTTAAGGCAAGCCCTCCAGCTGACGCTACGTCAAGGCAACGGACGAGAGCTCAAAACAGATAAATGACGAACAGCAGCCAGCCAGCAGCAGCAGTAGGAACAGCAATAATAACGATACCAGTATTATAACACCCACGATAATCAACCGCACCCACTTTGGCAGACAAACATTAAAAGTGGCGGGATACGATCGGGGAGGGGGGATAAACAAAGCCTGGACGGTCTGGTATTCAGTCTTGCCTCCTTTTTGGGAAACAAAAAAATGAAATGCGAAGCGTACAGTAAAATGCAAAATGTAAAGGAGAATCAACCCCTCCATACCATCGCCCAAGAGCGACGAAGAAAATGTATCTGTTATGTAGTAAAGCACGGCAAAAGAAAGACGTATACTATAAGGTCAGTATAGTATAGTACTAGTATGCAATTGCTGTCCATCATCTATCTCTTCAACTGTCGAGAGACCTTCCTTCCTTCCATCCTCCCCTCCCCCCTTTGGTCCAACAGTTCGTCCCACGGACCACATTGTCACCACGACCACGCATAGCCCTCAGTAGGAAATAGAATAAGAAGGAAAAAAAAGAAAAGGCCTGGCATGTCACGACCTAGCTAACTTTCGCTTCTCTGTTCTGTTCCCACGGGTATCGGTACATGGCGCTATGCCAATGTTCGAGTAGCTACGGTAGTCATGTAGAGTACCGGGTAAAGACTCTCCCTTGGGCAGACTTTTCTCCTCCCCCATATTGCTGTCTCGCCCCAGTTGGCTCCTCCCTCTCTCCTGCAGCACTTGTATCCTGCACTGCTCAGCGCCCACCCTCCAGGAAGGCATGATCAAATGTTGTAGTGCGAGTACCCTACAGCACCCGTACCATACTCCCACCAGCACTCTGCTCGATCAGAGCCATCCTCGGCTCACCATCCTGCCCGAGTACTAAGCCCTTTTTAGGCTTCAACGGTTGCAGATTAACCGTGACGGCAACCTCTTTTCCCATCCCTCGAGGGTATAGAGTAAGTTAGTAGGAATCACTGCTCGAGTGCTGTAGCTCACTACGGTATCCCTATCCATCTTTGCACGGACAGAGCGTACTGTGCCTGTGCTATTGTGGTCCGCTTACGCTATCCCCCATTCACCTCAGTTCAATGGGAGCCCTGGCGCAATTGCTCGCACAAGTGTTGCACCGCGCATCACCAAAACTCCCCACACCCGTTTTATATCACTTCACAGATAACTTAACCCTACTGCCTACCAGAACCCTCTAACATTGTTGACACGTGAGTTCCCGGCCTGATTTTCTTCCTTTACGCCAGTCCGCTCTCAATGCTCACAATTCGCTTGCATCTGCCGAGCCAATTCAGCCTGGTCCGACGCACAATGGACCCTTCTTTCCCCCTTGCCGTTTGTTGTTCCCCCAAACGTCCAATGACCTCGCCCTCATTGCCGCTAGAATGAGTTAGCCCAGTTACTATTCCTGTGAATGGGCGTGCTTGTGGTTTTGCCCCACCTGCCATCGTTCGCCCTACAATGCGAGAGGTTCAATCCACGACTGTAACGAGTTCTTGTACCGGTACCCTGCCGCAAACCATCCTCCCTCTTGGGGCAAGGCAAGTTGGAAACTCGCGAGCAGCCGACCAGTCAAGCGAACAAGAAAAAAGAAAAAGAAAAAAAGAAAATAAGGCAAAAAACGAAGAAAAAGCAACCTGAACAGTGCTGAAACCAAACTGTTCACAAAGACATCCACTCTTTCCTTGAACCCCGCACCCCGCATTCTGGGCTATCCTTTTGGCGAACCGGATGTTGACATGGTAACCACAGTTTCTGAGGCTCAGCGCGGGTAAGAAAAAAGGCCCCCCCCCGGCCCGGTTGCGTATCAGACTGCCCTGACCACCTTTTACCTTCTGTTGCCCGCAAACTTTTCCCAGGACAACTGTGCGGCATGGCGCGAAAAAGAAACCGCACGACTATCACACCGGTGCTCCACTGCGCGTTAAATACCTCTGGCTAGGAAAAACCTGTTGGAATGGGAAAAACCCCTACCAGCCTGCTGGTTTCATTTACCGGTTTGGCCGAGCCATGCCCGCAGCTCGCTGAGAGCATGAGAACACTAAACGCGATTCTAGTACTGGTACAAGCATTCCGTTACAGTTGGTTTGCTTGCTTACCTACTTACCCTGGGTTGTGATACGGTACTCGTACTCTTCACCACCTGCTCCTGGTCACATTCAACCACCACAGATTTCACTGCGCAGCATTCCATCATTCCATTCATGTCGTCATACACCTATCATAGCCGAGCGGATGTTGTAATACCGGTACCCTGCCTTCACCCCCCCGTCCTAACACCACATTTTCTCATTCGATTCTATGGTGCCAGACACTTGAAACCAACACTCGTGTGTACATCTTTTTGCTTACATAACATATACAAAAAACATTGGCTAAAAACAACAACCTCGAAAAATGGCCATATATGGGTAACCCGAAATCTTACCATCTCTATGAATACTGCCCCTGTTGGAAACCAGAAAACATAGAACTGGAGGGGAGTGCCTTCCGAGCACTTCTATCAAGACATATCTCCCTAAAGATGCTGCTGCGGTTGGGAATTTTCGGAAATTATCATAGCGTTGGTTTTTGGTTGGTTCCAATTGCCGGGCACCGTACGGCTATATACCTCCTCCCTGTCCCAGTACTCTACAGACAGCCGACGGTAGCCCTACTGTCCCCAAAGTCAAATCTCAGCCCGTAAAGGGAAGCAACCATAAGGTCACGAGTGAGACAGGCCTAAAAGTCACGAGCGCAATATCACATCGTGCCGCCGGGCGGTCAGCGCTCCTTTACAGCGGATAGATGGGATGAGTGGTGAGCTCCAGCGTCATATCTTTCCGAACGTGAGCGGGCGAGGCTTGCGTGCATGCGTGCTTGCTCCCTCGTGGTACGGGAGCTGATCGTATTAGTATTTGTCCCTAGTGCACAGTATGGAATAATTGCAAGTTTCATATGTACCTATTCTCGCCCTACCAACGCTATACGGTGCAGTGCGATACCGTGACAGTGGTTTGGCGAATGCGAATCCAATGATTTCTATTACGTCTTTGGGTAACATTATGTGTGAAATAACTACTCGAGTATCTGTACGGCACCATAATAATAATATTATGTACCTGTGGTCTACCTTGAAATTTTCATCTACCTCCCCTCTCCCTTTCCCCTCAACTCGCCAGATACCGACCTCCTCTTACTCGGGGGCTTCCTCTTCACTTCTCATTGTCATAATTCGACGGGGTCCCCGTCCGCTACTTACTTCCGTTCCCCCACGTCCACTTTCGGATCCAGAGTGATTTTCACTCAATAAACGTCACCTCATGTGCGAATAGAACAAACCCCTCGTTGTTGAAACGCCTCTGTATTCTCCTGCTTCAAATGTTCTGCACTCTATATCACAAAGCCTCCCCGTGCTCTCTGCCCTAGGTGAGTAGGGTATTGTAAACCCTTGTACGAATTGTGGGCCCAGCTCAAACAAAATTTTTATCACACATAGCCGACTCAAGCGACTATTGACATTTATCTCTACGTAATTGCTTTTTCCATCCACAAATGGTCCACCGTTAAGTAATACGTTTTTATAACCCCTTACCACATGACATCCTAGGCGAAGGAAATTAGGGAGCCCGTGCCAGAGGGCGTCGTTGAGACCGCTAAGGCAAGATTGATGTGTTACGTCCGCTCGGTATGCGTTCATTTTGAATTAAGCTTAATTGCACCTCTGTGCCTGAGAACTTGGGCATGTCTGTCTCACCATATATATCTACTCCACTGCCCTCGATCTCTGGTGTCACCTTAGTGAACTTGCTTTCGATCCCAGGGGCCTCCTCACCATCTCGTTCCTTTCGCCTATCTCGGGGACATGCACCGGTGCCTCGCCTGCACTGGCCGTGCCGCGAATCAGACAGGCGTTCGCTATTACATACCCCTTACTCGAGTTTCTAGATAATATTATGCACCACTACAATAAGCGCTTTTTGACAGGTCTCCAATCGGCTAGACTAAGATCAGTGATGCTCTTCCCCCTTTCATGAAGTCATTCGAGTTAATCTGTCAAAGACTTGGACGCCGGATCTAAGATCCGGGCTAGCACGGCCTTCATCAATCCATAAATATCCGTGGGACAAAACGGCTGAGGTGCTCTCGCCTGCCGTAAGTACCTCTTGTATGGGCGCTCAGATACGCTCAGATATTTTGCCATATACTCGAGTATTTCTTTAATCCCCGCCCCGGGCGCTAGTACTCGTGGCCGTGGACGGTACTCCCACCCCCCGCTGGGGATAGGGGGGAGTGGGGGTGCTAACTTTAATGCTTTGAGCTATTGTCGATCCACGTTGCCTATGGTAGGGTTTCTGATGATCCACTTGGCTCCCTCCTCCCTTCCCGATGATCTCGGCGCGGGAGCGATGGTTCGATTCGCCAAACAGTGCCGGAGGTGCACGAGCCGGTTGAAACATCATGGATTATCAGCCACTCATGATTGGGACTCCAAAGCGATATTTTGATATCGTGGATGGACAGACACATGCTCTGCAGGTACCGCTGTCCTCGAACATCAAACTCATACTCAAGCACTCGAGCATCTATCTACATCCTGGTATCAACCTGCATCTCCATTCATTTCAATTGCAGGAAATTGACACATGAATATACCGATTGATTAGCTCTAGCCCTCTCTCACTCTCTATTCCGGCTAGCTTGCCAACTGGTGTCACAGCTCGATAGTTCAAGAGAAAAATTGGCCTCGGATCGTTTATCCAGCCCTCTCCACCGTCCCCTCACCAGCGCTCAATCCGTCAAATGAGGACACACCCCTTTGCGATCCCTTGCAGCAAAGATCCTACCCGAGTAAGTTCGGAAACGGCACCAACCAGGCATCTCTGCACAAGCGTTCGACCTCATCCAATCATGGTATTAAATCATATCCGATGGATGGGGGGCACAAAGGGAGCATTACCGGATGGTCGATCTGGTCGTTAGATCCGATCGACTGGGAACTTTTCGCAAAAAATCCATAGATAAGTGGAAGGCATAGGCCAGTTTTGTGATACTGCTATCCCCCCAAATCCTACCAGACCCACGCCCCCCCTTCCCCCCCACTGCGGTTATACCACATATGTGTGGGCTTTATCATATCGCATTTCCTTTATCGTCGGACAATCGAAGTGGTGAACTCATCTTGATTTCTTGGAAATCGGTACGAAGCGCTAGAATCGAGTCTGCACTTGCCCCCACCCCTACTAACGTCTTACCGTATCTGCCGCCCTTCTTACCTGGTCGGGTTTCACCCACACACCACCCCCGACACCCTCAGACAAAACAATCCGGAGTGCAATACCGAAATCTACCGGTATGATAGGTATTTGTTTCTCTCAACTGGGTTGGATTGGAATGCTTGGTTCTGTCATAGGAAATACTTTTCCTTGTTCCTTCCCGCAGCGCTAGTCAAACTAGCCCACCCAGTTACCCTCCCGTGATGCCAATATAAACTGAAGCGCACAGTGAGAGCAGGGATGTTTCGGGGAACCCTTTCTCAGCTCACTCTGACTTTCGGGCAAACCTCCGCCCAACCTTGTGGTTTCGGCGTTGAGCCTGTCGGCGAGGGGTTGCCCTTTTTCCCCTTGAAATAGGGTGGGAAGGGAGGGAGCTGGTTGGATTATATACTCGTAAGACGTAGACGCGCACGCCAGCCAGTGCTTTTGCTAACCGCCTCCTGAGAAGGCGTTTCCAAACACCGTTGACTTGCTACGGGAAGAACCCTTGTCACAGGAGTGGTTCATCGCGAGTCACCCGCAGGGATCTCATGGTCCATGACTCTATGCCGGGGCCTAAGTTAGTTCCAAACAGGAGGGTCCACCCAAACCCCACGACAGGGAGCCTAGAAGGCCTAAACCCTTACAGCACTTTCTGTCGAAACTATGCTGGGACTGATTGCTGGGGACTTTTCAACCATGCGCTAGATAAGGCCTTGGGGTTGATTCCTAGCGTTCCCAAATACTGCACGATTTTTCGAGCTAGCTGTAGTCCCAGTGGGTGATGTTGGGGTTATCTCCTACAAGCACCCCTCTACCCGTGCGCACAGTTACAGCACTTGAGGGCATCCCAATTGCGTGCAGTCAGTATGGAAGCTAATCACCGGGCGAGTCAAGTGTTACCATTGCGACCCATTGGCCACCCTGGCCCGATACCTAGGAATCCGCCGCATCTCGTTTTATGGGAGTCATCATACAGGCTTCTAGAGAGTCACCAGTAATCACTCGGATATAATCCTGCCAGCTAAATCGCAGGGCACGCTTGCAGTGTTCTTCTCCCCCGTTCAAACCCTTGCGCTGTGCCTCTATCGGAACTTCCTTGCTTCTTCTAAAGGAATGTGTGTTTGGACATGTCGCTTTTTGCTCGAGTAAGTGGGTATCCGGCCATACTGTAGTTATTGTAATATTATTATTATATACTTTCTCACGAAGGATCTCGTTTCTTGCCCTGCGAGCACACCCTATGCTACACTGACCCACAACTCACCCGCGGGAACATGAAATTGCTCGTACCGGGTTTTTTGCGCCGTCGTGCATTAGAACTACGAATGATAGCTCATCTTGCTTTGCTCACCAAGGACTCGCAAGGCTAGACCATCCTGGCACTAGTGCAAATCCAGGATCGCAAACTCGAACACCTACCATACCGTTCACAAACCTTCCCAGACTATCGCATAGCATTCCAAGCCTCACACCCCCCTCACCACGCCACAATACCACTGCTCTCACTACTAACCCAGCCTTTCACACACACACAAAGCCAGAACCGAGTGATCTTTTATGAACCTGACTAACGCAACGCCAATGAAACTACTTGTACTCGTAGAGTGTAGAAAGAGCACGTGATGCCCCGCCAAATCGCGTCTCCCGAATGAACAAGAGCCCCAGGAACCCTCACTCACCGCCAACTTCCCCCTCCCCCCACCATTTATGCTTCACAAGTTATATTTGCAAACCACATACCCACACCATGCCATTAGGAATAGAACGTATTTCTCACCCCTTCCACCCTCCCCCCGCTTCCCCCTAGCCAACTATGACATAACATAATACCATGACAACTTTCTTAGGCATAAACCCCCGCAAGCGCCCCCCAAACGCAAACATAACCTTCATAACGGCACTTCCCGGACAGGACAATGGCATAGCGCTCGATTATTTGGAGAGGGTTGCGGCGATGGTGTTTCCTGTTCGTTTGTTTGTTTCTTACTGCTTGCTTGCTTCCTTCCTTTTCTTTCCTTCTTTCTTTCTCGCTCGCTGATGGGGTGCTCTCAGATTATGAGGGATAATGGACTTGCGGTTATGTCGTATGTTTGGCACTCTGCTGTTGGTATAGATAGGGTGGGGCTAATGTGGAGCAGGTTGGATGAATTCCCGGCGACTACGGAGTTTTGGGGGAGGAATTGTTGGTTTTCTTTCTTTCTTTGGGATGTGTGGGTTTGGGCTCATGGTTGTGATGTTTTAGTCAACGCGGGAGAGGTTGTCCAACTGGTGCTCAGGAATCCTAATACTGGTGCTTGGTTGCCGTTTAGTTTTGTATTGCGGGTTATGATACATGAGCTTGCGCATATTAAACAGATGGTCCGCCTTGCCCCCCCCCCCCTCTCCATTTCTACTTTCTACGATAGATATCTGACTTTCCCTTCTGAGTTACAGAATCACTCCAGGGCCTTCTGGTCCGTCAACAACAAATTCTCCGGGCAGCTCCGGGTTCTCCAGGCAAAAGGGTATACCGGCGAAGGCTTCTGGTCGGCGGGGAGAACGTTATTGTCAGAACAGTACACGCATGATCAGCCGTTGGCTGAGCGCGATATGCCAAAGTCACTTTGTGGTGGTAGCTTCCCCCCTCCCGCCTCCGGGATAGTGAATGACTGGAAGAAACTAGGGACATACCGCTCTCACAAAAAGCGCGAAAGCACCCAGGACGCCAGCGAGCGAGCGAAAAGGCCAAAACTAACCTATGCTGAGCGCCAGCAACGCCGCAAAGAGCGGAAGTTTGGATGCAGCGAAGGGGAGAAAGTTGGCGCGGATGACGATACAAGAAGCGTATTGGAAAAAGGGAAGAAGTCGAAGGCTGCGCCCCGGATTGCGCAGAGTGCACGAGGGAGGGAATTGAGGGCTGCGGCGGCGATGAAGAGGCTTGAAGGGCAGAAGGTAGAGATGGTTGAGGCGGAGGCTAGTGATGAGAGCGACAGTAGTGGTAGTGAGGGTAAGGGTGATTGGGATGAGGATGAGAAGAAGAAAGTTGATGTCGGTGGCGGTAAGTATCTTGTCCCCGTTAGCCTTGAGGACGATGGCGATTTGGAGCAAGATTGGATGAAACAAGAGTTGGTGGAGTTGAAGGATGCATGTGGGCGTGGGACGGTGGGGGAGCATTTTGACGAGGGGAGTATGAGTGGGAATGGGAGGGGACCGGGACAATCGCGAGAGTCCCCGTCGAAGATGAGCGTAAATAAAGACACGGTCGACCTCACTAGCGACGGCGATTCCCAAGCATCTCCCCCCAACAGCAAACCCCCAACTCCCAATCCACCGCCACTACCAAGCCCTCAGAATCCCGCCATCGCTTCCCCTCCCTCTCGCACTGAGGCCAAAACCCCCAACGGGTCTTCCGAAACTATCTGCACCGCATGCTCATTCGCCAACGATCCAACGTCGACGTTGTGCTGCGTCTGCGCCAATGTTTTGAATCCTGGGCAAATGAAGAATGCGTGGAAGTGTTCGTGTTATGGAGATTTGCGTTATATGAATCCGGGTGATGCGGGGGTCTGTGGAGTTTGTGGGGAGAGGGATGGGAGGCGGCGGTAGTGGACGGAGTTGGGGTTTATATAGGTCTTGTTGCCCGGAAGAGGAGGGGTGGAAGGTTAAGTTGCGAATTGTGCACCTTTCGGGGCTTGAGTGGTGAGTGATTTGCTAGGGGCTTCACGAGTAGAAAGACGGTATATCATGTTATTAATGTTTTATCGAACCCCTATTCGGCACGCCGCTTTGATTGTATAAAAATACCTTTCATTCCATATCTTCTCTATCGAGGGAAGAAAGAACATTTCTATTTCTATTTAGTAGCATTCGGTATGCCAGCAAAATATTGCAATGTTTACCCCCACATATTTCTCCCGTTAGGAATACTTCTCTCAGACGCTGCGATAGGGGGAAGTCTTTTTTTTATTTATATAGTGACCGAAGAAAAAAGGAGTATATATTATCTAGATACCGGTTTTTCCTTCCTTCCTCGAAGAGCTGTTGTCACGGTATAATATATGGTATGATATCATACAAAGAAAGAAATCAAGCTTCAATAGTCGCTATCTCTTTTTTGGGCTCTGCATGGAGGAGGGGAAAATAAAATTTATCCTAGATTTCTCTTGAACTTAGGGGCTTTGCGTTATAATGACTGCCGAGTGGGGGCATTGCTGAGATATACGCTATTTCCAGCTTCTGTCGCTACTAAATTTTATGGTGACATGGTGGACAGGGCCCAAGCGAAGGGGTAACTTCAGTATAATTGTTGCTGAGGAGTCTCTCTTTCTTGGGGTACGTCTAAAGGAATGCAGTATTGGAACTACTGTAGTAAATGATCAAATCTTGAAGAACACTCATACAATCTCACTATTCAATCTTCCCAACCTCCCGGCCCACCCTCAAGCCCTCCACACCCTCCCTGCATCTCCTCCGCCACATTCCCACCCCAACCCACCTCGTCCCCAATGGCCCTCTCGTCACTTTCCAGAAACCTCGTCCAAAACCCCTGCTCATCCCCCGCGCATAAAAGCTCATACCACCACTGCCTGCCCTCCTCGGTGCTATCCACGGGTAGACAAGCTTCCAACAACTCCTTCGTCACGACCGGAGGTCCTGGCGTTAGCCCTAACATCTCCCCCGGCAGCGGGGATTCCGGCGAAGTGAGCATGGTCCATTCCTCCTCGCTGATTGGCGGAATGGTTGTTGTTGTCATGGAGAATTCTGGGGATTGCTGTGGGGTGGGGAGGATAAAGGGGGGGTGGGGAGGAGGAGGGAGGGGGAGGGAGAGTTCTTGGTGGGAGGGGTAGAGGTGAAGGAAGTGATCTGGGTATTGGCTGTGGTGGTGGTGGTGGTGGTGGTAGTGGTGGGGGCAGATTGGTGCGGCAGGAGTGGTGGCAATGGGTGGGTAGTATTGTCCCTCAGTCTTTCCGGGTGTAGAAGATCTGACGATGTGAGTTGTGTACTCTGGAATCCTTAGCGTTTGCCCATTGCCATTTGCGAATTCTAGTGTTCGGCTCCCTCCTGCTCCGGCCTTGCTGCTCCCGCTCACATCGAATACTTCCGAGGTCTGCGGCGCACCCTTGACACCGCCGGACTGCGGGGTGTAGACTAGTATCTGTAGGGGTCGAGATTGCTTCGCCCCCGTTGGTATTGGCTGGCGTGCGGGCATACTGTTCCGTGATTACTGGAGGTGGCGGAGATGGTATGTCGAGATGAGTGGGGGGGGGGGGGGTTGGGATGAAAGATATACCTCTCCAGTACATGGCCCGTTTGCGCCCTGGCGGTAAGGTGAAGGTGGGGCCGAGTAGAAATAGCTTTAGTAGTGTTTGCTAGAGACTGGATGAGGCAGGAGGTGACAAAGGGCCGGGTCTATGAGACGGATGTATGTCTCGTGGCATGATTTCCCGTGTTGTGGGAAGGCTGGAGAGGGGGTTGAGCGGAAAGGGGCATTTGGAATTGGCGAGGTGGTGTTCTTTGTTCTGGTGTATCATAACTTTAAGGAGGCGTTGTTGTTTGTTCTATGACACTTGGCTGTTAAGCGACGATCTAACCTACCGATTGATTATCAGTGATGCACTTATCAGTTATTCACCCCACCGCGCTGCACACATCCCACCTTTTGCCAAGACTAGCGGCTCTAAAAATTTCGGGAATTTATAGAACAAAAATCCTCACCAAACATTGTGCTTCACCACTTTCACCACCTTCACCACTGCCAAGAAGGCGCGGTGGATGCCCATTTTTGACACTCTCTTTCAGTATCAACTCGATTGACTGGAGTGCGGTTTTGGGTTTCTGCTCCTTTCCCCCCCTTTCCTTCCACCGTTTCCTACCTCATTTGTTCCCTTCTCACCCCATCATGCCACCAGCCTTTTACACGCCAAAACTGGCAACCTGCCTCTGCCGCCAATTCCGGCGACCCTTACGCAATTTCCGAATACTCCCAGCCTACCGTTGCTTCAACTCCTCCATCCGCCAGCCCTCGGAGGTGAAGGAGAAGGAATCGGGCGAGATGTGCGTGGAAACTGAATCGGGGCTTCTGATCATCCGGACCCCAAGGCCACCCAAACTCCGTCATGAGGGTCTCCGGATCGTGGATGACCCAGCCGAGGAAGAGACCCTCGAAATAACGGTGGACAAGCTCCTCGAGAGCGAGCTCATGGATGCCCAAAGCATTGATATCGCGCTCGCGCGCCCGGCCCCCAACGTCAAAGTTAGCTGCGAACGGTACGATCAGCTTGTGCAGCACCTGTCGAAATCCTTCGTGAGGCCACAATTACTCGAGTATTGCAATACTAAAGATACCGAGGAGGCTCCACCGAAGCTCGGTTATGCCGCGACTAAGCGGGAGATCATTGATACAATTCTGGGCGCCAAGTGGGGGGTTGCCGTGTCATATGATATCTCTGAGAGGTTGGATGTTATAGTGAACAGGGAATTTCTGGTGACGCGGAGGGATATATTCTTTATTCTTGGGAAAGGTTTATTCCTTTTTTCTATTTCACATCGCCCGTTGGCCTGAGGTGGGGAGGTTTACTGATTGGATGAGATGGTAGACGGCCGAACTACACACCAGCTTTCGCAACAGTTCGAGGCCAGGATTAAGGTTAATGTTGGGTCTGGCAAAATTAGTGTCAATTCTACTCTAGAGAATTATGAACGCTTGCGGAGGGCGATCGGGAATCTTTTAAGCGGGGTTAATACGGAGGATATTGACATATCTTGGGCCCAGGGATTGTGCCGGTTTAATGAGCAGTTTATAACCCCAATTGCGAGGATTACTGGCACATATATTGAGAATAAAGATGAGAAAACTGTACTACTACACTCGCTCCCTTTGCGCCCTGGAGAAGATTACTAACATTGATTTAGCTCCTAATTTCTGCCCTGGATCCTGGCTCCCTCCAGGATGCGCGGCGCCTGCTCTTCATGTCTTTTGATCTTCAGCTGCGATCGTCCTATTCCCTTTTATATAATGCGCCCAAAGGAAGGGAAGACCCTAAAGGTGCCTTATACCCGGTCCGTGAGAAATCCGCGTTGCCATGGAATTTCAGGGGGGTGGAGTGGGGTCGATGGAGGAATATCAAGACCCATATTGAGCGTTCCGGCGGCCTTCAGAAGAATGGCTCTGCGGTTCTAAAGGACACTCTACGAAGACGGGCTCGGGGGGTAACGCAAGATACAGACAACATCACAGCCGAGTTATGTGGAGTGCTGGACCACGACGATCTGCAAGTGCCAGCACAACATCGATCGGAACTATCAACTGAGTACGAAGCCATCTTCGGCTGCCTGCTTCACGAGAATTCGGATCCTCCACTCGATGGTCTGACGGCACCAGGGTTCATCGAGTCTAAAGATAGACCGCAAGTTTTTCTCACTGATGTCCCTGGTCTTGTTTACATCGCTCAATCTTTGTCACCTGTGGGCAACCCCACCTCTGAAGAGGCCCTCCACACGTTGCCAGTGCAAGCATCTGCTACTAAGCGACGGACACCCGATCAAACTTGTATTGTGAAACTCTTACCATCGCCCTGGGGGGAGTATCCAGAGGGCTTCAACAGGTATCCACCTCTCGAGTTGAGGTTCAAAATTGATCCCGAATCTGGCAACGTGGGCCAGCCAACCCTCAAGGCCATTCACTCATCCACGATTGCAGACGCGATGTTCCCTGGCGAAGAATGCGACGTGCGCTTCCGCCATCAGAAATCCATCCCTCTCGGTATTCTGGATGACCCTGCAAGTCCTGGGTCCGAGTACGGTGTTACAAAATTGGAACTAAGAAACTACATGTCCCAGAGCAGACTAAATCCCCTTGTTGATAACGAGCTTAAAGCATCACAAACGCTTCGTGTTAAGCTACCAGAGTGGATGATCTCTCCACCTGAACGTCCTGAGTCGGGGGGTGAGGGGGAAGAGCGGAGTTCACCGGCAACGGTGGAGTATTTTTCCACTAGCTTGGAGTATCGGCGCGAGCTTGCTTTCGATTGGAATGGGATGGAGCTTTACCAAACTGTGGTCCAAGGGGGTATTACGGGTGGGAAAAGGTCGGAGTTTAGGCTTCGTTGGAATAATCGTGAGGGAGCGGATTCGTTGGCTGAGGCGCCCCGGATTGCGGAATTGGAGGATGACGATAAGGCAGTTGGTCAAGTTACGGAGACGAGCACGGATGGAGTTGCTGAGCCCTCTCTGGAGGCCATGGAACAAATTGTGGCGGTATCTGATACCGAAGCTATAGATGGGATTCCTAGGGAGCCCGTTCTTAACATTGACTTGGAGGATGTGGACGAGCCCGGAGATAAGATTGCCGAAGCCACCACGGATCAATCCCTCCGACATATACCCCAAAGCCCCTACCGTAGCTCCTCATCAAATCCCGGATTCTCATTCGCAGAGTTCCTAGCGAACACAACCGACTTGGTAGAACGGCTTAGCAAATTCCTAGCCTCCAGAGAATGGCGGTTTACAACGCAGTCCACAGCGCATGTGGCCGTGCGACCAGATACAAGTGGCATAGAATCGGGTTCTGGAGGTGATAGTGGTACAAGTGGCATGGAATGGGGCTCTGGAGGTGATAGGGATACAAGTGGCATGGAATGGGGCTCTAGAGGTGGTAGAGGTACAAGCAGTGGTAGGGGAACAAGCAGTGGTAGGGGTACAAGCAGTGGTAGAGGTGGTAGGAGTAGTCGATATACTGGCGCAGCTGGGAGTAATTGGGAATGGGAGCACCGTAGGGGGGCATCCTCGTGAAGATAGAGACCCTTGCCCCAGTTTATTCGCGGTTTTGTTGGAGCGTATATAGGGATTTTGATATTTTATAGACTTTTGAGATGGCAAGTGGGGTGCGGGAGTGGTCGGCCATTAGGATAGTATCAATAGTAGTTGGTCAAGAGCGAGATGGGCTAAGCGGCGGCAAAGTTTAGGGCTATTGGGCGATCGAAGATGTACAAGATTCCCGGGGATCAGCTTCGGAAGGAACAAAACCTAGACGGCGATACCAAACAACTTCCATCTTGGCGGTATTATATGTGGACAAAGACGAAGGATGGGGGATGACTGTGCGTGCTCCCTTATCACACAAGACTGGGGCGATTCCCACGATGGCTACTCGCGGCCCCCGACCTGAGAGTCGGACGCAGCACAAAAGAGACTATCGCGAGCCATGAATATTGTATTATAGTATTATAGCACCCTTCCCTCATCGCTGTTATGCTGGATTCGATTATCCCTAACGTGAGCGGATGTGCCATTCCTGGTCCTGCGATATCGTCAGTGAACAGCGGTGAAAGTTTGTTGTAAATTTATTTAAATCGAGAGAGAATCTAAACCTGCTTTCTAGAAGTGTGTGGTGAACGTTCTATCCCACAGGCAACCGGGTCCCTCCTTGGTCGGGTAGGTAGGTGGGTCACTTTCCGGGGAGGGTCTCCCGCCAGAAGGTAAATTTTCACCTGCTCCACAAGGTAAAAAGTACTCAAGAGTGATGGTCTGTGATGCAATGGAACGTGGTTTAGAAGAAATAAAAATAGCTCAATAAATGTTATCATGGGAATAGGAGATGAGTACAATTATTCATGTAAGATATAAAGAAAGCAAAGTAACTTGCCTATAATGGCCTTGCTACACTATGTATGCTTATTAATACAAACCTTGAACTACCATCTCGTTAAGGGGAGAGAAGTTATTTCCTATTAATGATAGTGCTTGTAACTATGGGACTAGGAGATGAAACGCTAATTCTTCAAAAAAAAAAAAAAAAAAAAGTAATAGACACGCTCGTATTTGCGCTTAATACCTAAGTTTCTACTAAAGCATGCGAAAAAATAAAATAAAATAATGCTTCAACATTGTGAGTATTGTGCACTGCCAATTTAGCCATTTTCTTGAACCCGGGTGGTTGCGGGTGTCTTTTTTTTTTTTTTTTTTTTTTTTGCTAACGAACTCAGCTTGCGAAACTTGGTCTGACGGAAAAAACCTACACTTACGGGACCCTACCCCAGAGCGCTACTAAGGTCTGGAAAGACTTCGCAGATGGGATTTCTCACAGGGAGGACTATCGTAGGAAATATGCCCTTAGGCAGCAGTTTGCCTATCTACCTCGTAGGAATGGCATTGGGGAGTTTTCCTCGATATCCGGACCGACCTTGGGGGGGGGGGGGCCTGAGCCACCACCCGCGTACGATGCTGTGGTAATAGACACCCGGGTGACTACCATAGTAAGAAACCGAATCAACCACGTTTTTTTTAACAATATCAACAATCCCTACCAGCTGCCGGTAGTACCGTAATCAACCCCTCTAAAGCAAGCAAGTCTATTTCCAGATCTTAAGACACCGCCTCACCGGAACCCCTCTCACGGGGTATGTACGATACGAGTAAAATACTGTTCTTGCTGCAACTGGCACAGCACGCCCGGCAGCCAACCAGAAGTAACATTAGTCTACCTACACACTACAGTACTCGAGTACACACTCTCAGATCGACCCCCCCTCCCCCCCCCCCCGGCTCATCCACCCCCGCTCCCCATCCCCACCCTTCCCACCAAATCCCCCTCCTTCGTCTGACCCCGTGGGGGAGGAGGCTTGCGCTCCCTACACCACCGCGCTCGCATTATTCACGGGCTGCCCATACGTTGGCGTTAGAAATTAGCGCGGGTGGGTGCAAGAGTTGGCAGCCTAAGTTTGGCTGCAGTATTTGCAGCGCGGTGAAGTGAAGTTGCTAGAGGTGGCACAAAGTACCGTATATGTCCAGATGGGGTGGCTCGTATTTTTCTTACGGTGTTGACCGACGAGTCGCATCCTGGTATATAAGTGCGGGTGCATGCGTCGTGGGCTCTTCGCAAACACTAGGAAATGTTACTAATGACTTAAGTTAACTAAGTTATAGTGCAGCTTGGCCCAGTTCATTTTCATTCCCTTTGTCTCCTTCTTCGGCGTCAAAACAGTTGAAGCAAGCAATACAAGCAATAATACCACAACTCGTGCCACGCCCCCCCCTTCCCGATTATTCCCCTCCCTTGTTTTGATATTTTTTTGCCCTGCTTTTTTTTTATTGTTTCCGGAATTTTATTTCACGATTGAGCGACCAAAGACAGGAACTTAACCAAACTAGCCCTCTAACGCAAATTTGTTATAGTATGAAAAAAATAAAATAAAAATATACCGTAGCTAACTTAGCCCTAACCCTAGGCGTCAGAGGTACAAGCGGGGTAGAAAGTAGAGAGGGTACAAAAAAGTGCATGTTTCTGTATAATACACAACATCGCACCTAAAAATAATAATTCGAAGCCTCATAGTAAAAAAGACCGGATCCAAGGGGGCCGGAAGGGCAACGAAGCAAGACGATTAATTAAATGATCCCTCCCATATAGTTCGGGAAAACAGACGAGTGTGAAAGGGAAAGGAGGTTTATCGAAATGCATAGGTTGGGAACATTCGCTTTTGTGGCTTTAGACTTAGTTCTTGGTATGGTTGGCTTTGGGGGTCGTAATAAAAGCCTTGGATTTGGCCGTCTGAGCGACGGAGGGAAAGGAAGTAGAAGCCACCTATGGTTAGGACACCAACTTCTGGTGAGGTTTGGGGGGTTATGAAGCATTTTTCTAGAAGTGGTTAGCTTTGCTGATTAATGAACGGGTATTTTGGGCTCACCTTTCCATCTCATAAATATCCAGTTGTCAGTGAGGCTTTTCATAAACTTCTTGGAAACTAAACTTTTGACAAGTTGATCATCGGGCAGGCGAGAAAATGGTTCAAGTCTGCGCCAGTTATTTGCATCGTCCTTGGTGTTACTGTGGAAGTTGAAGGTCTCCAAGCTGTGGGTTTTGAAATCTATTATCTCTCCTTCCAAGTATGTTGTTATGCTTGTTTTCCTCTCAGTGGACGAGGGTTGGAAGTCTGTAAATGCCTCCATAGTCCCGGCTACAACATGGCCAGTCAGAAAAAAAGTGCGCAATAACGCAGGATGAGATATACTAACTCAAGCGTAGTTGGGCATAATCGATGCTTGATATACTGACTTTTACGGTCCATCTATGAGGGGTATTGGCGTAAGGTGATGTTCTCCCAGGCACCCGGCGGGATTCACCTTGGTGGGAGACTGCGGCGGTAGTTGTATTTGAAGGCAAAGATGAGGTCGACGAGGCAGATGAATGGTTAGACCGCAAAGGCGCGACCGGGAACACCGGTGGGGTCGTTTGGGAACCCCAAAAGATTCCACCCACTTTTAGCCACGAGGTTTCCGCGACATTTAGAAAATGAGTATCCAGTAGTAAATCATCACATCGCGCTTCCTCGTCGAGGAATTCCATCCAGTCGTCGCTGCGACTAAACCCGGCCTTCTCGGCGAGAAGAAGGCTTTCTTGGGGACCACTGCTGGAGCGCAATTTGGCGAGATATTTTATAACCTCCTCAAGCTCATAGGAGGATGAACCAGATGAACCAGAATCTCTGAAATTCTCACCTCGAATTCTAATTGGTCGTGAGCGATGTATTACCTCCGGATTACTCCATTCATGATAATTGAACGAGTCCTCCCTCCCCTCTCGTTGCCTCTCTCGTTCACGCTCCCAAGAATAACCATGCCATTGTGGCCGCGAGCGTATCGGACGCCGATTAGGCGGGCGGAGCGATTGCATGAACGATGGACTCCTAGTAGAAGGTTCAGAACGCGCATTAATCAAACCCTCGAACATACCAGCCAGAGCGCGTCCGGCTGTGGGCCGACTCTCAGAATCCTCTTCGGGCGGAGTTGCTGGGGCCCAGTCATACAACGACTGTCTCTGGCCGGGCCTCCAGGACGGAATTCGAGCTCCATATGCCTGATCCTGTGCTTGCCTGGCCTCACTGTCCCTTAAGGACTGGCGCATCCGGCCCGAACCTGATCTCCTCATTCGTTGCTCGTTTCCGTTAGGCCTTGTAAGCTCTGCCAAATGACGGAAAACCCTGGTATCAGCACCATACAAGGCCCTAATACGAGACCGGACAACTTCCTCGCGCTCCTCGCCCTCGTCGTCCAGTAGCGGCTGTTGTGGGAGTGAGTGCAGCGGTGGGGATGGCTCGGTGCGACTCCGCAGAAATGCCGAGGGGTCAACAGGAGGCGGAGGGAGTACGTGGAACGACGAAGCGAACAACGGAGGCGTATTCTAGCAGCAAAGTTAGTTGAAGAAACAGCACGATGGCCGCAGCATCACCAGATCCGGATGGAGTAATGATAACTCACAGACGGAGAATTTGCTGGAGGAGGCATGTGGGTTAAAGAGGTGATAGCGATCAGGGCGGGCGATGTACGGGGTAGCTAAGGTCGGCCAAGCGGAACAGCCGCGAGATACCCTATCTCCCCAAATTACCTGCCCGTGCAGTATGTTTGTTTACTTTTTACTTTTTCTCTATATTCTAAAATATGATTTTGATTCTAATTTATCCTAAGAATTTTCCCTCGCGAATCCAACATATTCCTTTATTATTTCCTGGTGGACATGCTTTGGGAGAGGAAAGTCCTATTCTTTTGTTCCTTCCAAGACAGGGGTACTGTAAAGTACAATGCAGCGGTACTGTAAGGCGGCGGTGCCCCAAGACTTTCTAGGGCTTGAGCTATGCTGCAGTATCATACATAGGAAGATGAGTTTGAACAAAGCCGCCAAATGTCCCCCGTTCGGCTTGATCCCAAGCACCGTTGTGCAGCACAAATGGCCGGTCGGGCCATCATCACAGTATGTGGTTGAATTTTTATTTTTATTTTTATTTTATTTTATTTTTTAAATGAAACCCTTTATTTGGGTTGAAATTGGATAAAGATAGAGAAACCTAGCTAAAACAAGAACCTCCACCGGTAGTGGGGGGAAGGTTTCGAGGAGATTCATCCACATCTAGTTCGATCGGATTCGATAAACACCATCACGCACTGTGCTCGAGGACCGTATCTTGGGTTTATCGTTCACCAAAAGGAACTACGGTAGATTGGTTGGTTGATGGCTGTCAGGGTACGACACTGCAACGTTCATACCATTTCGTCCTGTGCTTCCCACCGCGCTGTGGAGCGCTCGTCCACCAATTATACTGGAAACTATCATAGGACTAGAACGACACAACACCACGGAATCTTTATCAATTCGATCAAAATCGAATGAAACAGACTCAATCTACCTCTCAAGGCCCCCTGCACGAGCCGTCTATCAAAGGCGCGAGAAAGCATTGCAAGTGACCTCTACTACCGAGCACGAGGTACAGGAACGGTGTAATACCGTACCGGTATACTGTGCATGATTCTGCTCCTGCTCGTAGCCTGCCGTTTTATTTGTTCTATATCCGCGGTCTATGCGAAAAGCGATATGGATCGCTCCAATCTCAATCTTCTCACACTCGAATGAACATCTCAGCCTGCCTGGGGAATTGTTCCGACCGTCCCTGGATATAGGGGATTTTACCGCCGTGTGGATATAAAAAAATATCGACCAAATGAAATTATTTGGCTACATTATGGTGGCTTTCTGACCTGGAATTGGCCAACTTCTTCCCTCTTGGCTCACCCGAACGGCAATGCAATGCACGAAACTCCTCTTACTTTGTGAAACCGGGACCGGCCAACTTATGCACAGCATACCTACCGTATGTTGTCTCGTGCAGCCCTACTTGGAACTTCTCCCCTCCTCCTCCTCCTCCTCCTCCTCCTCCTACTCCCACTCCTCCCACTCCTCCCACCCCCCAACTTCACTCATCCTCTCACCCTCATTCCCCCTCCACCTTCACTCAGTTTGATGCTTCACCCCTCCTCACCACCCCTCCTTCCTCCTCCCCCCCCCTCCCCTTTCTCTCGACCCCCTTCTTCCCTCTCAACCACTAATCCTTCTAGCGCATATCTTGACCAGTCCCATTTCTGTCATTATCCTTGAATACCATAACCTAACTTGCGCAATTCCTGCAGGATACCAAAGCTACGAGTACTTGCATGCTGTACTGTACTATACGCTGCATGCTATGGCCTATCCTAGACGCCTTTATGAGATTCTATCTCTGATTTGTGCCATCTTCTATCCTTCCATCCTTCTCTTGTCTTTCTTCCTCACTTTTTCCACCGATCCCATGGAATTCCGTGCTCACCTGAATATCATTGCTTGATTTTTTTCTCGAGAGGCCCTGCTTGGTAAGATACTATAAGTCCTTTTTGGATAGTGCCATCCTTAACCCATCATCATTATCCGGCCAGTTTCCTAACTCAATTCAAACATCCCCTCTTCGCTGTCCGCCTGTTGGCCGTTGCGCAAGGGGGGACAGTTTTCACCCCTTTCCTTCTCATTCATCAACCATTACTCGATGCTCTTTCTAGCTTCAAGTTTCCTTTCTTAATGTGGTTCTGTTTGTTATCTCCGAATCTCTCTTGAGCGAGGATCCTTGAATCAATGTTTACCCTTCTACAAGTTGATTAACTAAGCCAATTTAAAATGTTTGGCTGAAATTTCATTTTTGTGACCGCTCTCTCTGCCACGTCCTAGTATCAATATATCACAACTTTCCCTCTCTACTTTTCGGCTGATATTTTGTAGATCTAAGTGGACAATCCCATCTGTGGATTGGTGAGAAACATCGATACGCTCCGTGGCAATCTCAGGACTTTAGAATGGAATCGCTACTTTTCTTGGATCAGGAGGTGATGTACGGCACTCTATCGGATGCACCTTGGTGTATCTCGGAGAATAAACGGCATTTCTAACTCTTGTTCTCACCAGGCCCCAGTAGGAGAAAAAGTACAGACATTTTCCATCCCTGTTCTAGCTTTAACACGGGGTGAATTGTGGTTTTTGGTGGTTTCTTGTTGCCTCGGGAGTTGATCTCGTCTGGATTGATGCATTAGCTAGTGGATTCCTGTGCTGTGCTGTGCTTCGAATAGTGACCGCTTTATTTTCCGGTGCATGCGTGACGCACACCGTTTAGGTTTTTCGGCATTCTACACGTTTTCTCCTTCCGAGGAGACAAAAAGAGAAAGTAAAATGAGAAGGAGGAAAAAAGGAAAAAAAATAAAGGATCCACTGAAGGAGAGCCGAAGAAATCGGATGTTCTTCATCCATCATGCCAGATATATTGGAAACCGAATCATAAAGATTCCGTGCCTTGGGCAAGATAAGGGGCTTCAGACCGAGCCGCCAAATCTAAAGATATCTACCGGTACATCAGTCAACTAGTAGTGGTTGATTCCGGAATGTTTTCAAGGCAGGACACGCATCACAACCAGAGGATCAGTTATAATGATGGATACCAAAAGAGAGATGTTCAGCCCTTAACCGTGCCATCCCTGCCTCTCCCATCACATCACCCCTCTTGGATTCTCTAGAATCGAGCACGTTCTATCAAATTTCACAATCTAGACGCTATCAAGGCACTCTTGCTTGGTGTTGTTGGATTGGCTTGCATAAATTTCCAGGTTTGGATCACTACAGCCTTTCAATCTATCAGGTACCCCATCGAACAGACTTTCCAATTAAACAAGGAACTGGAAAGGAAGTTGATTGTTTTCAAATGGCCTAACTAGTAGGGGATCTCACTGGCTTTAGCTACGTCTCCATAGTACCCGGATAGGCACTTAGAAGAATCGGAACTTTTTCAGTCACCGCGAGATTATGTCTGTGCGATTATTCGATGCCAGGGGCTTTAATTCTTTCTAATCTTACTGCCATTCAGGAGTATAAAGGCTCTCGCCGAGTTCACACTGATGGCGTCTATTCTGCTCTCCATAACAAGTTCTTCACCTTTATCTTTTCCTTATAAGGCTACACCCCCTGCTTTCTTTATATTTTGCTCTCCAAAAAACCACTTTGTGATATCTAAAATCACTCGGCCGCCAGTATTTTCCTCAAGGCTCAAGATAGTCCGAGTCGATTCCGTTCGCCCCAATCATTACTTCTCATCCCTGGCCTAAGCCATGGCTAAAATCATATCTATTGAGTATTTCCGCGTGTTGCCTCGCTGGCTTTTTGTAAAAGTTACCAGCGAGGATGGCCAATTCGGGTGGGGAGAGTCAACTCTTGAAGGACATACTGAAGCCATCGAAGGAAGCTTGGATGAATTGATCGGTAGATTCGTTGGCTATGAAGCAGAGTATGTTATCCAATTCCATTCGCCCAGAGACCGTTCCTTCCCTACTTCAGGGTTAGAGCCTCCTTGGACTTGGGCACCTCCCCGGTTGCTGTTTGGGGCGTTAGAGCTGAATTCTAGCCTCGGCGTAGTGACATTGAGCATATCTGGCAGACTGCCTGGAGACTGGGATTTTATCGAGGCGGAGCTGTTTTTATGTCAGCCATTTCCGGTATTGATATTGCATTATGGGATCTTAAGGGTATGTGATAAAGCTTTTCCTCTTTCTTCCCCGTTGGTGGTTGTGAGATGCGGTCATGTGCATGTCGTCATCTGGAGATATTGCCCGACGTTCATTTCGCCATTCTGCACGATGCCTTAATTTCGGCTGGACAATCCCCAGTCAGATTTTGAATGTAAGGGTTAAGCTTGCCAGGAGGCTGAATCCCGGGTTAAACCTTCGGATCATTCGTTGGCGAGGCTTCGCGGGGACCGCGGGTGTTTAAAGTACCTTCGCTAGTGATCACTGGTGACTGACTATCGCTCTTTTTTCTGCAGCGCGAAAACTCAAGGTTCCGCTTTATTCCTTACTCGGAGGAAAGGTTAGGAACAGAGTTGCTGTCTACGCCTGGATTGGTGGCGATCGTCCGAGCGATGTGGAGGAACAAGCGTAAGTTATCTACATGCATTCGGCTATATACTTTTTCCGTGTGCCCTGCTAATATGCATGCGGTTGCATAGCAAGCAAAGAAAAGCGCAAGGCTTCACCACAATTAAGATGAATGCTACCGAAGATTTGGGTTGGCTGGATTCTCCATCCGTATTGCAAAGCACCGTCGAGAGGCTGAAGGCGGTCAAGGCTGTCGGCCTTGATGCCGGGCTTGATTTCCATGGTCGTATCCACAAGCCTATGGCTAAGCAGCTAGCTAAACTTCTGGAACCCCATCAGCCACTGTTCATTGAGGAGCCACTCCTCTCTGAGCATCCCGAGGCCATTAAACAGTTTTCTCAGCAGACAACTATCCCCATTGCTCTTGGTGAGCGTCTCTACCACCGATGGGATATCAAACCGTTCCTTGAGGCTTCGTCCATTGATATTCTCCAACCTGATATCTCCCATTGCGGAGGTGTCTCCGAAATCAGGAGGATCGCGGCCATGTGCGAAGCGTATGATGTTGGACTTGCTCCTCACTGCCCACTTGGCCCTATTGCACTTGCGGCCTCTATCCAGGTTGCGCTTTCCTCACCTAATTTTGTCATCCAGGAAATGTCCTTGGGCATTCACTACAACAAGATGACGCCTCCAGGTGCTGGAACATATGATCTTAATAATTATGTTAAGGATACCACCGTCTTTGAAGTCAACGGGGGCTACGTGAAAGCACCCCTCGGTGTCGGAATTGGTATCGAGGTTGATGAGACCGAGGTTAGGAGAGTTAGTAAGGATTGCAAGGCCTGGAGGTGTCTTGAATTCCATGGACCCGATGGGGCTGTTAGGGAATGGTAGTTCACTTTCGCTGGGGTTTCGGAAAAGGCATTTATTTAAGGCCTATCTTTTTTTCTTTTCTGCATTCGCACAGGTTTTCTGTTACCGCGCTTTAATGTAGCTCAGCTCCTCGAAGGAGTGAATCTATTACCACGTTGTTTGGGCTTCCCCCTTCTTTCTCCCCTTCTATTTTTTCACGCTTTTGTTCTCGCTATCACTTTCTTTCCGGGGTTTGCGGTGTTCATTTTCGCAATAATTTTTCCAAGTTCATAGCAGAACATACCTAAAGAATCTCGTGATCGAAAAAAAATAAAAGATACAAAGTCAAAGGTTCCCGATTCAAGGGCGCTACCGGTATTTCCTTTTTCTTTTCTTAGATCCCATGCTATTTTATTAAACGCCTGGGCTTATTGGGGTGTGAGTGGGCGAGTTTCAGCACGACCTCCGCTGCCGAATCAGGGCGACAAATCTGCACACCCATGCAAGCCCGGCGCTGTCAAGAGCACCCGCTTTTCGCAGGCTTGCATGAGTAAATGGGTCTCGAGGGTGGGTTGTTAGAAAGTCAAACTTCGTCACCATCAATCATCATATTAAACAATGCCCTTTCCTGTTGTGCAACAGAGCTAGGCGGCCACTCATCTTAAGAACCAGAACTTCCTCTTTCTCTCCAATCCCCATTACAGGAGTCACGATCATCAATTATAGAGTTGCTTACCGGTACTGCTGCTTCCACTTTAAGCAAGCAAGGGCTTCTTACATATTTAAGCAACCCGGAACAATGTCACCGGGGGACATCAACCCCCTCGACAAATGGATCCGCGAACAATCGTTTAAGATCGCTTACAACGATTCGTCGAAAGGGTTCATTGGCAAGAGGGCTTTGAGGGAGTCCATATGCAGTAGCTTACCGGCCGAATTCGGTGCACTGGGGTACACACCTGAGAAAGTGAAGGAAAGGCTCAGGACGATGATGGCCGAGCGCTTGACATCCGACCTTCTAAAGGAGTGCGATACTAGGCGGATAGCTTCGATGGCAGCCGCTGGAAATACCGGTACCGGGGGGATGGCTAGTAATGGGCATGCCACTTCTGCCGGCGCTGCTGTTGGGAAGGAAGTGCTGTCTAAAGGGGTAGGAGGCAGCCAGCCTCGTGCCCTAGCAAAGGGCAAGCAACGTGTAGTGGATAGTGAAGATCGTGCGAGAGCGCCGCTCCGCACGTCCAGTCATAAGACTGCTTTACCATTAGGCGCGCCTTCTCCCGCTGGGCCGGCGCCCAAGGAGACGAGTGAGCGCCATTCTCCGAAACTGGGGGTCAGTGACGAACTCCTCGAGAGCTATAAGAGGGCAGCAGCTGCCCGTGTCCAAGTCGTGGAGACAGCTCCAACGGATGAGAGTGCCGTCCCCTCTTTAAGAGGGAGTACTACCACCACGACGACATTACCGAGGTACTGTATTATTCTTTTTATTTCTCATAAAATTTCTATTTCGTTTCACATATACACACACCTCGGCCCGCAACGTGTCACCAGCAATTCACTGGCGGCACTTGTCACCATGATCACGATATAAAAATATAAAGGGATAAACCCAATGAGAGGAGAAAATGGGGGAGGAGAAGAAAAGCAATATATTGATCGTCTAACAGGAGCCCCTCGGTCCTCTCAACATCCGTGAACCCATCAACCGCACGAGCGGCCCCCTCTACCGCCGCCGCCGACCCCGTGATACCGCCGTTACCGTTTAAGCTTCAATACCGGATTTTTACCGCGCTCCAGGCGATCCTAGAGTCATGTTGCTATGACTTTGCCTGCCGGTACTACCCGCAGTACCTGAAGCGAAAGTCCTGGGACTGCCCCGAGGCCGGTGAGCTAAGAGCCTGGATCCGCGGCCTTTCGAAGGAATTTTCTTCGAACCCTGTCTTCGACATGGGAGAAGACGAATTTGATCAAATTCTAGAAAAGGGTGGGGGGATCCGCCACGCCGCGGTACATAGAGTTCCTGTCTCTGGGCAGGAAATACAAAGGCTGATCGAAGATGCTCGTGCCATGGCAGAGATCTTGGACGACGAAGAAGTGGGAGGGAGGTTACGGGAGATAGACGAAATGAAGGCTGTGGTGGATAGTCATATCCAGACATTATTAGATAAGCGCGCAGCGAAAGAGGAGAAGTTGAGGTTAGAGTTAGAGAGGTTGGAGAGATGGAAGAGGGACATCGAAATGAGAGAAGTTAGGGCGGCCAATGAAGCCGAGGAGGAGGAGTTGGCTATTCGGAGAGATTTTCAGGATGGGGTTGGGAGGGAGTTGGAGTGGTTAGGCTTAGAAGGGAAGGGATTAAGGGTTAGAGACCGCGGAGAGGCAATAGAGACGACGGGGATTGGGAGTGCGGGTGCGGGTGCAGGTGCAGGTGCAGGTGCGGCGGCGGCGGAGGAGGGGACGGGAGCCCTCACGGCTACAGCTGAAAACCCCGAGGAAGACTTTCATGAGCCCGAGGGGTGGCCGGTGGCAGAGGGTGTGCTGCCCGAACAACTATTGGAAATAGGGAGCGTCTCTTCCTTGAGCATTTAGATTCGGGCTATGTGGGGCGTCGGGGAGGAAACCTTATACCATGCCCAGCAATCTGGCGGGTTTGTAGACTATTTCCCCTACAAGTAAGCGCTACAACTTGGGAAATCTATGGGCCCCAGTTAACCAGTTTTACCTGGGGGTTGAGTTAGTCTATAGCATATAGTACCTAATAGCTATTTACTTACTCTCTGGCGTATGGGCAGTTATAGCTGGGACGAAAAATCCGCACTTCTTTGGCGCTACTTGTGCGCTGTGGGAAATCAATGGCTATCATTGACACAAGCTCCCTGGTAGCACGGCAGGATAATAGTCTATCATATTTGAATAGTAGCTCGCCATGTTGCCACCTAGTGTGGATGCGGTTCTGTGGTTAGCGTATAATGCTACCTGATCTGCCGTGGGAGCGGGTGGGGAGCGCAGCACTGGCTTTTTTTGGAAAGAGGCCGTTGAATTTTAGTACTACAAAGTAGCTGCTTAAGTACATGGCTTATAAAGAAAATCTTACCTATGTAGTCTGCCCCCTTATACTACTATCATACTCCAGAAGTGGGCTAGGAAATTCTAGCTCCCCCGATAGAGAGGTCGCATATTTGGCCTAACCCAACCCGTGTGTACTGTACATATACTCATACTTACCATAATGCACCTCAACCCTCCGGCAGCCACCTGCGGCCCCCCCCTACTCGTATAGAAAGGCTACAAGCTAGAGATCACACCACACCAACTGTTATTTCTACCCTTCCTTGTTTCAAGATATCCCGGTTTCAATAACACTAGAAACTACTATGCTCCCGTGGAAGGCGGACTTAAAGCCCTGCATCAAGGTTGAGCCACCCCGGGTATCGCCAAATTGAGAACCCCCCCATCCACAATAGGGATCTGACCACCTCCAAAAAGGAGATACTCATCACAGGTTCTCCGGGTATTCGCATTAACGGGATTCAGATCCTGGGTTTGTTTTGTGAAGAGCCGGCAAGGAGGACCTACCCAGACACAGCCACTGGATAACACTTTCATCCATGGATTATACGATCTGGGAGCCTGGGAAATCTTACACCTCCCGCCACCTCCCGCCACCTCACGGGCCCATTTCCCATAGCCCGGGACCTGTTGAAGATCCCAGCCAGATCCTGTGATCAGCTGCATCGTGGCACAATTTCCGTCCTTAGGCAACTAGATAAGGCGGATGACAGATGAATCATTCGGTGCAGGGCCTAACATAAGCCTGATGACATGTATTATGATGCTGTTATCCGTTCGTGAGATTGTCATACAAGTATAATTCCAAGCAATACGTGCTTCCTGAAACGGCCTTTAGCTATGAGGTCGGTTTCGATTTAACCCGCGGGGGCCTAGATCTGGCGGGTTACTATGCTCTAACCGGCTAGTCCGCTTTATGCCTCCAAAGCTAGCCTTGTCCGTCTCAGAATCTCCGGATAAAATATTTCCCGGTTAGGCCAAGGGTTCTTGCTTCCGAGCTAATTTATGCAGCTACTATCCAACTACCTGACTTACGCCTAGGCCTAAATACAGTCTAGTGGTCAGGATGAAAATACTAACCCCTCCGGAACTACATTGCAATCCGATTCTGGGAACTTGCCCCCAAGTCGCGGTCCGAGCAAGGAACTATCCATACAGTACGTGTTTCATCCCGTTGAAAGAGTTCCTATGACTAGCTCTGACCTAGCTCCCGGTCCGAATCCCACTTACACTTGCTATAAAGACAAAAGTGCGACTACCGCTTCAAGCCCAGCCGACTTGGCGCTCCCCGAGAAACCCACCAAGTTCCGTTTTGCCTACCCAGGAAAGACTTGATTTAGGGGAGTGTGTGCTATTGAGCAGGCAAATCCTGAGGGTATAATCTGACGAGTGATAATCTATGATTGTAATAATTTGATGTGAGGCTAGTTGACACTGTACCGGGGCGCTATGAGGAGTAGTGCATCATGAAGTGACCCCCAGCGAAGAGGGGTTCCCGTCTTCTTGGTGCGGTTTTAGTTTCAGTCTTGATAAAGTGAGCATCCAAGCTGTTATCATAATATTATTATAGCGTAATTTCCACCTTGCTAGACGACGACGGTGATTCTTACTATAGGATTCGGACATATCGGGCTGGGGGGAACGGTCACGGCTTCTCTCGAGTGATAAACTGTGTTCTCATTTGCCCAAGGACAGGTTTGCCGAGTATCATGCATGTTCGGCCATAGAGCAATGAAAATTTCGCATCCCGTCCGCTCTGCGGTAAACAAGCATTGCATCGCCTGGTTAGTATTACGGTGGGTGACCACGTGAGAATCCCAGGTGCTGAACCTTTGAGGTCCTTCTTTTGCTCCTCCTTCAATCGACTAATAGTTTTGTTCTCGAGGGTTTTTTTTTCGAGTGACAGAGCCCTAATCGGTAAGAAACTGTTTACAACGCTACCCCCTGACCAATTGACAAACTCTTCACACGATGCCGCCCTTAAGATCCCAGACAGCGAGGAGAGACTCCCACTCTGAAGCCAGCACTTCCCCCTTCATCTCCTCAGCAACGCTTCTCGTGACCACTGCATCAACATTGTTCGGCATGGGCAGTCAAGTTGGTTTTGTTCCAGTGCCTAAGCTCCCGCTGACGTACGAGCAGGTCCAACAATTATTCCTCTATATCCCGCTCTTGTTAGCCCGGTTATCCAGTCTGCCACTAATACATCTATTTCTCCTGCAGGACTCCTTCCAGGTTCAAGCTTCACCCCGGCGGCCGACTGGATCTGCTTCAGCTCTTCCCCGCCCTGTACCAACATGGGCAATTCCTACCTCAACTCTAGCTCTAGGGGGTGCCAATTCTCTTGGCACTGCCTCCCCTGGTGTCAGTGATGCCAGTCATACCCCTACTACTCCAGGCCAGGTGCCCCCCACAACCTGGGGCGTCCTCCTCAACCAACGTAATATCCCCTCTCCCTTCCCCTATTTTCTTCACCAAACTAACCTTCTATAGCTGAGGAGGGTGCACCTACTATCAGGAACTCGGAACTCTCAAATCTTGGGCCAAACCCACCCAATCTCACGGGTATTCAATAGGAATAGGAGCAAGTATAATACTCTGCAATCCAGAACTTACAAACTAGGCTACACTAGCGCTAGGCCCAACATCATCATGCCGCCACGAAGCTTACAAACATGCCACTAAACTCTCAGAAAAACTCGCTCACGGAACAGGGTAGAGCTGCCCGTTATTGCTCAGTGTTTAGAGTTACGGCTAGAGGTGTATTTCAGCCAGCCTTATTCCCGCCCTACTGGGTCTCTATACGTCATCGCTATCTTTTTTCAAAGTCCTCGATACCGGCGGGACCAACACCACAATTAATGTTTAGCTCATGAAGCTCGACTTTGAAGCCAGCCCAAAGCTCCCGGTGGTTATATTACCTGCAGCTTTCCCCAACTATACAGATATAAAAGCCAAATTCCAGACTGCTGAGGTCCGCCCATCTATAACCTTTAGCTCCCCTTACACCAACCTTCTGCCGGCCAAACCCACCGTCTTACCTATCACCGATATATCCGTTTGAAATACTTAAGCTTAATGTTATCACCTGGGGACAACATTAACGTCCCGACAAATTATGTGCCTATCGGAGAGAGGAAACAGCTCGCGAGCAGCCACTCTCCAATTCTAATCCTTTGTCCCCTCCCTCCCCCCTCCACGCAACCACGTAAACCAGTAAAAAAAATCAAAAATGGATAAATCAAATTGAGGAAACTTCCTCCGGAAAATTTGGAGAAATCTAGTGACGCTCTGTGATAATGGTAATGTAAGCTATTATCACACATGATCACTCGAGCGGCGAGGGCCCGCTGCCCAGCCTACTGTGCCTTCACACCGGCCAGCCATTCTCTCGGTATCATGCCTTCCGTCTGAGAGCTCCACCTGAGCACATCATACCTCCCTATCTACAGTGGCGGGTGCACTGCGCCAACAAAAGGGCTTTCAAGAGCCAACGATCGCTATCGCACTCTAACATACGGGGTATATGAACCCCCCCCCCCCGAGCCACCTTCAAAAGCAAACCACCCCAAAGCCCCCCACCCCCGCTTTTGCCATCCCTTAGATACCTCATTCTTAAGTATCACAGTATTACTTCCCCAGAAAACCTAACACTCTCAAACCTATAACACTACAGTACTTCTACAGAGCTCTGGGAGAGTTGCTTCACTAACGCCATATACCACATTAGAGTATGTACTTTAGTCACACCCCCTTCCCTTCCCACCCTCTCAGCAGTTCACATCAACACCACAACCCAGCAAGTATTCGAGCAAACCACCCTATCATCCAAGCCCCCATCTCGACTCCAGGTTTGCTTTAATTCACATGATACCTTTTTCGGACACCATCCGAGCCATCTCTTGATACTCGGGAGCTAGGGGGCGCGGTTGTGAGCACCCGGCCACTACACCCACAGCTCCAGGCGGGCGGACCAAACGAGACGCAATTTCGCAGTTGGCCATTAGCTACAAATGCGGGTATAACTGACCGCTAGTTCCAGTGAACTGACTGTGGGGACTAAGAATTGTCAAGAATTAGGGCTGAGTAAGCTCCCTAACGGACTGCTAAGACGTGGGTCACCGGGAGTAAGGGATACTACTACGCTGAGCGACTAGGTCCACTTTCGATGGTGATGTGCTCGACATGCAGCAATCATACGGTATCACTCGTTCAGAAATAATGGCTAATACTGGGTACCTTCATGATAACTGTACTGCACATAAACTTACAATATCCAACCCTTCTACCCGCAGCAGAACCACACTCACCCAAGCATAACTTTACGCCCATCTGCGATTATGACACTGTATACACAACCCCCGGCTGCCTCCCAGCTCTAAGGAACTGGTATCAGCCAAGAGCTCTCCTCCTCGCCCCCTCCAAGACCCTAGCGTCCAGCACCCATTCCACCCCTCTTCTCCGCCCCACCCACCTGGTCAAGCCATCCGCCACCATCAACTTCGCAGTTGCCATTCTCATCACTCTTTTCTATCCGCGGTGGCAGGTAATTCCTGCCTGACCGAATCGATGTCCCATGGTGCAGCAAGTGATCCAAAGAAGCGAATACACCGCAGATCGTACCGTGGGAAAGGAAAGAAGAGGCTGATGTGCTTGTGGTAATTGTACTAGGTTGACGGAAGTGGGATGCTGCAGTTTAGCTATCTATTTAATTCGTGATAAGTTGGACTAATGGTGGGTGGGCGAGTGTGAGGGGTGTGGATGGTGCTTTGGGGGGAGATGGAGCGACCCATATGTAGTTATGGGAGGAACAATATATTTAGGGATATATAGGTTGGGGAATGATGGAGTCCGGGCGCACTTGTGTTTCGGCTTGAATAGTGGAGATCGGTTCGCCATCCCTCTTAGCCATATTCTGTGGGGGATCACACTTTAACCACTCGCTGATCACAGTTCACCCTCAGCCTCCAAAACAGACACCGGGCGACCCCCATGGTTACCCCTGTCCCACTACCAAACGCATTGTCCCCAGAACCCAGTATTAACTACGGTGTATTACATTCAAAGCCCTCAGATAGCGTATAGTACAAATCACCCAGACAACAAATATCCAGAACCAAACAAAAACAAAACACCAAACAATTCTAACCTTACCACTTTGTATGAACCAGTACTAGTAAAACAAATAACACCATGAAGGCTAGAGTAGCCCAGCCGCATGCTATATAGTCGAAGATTCTCTACACTAGGGGAGGGACAAAAGCACAGTAAAAATAGAGCTTCTCAGCCCTCTGGGAGACAGAAAACAAACAAAAACAGAACTTACAGTACCAGAGATGGTAACCCAACAACATAGCCCTTGATCCGATCATTCAAGTTTTTAAGGTAATCGAAAGACATGCGCACTGCCAACCCTTCGCGCGAGTTGAAGAAAACCCATGAGCTCCTAAATTAGCACGTACAACGCACTAATCTATACCCTCACTAGCGTCAGTGCAACCCCAGCCTAAAACGTAAGAAGGAATACATACCATCGAGAGCCCCCAAATCATCGATGACCAGAACATAATGTTATTAAACATCTTCTGGCTCTTCATGAACTCTGTCCTCTGCACCACGATGATGGGTAATTGCAACATCTGGCATACAAGACCATAGCCACGGAGCTTCTTAGTAATGCAAAACATGACAAGTTCGTGAGCGAGTGCTGATATCAGGAAGGTAATAAGTGTGGCTATAGGACGGGACATGTGACGGCGGGAAGCGTCATAGACATGACGTTGGAGGAAGCGGTGAACAGGGATGTTCCATTCCCGAGAGAATTCGAGCCAATCGGTGGAGTTCCTGATCGAAAGTCATTCAACCATCCTTTGGAAACCCAGTTCAAGAGTGAACATACCACCAATCAGAATAAAAATGCCTATCAGCAAAGCAGGTAATCTCTGCAAATGCTCCAAGCATGTACTCAAATATCACCAAAAACACCAAAAGGAAGGTAACCATAAACGGAAACAATAGCAGACTGATGCTCTCCAGTAGAATCAAAGCAATATCTGGATAAGCATCAACACTCTCTAACCGGGTGGCCGCTTCAGTCATCTACAATCCTAAATTAGCAAAAGGACACTAGAGGGCATGGGTGGGAACCCACAATAGGTAAAATAAACTCCTCGCTCGTCACGGTAAGCAGAAAAATGCAACCAAACACAGCGGCCGCCTTTTCAGCAAGCTTACCCCAATGAATGCTATTCTGGAGGTTAGCACGCCATATGCCATCCACAAGGTCGGCCACAAACCGATCAGTCCGCGGGTAGCTTAATTCATAGCATAGAGTCGGACAGAAGAGGTAGTCGACGAAATTATATAAGGTCAGGTTCTTGGGATAAGTCACTCTTCCGGAAGGACTAGTGACCTCAAAGGCTAATGTTTCGCGGAGGTCTGCATCCTCAGCCGGTTCCACCTTTGTATTGTTCTCGTCGAGCGCTCGGAGCCTCTTATGACATTCCGAGAGATGTCCACAGTAGAACGAATACGAGTGCATCTAAGCCACAATCAGTGCCCGACCACGAGAGGCAGTAAAAGGGCCCAAAACCTTCATGAGCATAGTGAGCGAGTGGAGCGTGAAAAACACCTGATGAGTCCTGCCGGTTCATGTCAACCCCGAAACATCATTTTAGTGTCAAGTAACACCACCATACCATTGCCACTCTAGATGGAACGGGAGATACACCCAGGCCGCCAGCCAGACCGCCTGCAGCACGTGCTGAAACATGTACCCACTCCCACCCCAAGACCACCTATCAGTCGAGAATGCCTGCTGCAACGGTAAACAAACAATCGTGCTCAAAAACATGAACAAATCGGCAATAGCAAGCTCCAATGGGGCCTTGGTAAACATGCTAAAAATCGAAGTCCTCAGCACCCGCCGGGTATCCTTAAGATTCCTCAGCACCGTAGTAAGCACCATAATGAACAACCCGATCCAAAACAGCGTAAAGAACCCCCGGAAATCATGATGCTGTGACTGAGGGTCGAAATGCGAGACACGGCTCTCGTAGTCTACGGTTGGGAACATTCGCCGCCGGCGTTCCCGGCGGGCATGCTGTATTGAGTGAGCACTCGGAGGTGCATCCTCAGGAATTGGAGTAGTTCGTCCGCTAACATAGAAAAGGTTAGAATCACCTCCACTAGTTCCTTCCCACCGGTGGCGAGGGCAGCAACCTGGGAGTGGACAAATAGCTGACCTGGAAAGTACTGACGAAGTCTCGCTTTCCAAATGAGCCGGAATAGGCTTCAAGTGAGCTTCTCCATTTGATTGCTCCTTCAGATTCTGCGCGGTCCCGCTGGTAGATCGAGCGCGCAGGATGCTCTCCAATGGGTCGCTGTTAATGCTGGTAGATGAGGCTAAAAATGAAGATATATTCGTCTGGGATTCCATCTTGCGACGAACAAGGAAGGTGGGTTGTGGGGTGGTGAGAATAGTGGCGTCTCGGGACAAGGTGCTAGTATCAAGTGTCAAGGAAAGGGAAACTTGAAGGGGAAAGGGGGCTTGATCATAGTAAAGCCCACAAGCTGCATTCACGGCATTAACTTTCCTGTAAATAGGGAGGAACAGAAAGGAAAACAGGAGGAAGGGTCGAACAAAGGCAAATACCGGCTGTCCGTTGAGCGTCCGTCCGCCCGAGCTGATAGAATATATATTAGGGGGAGGAATAAAGGGACATGTATAATATGAGGTTAATTTCAAAAAAAGATAAGGCCCGGGATTGATCAAAGAGTTGAGATGTGAGTATGATAGGACTTGGTAAGAGAAAGGGACGGAAAGAGGCTCAAAAAGAGGTTTCATCCTTCTCCCTTGCTTGTTTTTTAATACAAAAGTCAACTCTAGGCTGACGTAATTGCGGTTTCTCGACGACGACGACAAACCATTCACTATGATACCATATAGCCATACTTGATGCTACACCCGTGATCTTAGGAGTAATTTACCTATAGCCCCTACCGGTACCGGAGCCAGTGCCTCGCCAGTCGATTCCAATCCGGGATTTCCACAGAGATGTGAGCCTTTTCCCTTCTTTACTATACCTCTTTTGCATGGGAGATGATAGTCATCATTACTAGATTAGATCACAGCGGCGGCTTCTCAAAGACTGAATATCAAAAGTGGTAAATAACACATTGCTAGTACTGCAACGTTGTACTTCCAATTCCACACTTATAGCCCCCTCTTCTACAATTACACGGCACAGTATACGGTACTGAGCTGTAAATTTACTGCCTATACAATGCTCACAACGACCCCCACCGTCACCGACAGGACCGCCCACCTACCTGCCGCGGGGATCCTTGCTTCAACCCTCCTAACTCAGAATATCCGCCAATCCAACAAAGTCTCACACTTCCCAAAGATTCTGCCAACCTCCTGTCCGCCCCTGGATCAACATGCCCTCTCCGGCGGGTTTCCCTACGGACTTTTAACTTCCATATCCGGTGCTTCGGCGACCGGAAAATCACTTGTCCCACCCCCCTTATCCTCACCCCGCTCGGTCCGCAGACTAACGCAACGTGAGAATAAAAATAGATAGCAATGCACGCTCTGACCACCCACCTCCTACTCCACTCCAACTCTTCCGCTGCATGGATCGATACCCTGGGAACCTTCTCCCCGGGCCTCCTCCAACAAGTTGTCTCATCACGGACAAGCAACGACGGCAAAACCATATCCAACGTCCTCGATCGTGTACAAATCATGCGTGTCTTCGACATTCATGGCCTAATAGAAGCCATAGACGAGCTCCGCACAGGCCACCTTGACCGCGAGAAGCGCCAGCGCGTAGTAAACGACAGCGAGGACGAAGCCTCCGAGGAAGAGGAGCCCCCACCGGAACCCTTCAACGGCACCCGAGTAATAGTAATTGATACAATATCCCAACCCATAACCGCACTAATGACCACAGGCCCATTACAAGCGCAGGCAAGAATGGTAGGAGTAACGCGCTCCCTCTCAGACCTTGCAAGGAGGTACAACATTTGCACACTGTTACTCAACACCGCAGTTTCGAAGCCGACGAAGGGTGCGGGTGGTGGGCAGCAGACATACGCCTATACTCAGGAGGACAACCTCTCGAGCGCCTTTTCTGCCGCAACGAGCAAGCCCGCTCTCGGGAATGTATATGCGCATTGCGCGGACGTCAACATCCTGCTCACGAGGGTAAAGGCGCGAGGGAGACGGAGGATAAGTGGCGGCGGTGGTGGGGAGAGTGAAGATATAGTCATGGAAGTGCTGAGCGACCGGACGGAGAGTGGGAGGACAGGGATGTGGGCCGCTTTCGGTATTGTCGGTATTCCCTTGGACACCCCCAGAGAAAAGGAAAGGAGAAAAGGATAGCGAGGAAATATGAGCGGACTGACAAAGAGTGGGTAGGAGGGAGCAAATTTAGCTCCGAGGGTACCGCTTCCACCAGAGGAAGCTCAAGACCAAGTTAGCTAGCGAGTCAAGAAGACTATGCACGAACCATCCACAGGTCACAGCTAAGCCATAATAGCTAACTAACTATACCTAGAAGGCCAAAGCGAAGCTCTAAGCCCAGACAAATATAAGATCATGCTAAAGAACCACATACTGGTATCCTGCTAACTAACCTAGTTTACTGAGTTACATACCCCACTCACTTACTCAGGAGAAAATATCTAGATGGTGACCACGAGTTAGATTGATCGTCACAAAAAAGAGGATCTGGCACAATCCTTTATTACGCAAAACATAATATGCGCATCCCTTTACGATTCATTTTTATACCGGGAATCCCCCAAGCACCAAAGCATCCCAACCCACGCCCGTAAACACAAACCTAATTCCACACATATTTTCGCTCCCCCCTCCCCGATTCTCCAGAGACTAGCCCCCGTCCTACCATGCATCCCTAGGTGTCTAAAATGAATCGGCGACTACCAAACGGCCAATACGGTACTTGACCAAATATGATACTCAAAGCCCACATGGCCTTACCCGACCACAAGGATCCAGACTTGTTCTTCTACCACTCCCTTCACCCCCCCTCCTAGCCCAATAGGACTTATATCCCCAGCAATAGCATTTTCCCCCCACCCTACCAAGGCTCCGGGATTCCAGGTGCAGCTTAGATTATTTTTCTATTCCATCCAGTATCCAGTATCCCGTCCCCACGCCACTCGTACTTCATAACAACGGCCCGAGTGATACCTAATGCTCCAAGTGCCATCGACCCGCCACACATGCCGGCATATGTCCTATCATAGCACTAACTCACCAGGTTAAAATCTTCTAATACTAGTACGATACCAATCATTAATCAATCAATCAATAATATAATAACATTATCCCACCATATTGCCACTATTAATCAACATGGGATATATCTGGCATTGAATTTAACAATAGCCCTACTTGTCATATCCTTACGCCTCGGCCAAGGTAAACAAACTCTCCATACGCCATTTTCCTCTCATCGTAAGAACGCCAATGGCATCCTATATATAAAGCATCATCTATAAAAGTAGTGAGTTATAGACAGCACGGTATGCCTCCGAAAGACTGAGCATATATAACCACCCTCCTACAAAAAAAAGCGTGACAGTTTTGGATGTATCGCGACAGTTACTACAACCCCCTAAATTGGACTTGGCTTGCCTATCCTTTTTCTCCTCCTCCTCCCCTATGATATAAAGACCGCCCACATTTCCTACTCTCTTAGGAATAGCAGGCATACTTTAACAGATAGTATTCCTAATATTATCATACCCTATTAAATAGCCCCCCCCCCCCCCCTTGATTCTACACGCACATTTTCTCTCTTGCTTCTCACAGGAGTGAATTTTGCTCTATATAGGATTGATTCTGATAGTGACTTGGTAGGGCCTCCCTCAGTTGGAATCTCACTCTATTGCTAGCTAGCCGACCAAGACTACGGTATAACATGATCGTGTCCCAGTATGAACGTGCTGCACGCAGGATCCATAAATGGACTGATGGTATGCCGGGATGGATTGTGGCTTTGAGAGAGGCCCATGGAGGCCCTACTTGCCGGTAATTGACTGTGCTGCTACTGTGTCTTTAAACTAATATCGCCAGTGCTATTTCGGTATCTCCCGTTAGTGAGATTCCCCTGTATAGCTTTGAAGTGGATCAGTTAAAGTACGCGGGAAAAGTGGGAATCTGGAAATCTCAATTGGCGAGCAACAGAGAAGGGGAGATTCTGGAGAGCAGGAGATATTTCTAGTAGTGCGTCATTTTAGAATTGCCTACTTTGGAGCTAAATTTAGAGGTTTCGTTTCGTCGAAATTTATGCGGTGAGGATTTGTGCAAATTCGCAGACAAACCGATTGACTTCTGCGTCTGACACTTTTGGCCAACCAGAGCAGACTACGAGCACCACATTCAATTGCAGGATTGCACCGTTCGCATATCACACCAAGAGACATCTTGCCGGAAAGTAGAATCACGAAAATGAGGCAATAATTTTATTCCCCACGAGTACTGAAAGTGAGAGCCGACAAAGGAAATTCACGAAGCCTCTACAAAACTACCGGAGAAAACCATGAGGGAAAAAAAAGAACTTGATTTCGTATCTCATTTCATACAAAGACCCACATGAGAACATTTTTTTTAACGCCTAAGTGAACAGGACAGTATCTAGAACTCGCAAGAACTACAAACCATACCAGCACACTACCCTTAACCCATTTATTTCCTAAAGCGGTAATGTCAGTAAAACCTATCAATTATAAAAAGGACCAAAGAGGCACTCACTTGGCACCAGCCTTCTGTGCCGCCTTAGTAACCTTTCCGGCCTTGTCGATCTTGGTAACAGACTTGATGACACCGACCGCCACGGTCTGTCTCATGTCACGAACGGCGAAACGTCCAAGAGGGGGGTACTCGGTGAAAGCCTCAACACACATAGGCTTAGAAGGAACCATCTTTACGATAGCAGCATCGCCGGATTTGATAAACTTTGGCGAGTTTTCAACAGATTTTCCGGTACGACGGTCAATCTTCTCAATAAGCTCGGCGAATTTGCAGGCGATATGGGCGGTGTGGCAGTCAAGGACTGGGGCGTATCCGTTTCCAACCTGGCCGGGGTGGTTCATGAGAATAACCTGGGCATTGAAGGACTCTGCACCCTTGGGAGGGTCGTTCTTCGAGTCACCGGCAACGTTTCCACCTAGTTAATGTTAGCTAGTGTTAAGCAAATGCAGAATAAGAGTACTCACGTCTGATTTCCTTTACGGAGACGTTCTTGACGTTGAAGCCAACATTATCACCGGGAAGGCCCTCAGTAAGCTGCTCGTGGTGCATTTCCACGGACTTGACTTCAGTGGTCACACCAGCCGGGGCGAAGGTAACGACCATACCAGGCTTGATAATACCAGTCTCGACACGGCCGACAGGGACCGTTCCAATACCACCAATCTTGTAGACATCCTGGAGAGGGAGACGAAGGGGCTTATCAGAGGGACGGCTTGGGGGTTCGATGGCATCAATGGCGTCAAGGAGGGTCTTTCCAGAGGTCTTTCCAGCCTTGGTCTCCTTGTCCCATCCCTTGTACCAGGGGCAGTTGGGGGAAACATCGATCATATTGTCACCTGGGTGTCATTAGCAATTGGCACAAGCGAATATAAAGAACTGGAAGGCAAACCGTTGAAGCCAGAGATAGGGACGAAGGCAACCGACTTGGGGTTGAAGCCGACCTTCTTGATAAAGTTGGAGGTTTCCTTGACAATTTCCTTAAAGCGATCCTCGGACCACTTGGTGGTGTCCATCTTGTTGATAGCAACGATGAGTTGCTTGACACCAAGGGTGTATGCAAGAAGAGCGTGTTCACGGGTCTGACCATCCTTGGAGATACCAGCTTCGAACTCACCAGTACCGGCGGCGATGATAAGGACAGCGCAGTCAGCCTGGGAGGTACCAGTAATCATGTTCTTGATAAAGTCACGATGCCCGGGGGCATCTATTTGAAACAAAAAATATTAGTATCTCATCTGAGGAAAATTTCAATTTGAACCGGCAGAAGTAGATGGGGGGTACGATGCGGGGCATATTCACCAATGACAGTAACATAGTACTTGGGAGTCTCGAACTTCCACAAGGCAATGTCGATAGTGATACCACGCTCACGCTCTGCTTTCAATTTGTCCAAAACCCAGGCATACTTGAAGGAACCCTTTCCGAGTTCGGCGGCTTCCTTCTCAAACTTCTCGATGGTACGCTTGTCAATACCACCGCACTAGATATATGGATTACGATGGTTAGCCATTCGTTCAAACCAATTGAGATGAAACAAATTTTTTCACATACCTTATAGATCAAGTGACCAGTAGTGGTGGATTTTCCGGAATCGACGTGGCCGATAACGACAACGTTAACGTGAGTCTTTTCTTTACTATACGAAAGGAGTGTCAGCGACAATAATTCCTAGGAAAACCCAGTCTGTATCGAGCAGGCACCCAAAGAGAAACGAAGGGCATGAGGGAAAATAGAACAAAGAAAGAGATTCATAAACTTACCCCATTGTGTATGGAAATGTGAATGTGTCGAAAAAAAGATGTAAAGGTTTGAATTACTCAGAAGAACGTAGACTTTGTTCGGTATGCTTTTCACAATAAAATAATTAGCAAGAAGAGCGCGGGGGGGAGGAGAGGGAGAGCAAGTTGCGGTGTGAAAGGGAGGAACTCACAGTGACAAGGAGAAGAGAAGGAAAGGAGTAAAGGAAAGGAGAGAGAAGAGAAAGCTGGTGAGTGGGAGGATGGTCTTTAAAGGAGGGGTAAATTTTCTTTCCGTCCCCACCTTCCGGTGGGTCTTGGCATTTTGTGACTGGGAGGCACTGTGGGTAGATGGAAGGGATTGTTTTCAAGCAGGGCTAACCTTTTTTTTTTCTCCTTCTCTTCTCATCCTACGAATTTTTCCCAAACCCTCCCGTAACAAAAACAATAATAGGACAACCCACACTGGAATTTTGCGTCGCGCGGATTTGACTGGGCTGAAATTCCTAGCCGCACTTACAGGGCTAGCTAGCTAACCTATTTCGGGCATGTACAAGTACGAGTAAGTAGGAATTTTTTTTCCAACGTCCTGTGTTTGGAGGGGCAGCTCTGGGCAAAGAGGGGTAGCGCCACTTTGATATGCTGATCTTGGACAGGAAAGAAAAGGAAAAAAAATGCTTCAACCTCCTATCGTGTACCGTATTGCTCTGTGTGCACCCAATAATACAATCAAACACAGTCCAGTCCTGGCAAATCGATAGGCTACGATACAGTATCAACGTGTCCCTAAGCACCAGAGTGCGGTAAATAGGAAAGAGAAAGTCCATCAAAAGCTCTCGCAGTTGCCATCCCATCCAAACTGGCGAAGAAAAAATGGTTTATACTTTCTCCTTCAAACTGTATGACCCCGCAGTGAGCAAACCATGAGAACAAAATTTGGTAAATAATCTTCCTCCTCCTTAGAACCGGCAGATCAAAGTAGGATACTGTATCCTTCGGTGCCATGCCGCACGCGCTACGGTACGGTATGCTATCTCTCTCACTCATATCAATCCGGCAATACCCGCCGTGAGCATCAGAATGGAAGCAAGAAGTGCACTGACCACCTCCAGGTCCTCAGTATGACTCCGAAAACCATGACCAATAGAATCCCAAACTTTCCTCTCCTCCCATCCTACCATCCTACCATGCTAGCATACCGGTACCCGATGTTCTCGGTGGACTACTCGAGTACAGAATCTGTGGCGGCCAGAACCAGCAATAGAGCTGAGAGGCGCCGCCACAGGGTACTCATTATTTTCCGTCGCCCTCCGTAAAGTATTGTAGGCGCCGATATCACCAACAAATGAAAAATGAAAAAGGCCCTTGTTGACCGCCTTCCTTCTCCAAATACGGTAAGTACTCGAGCTTGCGCATAAAAATCAGAAAACATAACCCTTGTCTCTATAGAGATCTATATGGGATCAACGGAGGTGCCACTACTGTAACACATTCCAGTACTCTAAGCATGCCGTCAGCCTGACTACCTTCCTCACATTATCAGAATACGGTGCCCACAGTCTCAATTCACCCCTCTGACGGTACTGTACCGTACTCGTACAAGCACGGCCGACAGATATATTAGTCACGTGGGTCTGATAAGAAAATTTTGTTGAACCTCCTGGCTGCTATGCGCGTGGATAAGGCACGTGACTAATATATCTATCCGGCCGCGCTTGTACAGTATTCGAGGAGATACCGGTACGGTACCGTACTGCATAGCCTAAAGAGATTCATCTAGTCTACCGCTACCATAGTTCGTCAATACAGGATATTTTCCTTGCAGTAGGGGTATTCAAAGTTAAAAATGGATGAGTGAAAAAACATGTTGATACTAGAACATGCATTAGTTTACTGAAGATGATGGTCCAATCACATGATAGAAAATATAGTATCATACTTGAGACCCCCAAATTCTCAGCAAGGGGAAAAAAAGAGTTTAGGTAAAGTTTAGCGTACAAATAGAAGAAAAATTTTCATGCACCAAGATGACAACATAGGTAGAGAGAATATCATACAACGCGATCATCAAAATGCCACGCGATTACTCTGAGAACACCGTTTGGACAAGAGCTGAAACCGAGAGCCTAATTCAATGGCTTGAAGATCCTGAGAATTTGCGAAAAATCAAAAAAGGCTCTGGAATTACAAAGAAAACAATCGTCACGGAAATTGCAGCACAAATTCCCACCAAAGAAGCGGTGAAGGTCGGATACAAGTATGATAACCTCATGAAAGCCTATCGTGCTGCAGCAAAATTAAACAACCAGAGCGGATGGGGTTTATCAGAAAGGGACTTGGACGAAGGCAGAAGAAGTTTACGAGGTAAGAACCAAATTTATTCATTTAAAATACATAAAAATATTATACAGAGATTTAATAATCAAATTAAAAAAAAATAGATAAACTACTTTCCCGGTGTCCCTATTTCTTCCGTTTGGAGAGAATTTTGGGTGATCGACCGAATGTACGACCTCCAGTCTCCTATGATTCCGGCCAGAGTGCCACCGATACAGCCGCGACAATAGAACAATTGCTTGTAGCAATGTCTAATCACAATCCGCAAGAAGAGGGGGAGGAGGGTCAACTAGGCAATGTTAGTCAAGGGGATATCCGATGGGAAGCAGGGGGGGAGATGGAAATTGGGGAAACCATAGGTAGAGGGAGGGAGGAACGAGAAGAAGGGGGAAGAGCTGTTGAGGAAGGAATCCGAATGGAGATAGGAAGGAATGAGGAAAGGGTGGGCATATTGGAAGGGGACAGGAGAGAGGAAGAAGATGATAATAATAATTATCATAGTAGAGAAAGTAGAGAGAGCCAAGAGAGGGAGGTCGAAATTGAGGAGGAAGAGGTAGTGGTCATTGGTGAGAATACAGAGAGGCAGGCAACACAAAGAGTCGATGGACCAAGTTCAAGTCCTAGCCGATTGTCAGCAATCAGAGGACCACGCAAACGCCGATTTCCAGAAATGTTGGCAGCCGACAGCGATAATGATGGAGCATTTGTCGGGATGCAAAGAAAGAGAAAAGGGGGATCAAATGCGCTTATTGAAGCGGTGGGTATACTTGCATCAGCAAAGGCAGAAGGGGAGGAAAAGAAGTTTGAGTTTTTAAATCGGCACCTTGTACAACAAGGCGAACTGCGACAGAGAGAGATAGAATTGGAGAGAGAAAAGTTGGAAGTGGAGCGAGAAAAGGCTAGGGGAGAGCAGCACCGAACAGAGCTGCTGATGATTCAACTGCGGGCCACGATTGGTAAACGGAATACCAACAACTTGAATACAGAAGCACTCGACGAGCTAAATTGGGAAAGTGCAGAGTAGAAGTTAAGTCTTCTGGACATGTAAAAGTTTTATTTTAAAATGTTTAAGTTTTGGATACTTATTGTATGCTTTGCTTTTGATTATTGGTTTTGATTATTTTGAATTTTTATTTTTGTATTTATGTACAATTTCAAGTTGTTTAATTATATTCTATTTACAAAATATTCACGCATTCTGTTTCTCCATTCTGTGCCAGCCTGCCGTTCAGCTTCCAATCCTAATATCTC
>Ga0307513_10000637_pt1 | contig 50399 bp, 70 predicted proteins | sample 15_EM_MG_FD_202174 | JGI IMG/M metagenome (GOLD analysis project Ga0307513, IMG submission 202174) | Populus trichocarpa ectomycorrhiza microbial communities from riparian zone in the Pacific Northwest, United States - 15_EM | ecosystem: Host-associated > Plants > Roots > Unclassified | place... | reverse complement strand
GGATTGTACGTCTGTTATCAAAAAAAAAAAAAAAAAAAGGAGTTAAATATGGCGCAAAACAATCAAAAATTTCTTACATTGGCGAGGTTAATAGATGGTGCACCACCTGGGCCGAAAAAGACATTTAAGAAAGCAATCGGGAATACATCGATTGCATCATCCTGTAAAGCCGGGTCCACATGAGTCTGTTCCTTTGTGCATGAGATCCTATAACCAACGTTGCAATACAGCGATATTCTCTTCTGAAAGTTAACCTTGTCTGCACCGTTAGCTGCACCATACGAGTTTTGTCCCCAGTAGCTGAATTCATGAGAGGTAGTACATTGAGACAACCACAACGTGACTTACACCGCAACCTAATTCAGAAATATTAGGAGTGATCACAAAGAAATGTGGTATCACTGACATTGTCAAAACGGCTGTTATCAAAAGCGGCGGATCCGACGGGTAATAATCCTATAAGGGTAGCTGCGATAGTGTTGAGCATTTTGAAGGGAAGGTCAGTGTTATGCCCAATCACATATCCGTTAAATAGTTTTCAATTCAAATCCAAAAGGCACTAAGCGAGCTGAGCTCGACCGAAAACGCAGGACATCAGCCTCCAGTTTCCATGCAAATACCCAATGAGATGGCAGGCGGCTCTTCGTAGAATGAATATTAGAAGCATCATGCTCGGCCGTTGATTCAGGTCCGCAAAAGCATGTTTCAAGCCGTGCACCGGGAGTTCTGAAAGCTCCCTGAAAACAGAAGATTATCGAAATCCATAGGTAGAAGAAATCTGTCCCCACGTGCCACGCGGAGAGCGTGCGTACGGTCGGAAAAATTAAAGAGTTCGGCTTAACGTTCTTTGAGCGGACAAAGTTGTCAGTATCGCTCGGTTTGAGATACAAAATAGCAATAACTTACCATCAATACCCACGAGAGTTGGTGTAATATGGTGATGCTAAATACAACATATCTATATACTGGGACACGTACGATGGGAAACGAGACAAGACACGAGGGGGGTGCTTTCAGAGGTATCAACCTGATGATGCGGAATCGCTTTCTCCTCCAGGAACAGTCGCAGGAGCCCCAGTTCGAACGGGATCTACAAACGGTTAAGAAATTTTATATATAGAATAACAAGCCCCATGACCCACCGAAGTACGGCTGTGATTGAGCCTCGCGTGCGGTAAGGCGTTCTTGGTGGTCATAACGCAGAAGCTTATCCAGGAAGTCAATAGCTTCGTTGGAAATATACCTTTGGTTCTCGGAGGTGATGAATCGCGTCCATGGCTTTTTTGGATATCTGCAGAAGTTATCAGTCGATTTGCTGGACTCGCAGCCAATAAGCGAGAATACCTTCCAAGAAGTTCATCGTATTGCGGATCGAGGCGAATATGATACTTGTCAATGTACGAGTATAACTCGTCTGTTCCTAGAACCTTGGTAATTTTGACAAGTTGATCATAGTTGTCGTGTCCGTGAAAGAATGGTTCCTTTCGGAAAATCTAAAATTTTTTTAACAAGTCCTCCATATGAATTGAACACGCGGATAAATATATAAAAAAAGACGCACCATAGATGCAAACATACAACCGTAACTCCACATGTCAAGACTATAGTCATATTCTTGAAAGTCTACAAGCAGCTCCGGGCCTTTGAAATAACGAGACGCGACACGAACGTTGTATTCTGTCTTGGGATGATAAAATTCGGCAAGACCCCAATCGATAAGTCGTAGCTGGACGATGGCGGTCAATATAAGACTATTGCGAGAAAAGTAAACACACTTTGCGGTGTTCATGGTCAATCATGACATTGTGCGGCTTTACGTCTCTATGCATGATGCCTTTTGAGTGACAATAATCAAGCGCCTGGGATATGCTTGAATGGCAAACACTAAAACATGAAAGGTAAGGTCACAAACCTTAAGCAATTCAAACATGTAGAATCGGACGTCGTGGTCGCTGAAGCGTGGATAAAGGACTTTGAAATCCACGTTGTGGACGTATTCCGTAATTAAACTCGGAATCTTGGATGTTGGGTCGCGCACAACATCCAGGAGAGCAACGACGTTCGGACCACCGGCAAGATTCTGAAGAATTTTGATTTCACGTTTGATCTTCTTCTTCTTCACCGGTTTCAATACTTTGATGATACATTTCTCTTCCGTGACGACGTTGATGCCCTCGAAGACCTGGAACAGCCCTTTGAACAACATTATCCAACCTCAACAGAATCTTACGAACCTCTGAATATTTTCCGCGTCCAACTTTCCGCACAATTTCGTAGTGGTCTTGAGATCCCCACTGAACTTGTAGATTGTCTAAAATGACATGTAAAAAAGTAGCGGTTCAACGATGGTCGTGATCGTACCATATTCATACCATGACGAGCCCATCCGATTATTGACATCACAATACACACGGGCTACCGATTTTGTCGCGGACCTGCCCATCGGATAAAGTGTGAAGTGAAGCGGTTCCGAGTCAGATAAGAGAGGTCGTCGCGGAAGGTTCGAGGAGAGAGGAACGCTCGATCACCTCATGCATTTCCCACGCTGATTTCCATGATCACTCCAGTGAGGCGTTTCTCTCATTTGTCTCTGTCCTCAGCCTTCTGGTCGTAAATCAATTCTGATTCTGTGGTGTGCCTTACGCTTCATTCACATCCTGGAATGACCAAGAAATCTGCAAAAAGTACCACCTTAAGTGCTAATCTACACGGCCGTAAACCTACACATTGGCCACAACATGTGCAATACCTGAATTCTTCTGTGTATCATTCCTCACTCTCGCCCCCAGTTCTACAACATATAAAAAGGTCGTCAGTTTCCAAAAATACAGCCATTCCTCCACGCTCGAAAATTGTGATTCGAGCAATATCCGACCCTTCCCATCCCGCGAACGGTCAATTTGGTTTGTTTGCAGCTCAACGAATCCCTCCCAAAACTCATATTCTTGATTATATCGGTAGATATATTTTTTTCTCGTCTTTATTCGTTTTGAACCTCAAGTGACCTAGGGGAGATTCATTGCGACGAACGTCCCGAATCGGACTACGATCTCTCACTTTGCCGGCTTCCTGATGGCCTCAGTGTCGGTGTCGATGCAAGTAGCATGGGGAACGAAGCTCGCTTTATCAATGACTATAGGGGGATTTCTAGCAAACCCAACTCGATGTTTCTTGATGGGCGGACACCAACCGGCGAACTGAGGATGAGCATATGGAGCACCCATGAAGAAATCAAAAAAGGGGATGAAATCCTAGTATCTTACGGGAAATCTTGGTGGCGGTCTCGAATAAAAGGCGTAGGATTCCAATGGAATGAGAGGATTTAAGGTTACCTTCTATTTTCATTTCGATGTTACCTATATTGACGATGCACGGGTCAGCGCAGCCAAATTAAATCGCAGGCCTGGGTTTACTTTATTCAGACTTTCCAAGTCCCCGTCGTCGCATGATTATAGAAGAATCGCTCCTTAATCCCTGGGCCTTTGTCTTGGTTAACATATGCCTTTAGGGGCAGGCAGCAGGACCTGTACACTCGACCTTAGATTGTTGGTGGGGTTCAACCCAGGTGTTCAATTTCCTGGGCTTTACTATGGGTTGGAGATATTTTGTTTGTCGGTCATGAATTCAACTGGCTAAGGTTCACATTTGCTATTGCAAGCATCATACTAGATGATCTAGGTGTTTGCTGGGTGACAAGCATGGGAGTTGTAAGTACTCTAACTCTAAAAACGCGTCTCGGTGTGGTTTGGTTTGGGTGGTACTATACAGTGACCTGATAGATCGTTTGGATAATGCCCTGCAAGGTCCCCTGTTGGTGGATGTTAGTGAATCACCACAACCCTTAAACGTGGTGTCAAATCCAGAAGTCATACCATCACAATACGATGGCTGTTTACAGGTAACACCAGCGCAAAGCATAATGGGCTGAAATCCCTGCTAAATCGATCCCAAATCGAAATTTCCTCCCAAGATAGTAAATAAATGCAAACAAAGACTTCAAATTTCTTGGACACGGTGTGAACCACCGGACATTTGGACCTGAACTACCCTTGCCCCATGCCTCCCCATTTGCCAATAAAGGGCTTCTCCACATTCATAGCCTTTAATTCATGTGCACGCCGAGCTCTCGGAATCCAAAATCGACCCTTCCACGTTTACCAGTCGCGATGTCTCCATTTGAAGCCTTTGTCACCCTTAATCCGTCTCGGAGATAGAGTATGTTACCCGTCCTTAACATACGAGGCGTTTATTCATGGTTTCAAAGCGTCGGCTCCACGCAACTGCCCCTTGTGCTGCTGTGCCTAAAAATCCTTACGATGTTTTGGGAGTCAAGCCGGATGCAACACCCGCTGAAATCAAGAAAACCTACTTCGCAGTCCGTGTATTTTTCTCTTATATTTGAACTGCACTCAAAATTCCAAAGCTTGCGCGAAAATACCACCCCGACACGAACCCGGATAAGGGTGCAAGAGATAAATTTGTGGAAATACAGGATGCATATGACGTACGTTTGCTATTTATTTTTGCCTTGATGAGAATTAAATCTTGAATCACGGTGTAGACCTTAAAAGACGAGAAAAAGAGGGCTGCGTTCGACCAATATGGTTCTGCTTCTCAGAATCCCAATTTCGATCCCAATGCGTTCGCCGGTGCAGGAGGATTTGGGGGATTCGGGCGGGCTGGCGGATTCCCAGGATTTGGTGGTTCATTTAATGGTGGTGGACAACCTGGTGGAGATCTCTTCGAACAATTGTTTGGGTCATTTGCTGGCGGTGGAAGGACGCGATCCCAACAGCCCGTTCGTGGCAACGACATCGAAGTGACTGTGTCAGTCAGTTTTCTTGAAGCTTGCAAAGGGGCGAAGAAAACTGTCACAATTACACCAGTTGCCGATTGTAAATCTTGTTCTGGGTCAGGGCTAAGGGATGGTATCAAACGAAAAAAGTGCTCCACTTGCGGTGGTACTGGTGCACGAACTTTTGTTGTTTCGAACGGATTCCAGATGTCTAGCACGTGTGATACTTGTGATGGGGCTGGGACAACTGTTCCCCGAGGTGGTGAATGTTCGACTTGTGGCGGCGCTGGAAAAGTGCGCGTGAAACAAGAAGTTGCAGTTGACATCCCTGTTGGTATGTGGAGAGAAAGCATAACAATGATTCTGGCTCACCATTATTTAGGCGCCGAGGAGGGCATGGCACTTCGTTTGGCGAATTTAGGAGATGCGCCTCTAAGCAATAAGGGCCCACGAGGGGATCTTTTCATCAGACTCAATGTTATGCCTTCCAGCGTTTTCAAGCGACAGGGTGCAAACCTTTACTATCAGGCCCGAATCCCATTCCATCGGGCTCTTCTTGGTGGAATTGTCCGGGTACCAACCCTTGATGGTGATGTCGATGTCCGCATTCCAGGTGGCACACAACAAGGGGAAGAAATGGTACTCAAAGGACGCGGTGTTTCATACTTGAATAACGCAGGAAAAGGTGATCTCTTTGTGAGATTCTTCCTTCAACTACCTCGGTACGTTTTCAGGAATTTTCACCCCTCCCCCTTAATCTGACTTTTATCCAGGACCCTGACCAAGCATCAGCGGGCCCTCCTTGAGGCTTACGCTGACGATATCGAAGGTCGACCATCGAAGAGCCAAACAAATCCATCGACAGAGGAAACAAAAAATCCTCTTCCAACTGACAACGGTGAGGTTTACTTCACTCATGAGCGACCGTCATTGGGTACTTGGTTGTCCCAACGGTGGCAAAATATCCGAGATCGCCTGTGGTCCTAGCTTTCCTAATGGCATGTTTTCTGTCATGGGGACCATCCTTTCTGATTGCTTATTCTACCCTTTAGAAACGAAACCACTCGAGAAAGATGGGAATAGAGGCGAAGAAGAGAAGGCAATGAGAGCGACTGGCTGAACATTGCATAGAATAAGCACATATATCCCCATTCCTTATATTCTACATCACAATCCTAACTAATTATTCGGTGACCTGCACCCACAACTCAGACAAGGTTACCGTGCGAATTTACGCCACAATATTATTTTAAAATTTGCCCTGAATATTTTGAAATTGTGCGGCGATCTAATGCAAGATGAATCGGTGGCCAACTTGCCGGTCCGCAATGAGGCCTGGTTTCTGCAACTGAGATTCCTCATCCCCACATCAGTCTCCTTCATGGACCCTCTCACATGTTCATCTCCAGCTCTGCCTGTCACCTCAAAGGCTTGGGTCAAATCTCGCCAATCTCAGCCTGTTGCTTGAAATCGGTTCACCAGATCTCTAGGGCCTCGCCACTGCACCTAGTTTATTCCTCTAACCAAACCATAATCGTTTTGGAAAAAGGAGCGACATGTCAATCGCGTCACCCGATCTCTTAATTCCTCGCCGTTCAGCCACTCAACCTGGTATAAAGGCGGGGCACAAAAATGCGTTCCAACCAACTTCGTATTCATTGCAGAACTGCCCATGTCTCCAACACCATCTACCACGCGCAGTGTCGCGTCGTCTATCAATGGACACGATGAAAAACGCCAAAGCCAAAGCCCCAGCCCAACTCTCGTCGCGTCTGGCCACGCCTCGACCTCCAGTATAACGACAAAATCTTCTTTGATCCTTGATGTCCACACACCCTTTCTTCCAAAGCTTTCGACATTCCAGCTACTTGTCGTTCACATAGGGTTAGTTGGGCATCACACTAATAATGTTGTTGTTAATCCGATATCCATCACCAGTGCCGCTTTGACTCTATTCCTAGCCACGACCGATGCCGTGCGAACTTTTGCACCGCTCAATGTCCTTCAACTCATCCTACCTTTTCAGACCATTGTTTCGACTAGCCTGCCGACAATCGCAAGCGATCTGGAGGCCTCGCCGATACAGTATACCTGGGTCGGCGTTGCATATATGCTCACGCAGACTGCCTTTCAACCTCTATACGGAAGAGCTTCTGACCTCGTAGGTCGTAAGGTACATATTTCCTCCTATTTAAGTAACTCAGATCTCAACATTTCCAAGAATGTTCTATACTCTAGCATGGCCATTTTTGCAATGGGCTCAGCACTGTGTGGAGCTGCTCAGGTTTGTCTCGATCTTTCCTTCCGATGGCTGTTTTTCAACACCTCTTCTAGTCTATCAATTGGCTTATTGTAGCCCGTGCCTTCGGTCAGCGCCTCTTTTTCTTCGCATTTTTGATTTTGTATTAACGGTGAATTAGCTGGGATTGGGGGAGGCGGAATAGTTAGTACAGTCTGGGTCATAACTTCCGAAGTTGTTGACGTGCACCAACGTGCTACATGGTCGCAAGCATTGAGCGTAACTTGGAGTTGTTCAGCTATTGCCGGTCCTCTTATTGGTGGAATTTTTAGTGGTACAATCTTCCCGACTCTATCCAATAGGCCCACCTGACACAATGTATTTCAGGCAGGGGTGCAAGTCCAACAGGGTGGCGATGGGGATGTACGATTTATCTTCACTTCACTTCGGTTTAGCGAACTGACAGCCCGTCAGTTTACATAAATCTACCTGTCTGCTTCATTGCCTTCATTGTCCTCGCCTCCTCTCTTCGTGGCGTCGAGTTTCAACGAGCAGCAAATTCTAGTTGGCAAACATTTATTCAGAGATTCGACTTCGTTGGGTTGTAAGTCCTGAACATCCACAAAAACGATAATGCCATTCATAAATCCATCAGACTGTTATTCATGGGTGGTACGAGCTGCATCATCATTGGCTTCAGCTTTGCGACTGAAATAGGATGTGAGGACAATATCCATTCTTTCGTTTCATATTGTGAATGGTTTCTTAGGGAAAGCTCCATCGACTTTGTCGTTGATTATTGTTGGTGTTACTGTTCTTATCTGCGGTGGCTTCTACGAAAAGCACACGACGAGGGATTGCCTATTTCCTCCGACGAGTTTCCAGGACGTTACAATAGGTTCGTCCAATTAAACTTGATGTTTGATTTGATTTTTGACAAGGTTGCATCTAGCGGCAATTTTATTCGTTACGTTTCTGCACAATTTCGCATTTACTGCGGGTACCTTCTATCTGGCGTTGTTTTATCAGGTTTGATTATCCTGCTCAATTGACACCTCGTCGAGACTGATGCCATCTTTAGGCGGCCAATGGATCAACACCGTTAGAATCAGGAATAAAACTGCTTCCTTATTCTCTGGGATCGTCTTTGGCATCAATGCCCGTGGCATGGTTTATTGGATATTGGCAAAGACGAACCCATGATACCAGTGGTCAAAATTTGATGATTTCGATTGGATTACTCGTTTCGACGTTAGGTTTTGGTGGGCTAATCTTAACTTGCGTTGCGTCCTTAACCTTGTTAACCTCCTTTTAGGGTTGCTGAACCTTCTGAACGAAACTCCGAACGTTTTCTCGCAGGTTGCCTACCCTCTGATTGCTGGTGTCGGTCTTGGGATGCTATTTCACGCGCCATACCAGGTCTTTACCAGGGCCCTCAAGCCTCAGGAACTTGCTACAGGAACAAGCGCATTCTTTCTTGTGCGCTTCACTGGTGCAACTGTTGGTTTAGTAAGCTTTTCCTTCATATTAGCAGTATTCTTTACTAACGCAAGGGTCAAGGCCGTTGCAGGTACAATCTATTATGCACGAGCATCGACGCATCTACCACATGACCTAAGATTCCAGGGCTCTTCCTCGTCAATTAATTATAGCGCGATAAAATCTTTGCCACCTGATGTAAAAGAATTGGTCCTCCACACCATATCATCTTCAATCGGGGTTAGTTCCTTTCGCTTCTCCAAATCGATGACCCGTTTAACGTACGTCTTAGTTAATATGGATCGTTTGTGCCCCGTGCCTGGCCGTGGCATTTCTGGTGGGTGGTTCGAATTGTTGGCGCTGAGCTACGTGACTTATGACGCTTTCAGATATCGCTGGTCCTCCGAAAAATGCCAAGCTCTGATGGACTAGCCTCTAATACCATTCACACGACATCAACAACTCAATCATCGGCGGAAGACGAGAAAGTATGAGCACAAATTTGCCGACGCGGACATGAGAATCACGAGTCCGTTGAAGGAATGTTCTCGCAGCCCTCCTAAAATTGTGAATGGTCAAACGATCTTCAACAGACGAAAGGCCACTAATTTTTCACAAAGCAAAATATGAACCCCTCATTCCCATTTTAACCGGAGTGTGCTTCCCCGGTCAATGGCCGACACGGGCTTGTAACACGAATACAACAGTACATACTCTGAATTCGCACAACGAATGACGAAACATTTCCCCTCGCTGTCAAGACACCTTCGAGGCTCCAAGGGTGTATAGCCAAAAGTAGTCGACTTTTCATCTCTTCAATTCAGTCGCCGATTTCTGGACACTTGTCTCCGCAGATGAAGCCTTCAGGTGGTTCTATCCTCCCCTTGAGTTCGCAAAGGTTAACGTTGGGGCGTGCTTAGGCAGGGTTGGTCTCATGTCGCATGCTCCGATTAATTAACGCGGTTCAGGGACCACCGCCACTTCACAAAATATCGAAAACGTCAAAACGAAGCTAAAACTTACTTAGAGCGAGATCGAAGCAGATCCGATGGTTGATACAACAGAAATGATACTGGGGTTGGCTAGCATAACAATTGTTGGTGATGGAATAATTAATCTTCGTGCTACGACCCGTTTTTCGGAGAGAGACTGCCCGAAGTAGGGACCTCTAAAGTTAGGGTTTCTCATGTAGAAGCCTTCTCATAAGAAGGCTGCACGTACCACATGGGCCTTGGGATCAGGTTGCCCATACTCGTGTTGCTGCTCCTGTGATAATATAAACGCAATTTGTGATAAAAGTTTGAACCTGAGGCGAACCTGAATGAAGCCTGCTTCATTAATTAATCGATCGGCGTATGGCATATGGACAACACCCTGTGAATCACCGTTGTACTAGCGTTGTACCACACGTGCAGAGGGGGAAGAACCTGGGACCAGTGGATCGACTTTTTACATGTATCGGTCAATCGGTAAATATGTATGTCAAAGCCACGGGGCTCATTAACCTTGAAAACAAAACGCCTGTCGCCCGGGGTCCGTCACGTCCGTGCAGAAGGACCTCCTGATCTGGAAGTAGAACACCGCAAGCTCTCTGATCTGCGACTCGATGACGATAACATAGAAGAACTTAACATGTTTTCCGAGGACTTACGAACTACCTGTTTTGGAGTTCTCCAACGATTTTTCACCAGCTTTGAGAGCCACACCTGAGCATATTATACCAAGCAGATTTCAGGATTGCTACAAGCTCGGTGATTAAGAGATAGTTGAATATTATTACAAAAGAACAGGTCCTTAAATACCAAGTTGGGGCTACAGTAGAAAAGTCACCGAGGAAGATTAAAATAGATACCGTGCATCGGCTGTGTCAAGAACAGTAAAGTTTTTCTGCCTTCACGCTATGTATTCCCCTTCAAGTTGTACTTGTTCCTCCTTAAGTAGGATCGTCGATCATCGACCAAGCCTGCGGAGATTCGGATGTTTTTGCAGCTGATGACGTCTTCGAGAGATAAATAACTGCCCGGCACCGCGGCCGCCTCTCGGGTTCCAACCTAATGTTGATGGTTCCTTGCCAGTGCCCTCGGCTCTCTGCCTGCCCACTGACATCCTACAGCATCCCAAGAGAAAAAACAGCCCCAGGAGTGATGCGATTGGCGCATTTTCTTGGGGCCGGAAGTGGTCCTGAGGCGGAAGTGCCGGACCGGCATTATGCTTCCAGACAACCTGCCAAAAATGGACCACCTGGACGGAAGGTCCGGGCTATCATTCCTTTTTTGAACAGCTGTCAAACTTGGGCATTCCGAGGTTGCAGGTTGCAATTGGTTTGCCGACCCCAGCGGGTGATCAGAAGCAAGCCTGGACACAGGACAGTGCAATCGCACCGCAAAAGGTCATCGGGTACAACCCATGACTACCGCAAGGATTACTTATTGCCTTCCAAAAACAATTTGGAAGACGGCCTGGACCTGGACTTAAGGAGTTTAATGAAGGCATTTTTCTCGTGGCGGAAAACAGAAACGAATCAGGGAAAATTCTCTCGGGGTTGAGTAAGTGTAATCCAGCTCTGAATAAGTAAGCATCAAGCGAGGTCTCCAAGAACCTCGGTGAATCCTTCAATAAGGAATCTCTGGTATTTATCTACTAGTAGTCGAAGGTCCGAACGCGTTCTTTGAATCCTTATCCTTTGGAATCTATTCTAGAGCAACATCGCGCCAGACAGGTACGCAGGTCAATTACGCATCATTGACCGTTGATTGAGCGTGAAGAAAAAATCAGTTATTGCCTCGCTTCCTTGGCCATGACGATGGTTTCGGGCCAGGTTATTTTTAATTGAATTAGGAGAGCGCGCCGACTTGCTTGGCCACCCGATATACTTATTTTGATGCTGATGAAGTCAAGATAAAGTGGCACACGACCAGTCGTACCAGATGTTGTTAGTGGAGTCGAAACCCTTTCAACTCATGCCCTTTGGTGAATGGCCCAGGGTATAGGTTATGTTAAACGTTTATGCGTTAGCTGGTCAGAGTGTACGAAACGGATCATGTAATAAATTGCCGAGCCCTTTCTTCTTTCTCTCATACCGCCATCAACGACTCAACGTCTTCAGCACTCAACGTTCGATACTCGATACTCAACGCTTCTGACCCGCTTCAAACATGGTCCCGGTCTTGTCTCAAACATTTTCCTCACCTTTAATCACACCGAATGTAGCGTCAAGCTCGGTCCAAAGCCTTGCAGATCTAATTGTCACCGCGTCAACTTCTCGTTTGGCTGAGAACAATGTTGAGGTGGTTAAAGAAGAGGGTTTGCAGCATGCGAGGATTAAATTAGATGCAAGGTGAGAGGATTTTTTTGTGTTCACATTTGTTGAGCGTGGGCCATTGGCAACTGAACAGATTGAGAAACATGAAATTTCACAATCATGGTTTGACTCCGTCATTAATCCTGCAACACACAGCTAATACTTACCAATTCATTCTTTCCTGCTATAGGCAATACAAGAAAGTGCCGTTTAGAGAACGGCTTCTCGAAATTCTGCGGAAGCTGCAGATTCCCTCTTGGAGCACTCCACAAATCGCTCCTGAAGATATTGTAGTCACCAAAGTTTCTGGTGCGCTCACGAACGCCGTATTTTTTGTATCCTGCTCTAGTGCACCGTCTACCCAGACCCTTCTCCTACGAGTGTACGGTCCCTCCTCCGGTTCACTAATTTCTCGGCCCCGCGAATTACACACCCTCCATATACTGTCATCCCGATATAACATTGGTCCCCGAGTGTATGGAACATTCGATAACGGAAGAATCGAGGAATACTTTGACTCAGTAACGTTAACCTCTACCGATATCCGTGACCCTCAAATCAGCCGATGGATCGGGGCACGCATGGCCGAACTTCACTCTGTCGATGTTCAAGCCGTTTATGGAAACTCTCTTTCGTCCAACCACGACAACAGTGGGATGGAATTTGCAGCCAATGTCGAACTGTGGCTAGGAACAGCCGAAGAGGTCCTCCGGCTATCTGGTATCTCGGATGCAACTAGGCAGGAGCTTGACCTACCTAGATTTAGGAACGAATGGAATCGGTACCTAGTGTGGTTCTTGAGCCGACCACGCACCTTTGGCACGCGACGAGTATTTTCTCACAACGATGCACAATACGGTAATATTTTGAGGCTCAAGGATGACAGCGAGGGACTCGATGAGCATCGCCAGGTTTGTAGTTATTATTTTTTTCGGTTGAAATGCCACCCCTTGATGTTCTAATTTCTGCCTGCAGATCATTGTCGTCGATTTTGAATACGCGGCACCAAATCCAGCAGCTTTCGACATCGCAAACCACTTCATTGAATGGACAGCGGACTACCACTGCCCCACTCCCCATCTCCTAACTCCATCACGCTATCCCATAGTTGAAGAACGCCGTAACTTTTACGCCTCCTATATTCAGTATTCGGCAATGCTAGCGGAAGATCCTCTATTGGACGATAGCAGCCTTGAGGACATGATTACTGAATTGGATCGAGACGTTCTTGTTTTAGGTGCCGCCTCGCATGGTGTCTGGGCCATCTGGAGCATCGTACAAGCAAGAGAAGATGTAGAAGCAGGTATCGCTGAACCCGAGTTTGATTATGTCAGATACGCGAAGGTTCGCATGGCAGCTTTCCGCAAAGATTTGCAAAGCATTGGCCTCTGATTTATTTCCCTACATATTCACTTTCTCATCTACTTAATAATGTTCAGCCTTTCCCATTACTTATGCTTAGGCTATTGCCTGCTAATTGTAGTGCCATTTTTTATTCACAAATGATACCTGAATCATAATAGGATTGAGATTGAATAAAAACATGATGTTGTACGACGACGATGAAGATGTAAGAAAGAAATAAAGTAGGCTAGTAGTGGTGATCGAGATTGTATGGCAGGATCAGAATTGGTCGTGAGGATCATTTTGGCGCGGAGGGGGTCGAAGACAATATAGAGAAAATAGAAAAAGAACCAAGCCATGTATGTATATCTGTATGTCATGGACGTTCCAACGTGAGGTAAGGGGGAGAAAACTATAGCACATTTCACAGCACAGATGACAGGGATATCAGTGTCCGACCATTGCGGGCAACAAGAAAAAGAAGGGGAGAAAGGAATAAAGAAACAGCAGGTGGAAAACAGCGGAAACAAGGGTAGACGACGGAAACAATGGAATTCTGAGAAATCATGACCATGTCTTCTCGTGCAGACGCGAAGACCCGACCGCCAGCTCGGTGCTAGACCAAGGTGAATTCGACATGATTTCTCCAGCCGGGCTCGGACCATGGGGGTATGCCGAGGTCGAGAGATGGCTACTCCTTGTGAAGCCACCCCAGTTGCCGGCGCTCCCAGCGCGCACATGGCCATTAACCCTTGGCGGTCCCGTTGGGCCAGGCTGTGGACTCTCATGTCCATAGGCTAGACCAGAAGCAGGGGGCGACGGGCTGAAGCTCAGGTCGACGTCAGTACCACTGAATGAGTGACGAGGATTCGAGTTGGACGTAGAGGAGGTGCTATTCTTCTTCTGATGCTAAAATGCGCATCAAACGCAGGTTAACAAAATGTTAAACGAGACACAGAGATACGCACGTTAGGATAGCCAACGATCTCCATTCGTGCAAGGTTATGCCTGCCCAGGTCAGGCCCAGCGGTAACAGGGACAGGTGACTTGGCCGTAACGTGCTCAGACGTTGGGAGTAGGATCCCGTTACTCGCAAATGTGGGGTATGCTGACTTATTTTGTTTCATCGAAGTCACGTCAACTGCAGTATCGACCCTCAAGGTACCCGTGGGTGGACGGGTGAACTGGAACCCATTGGTTGGATTTATATCAACGGGAGTTGATGCTGCGTTGACCGAAGAATCTTGTTGTGAGCGTTGGGAGATGCGAGCAAGAAGTGATATCGATGTCGAAGCATCAGTTTCACTATTAGAGCGTTCCCGGCCATCAGAAGGTGGTTGAGGAGGTGCGTTATCGGAAGTACCGGCACTGGCTGGGGTACCGGCCGACGAAACTTCCGTATGAATGAAACAGCATCTCTTTCCATAGGGACAAGATCCCGAAACCCAGAATGTCTAGATACGAATCAAATCATGAACAAAAAAAAAGGTACAAGAATCATCATACCTTACAGATCTCAGTCTTATACTGCAAAGAAAAGCCCACGTCAGAAGTTGATTCGAGCAAATAAAAGTAGAGACCTTGCCTTGGGATGCCTCGAAACCTTTCGAAGTTCATCTTCGCCGTGAGCGAACTGACACTTCCCTCCATAACGGCATGAACCCTTCTCCTCCCAGCTCCGGCACAGTTCAGTTTTATAGAGGCCGAGTTTCCTGTTGTTGGCACTCGGGCCCGTTTGACCACTTGAACTTGTGGGACTTGCGATATCTGACTCGACGTGTAAGGGTGGGGCAGGTGTCGGAGCCACATTGTACGAACCAGTGTACTGAGCCTGGAGACGGGCGGCCATGACTTGTTGCACAGCTAACTCCTGCCCACCGTAATATTGATTAGGGTACAGGGGCATAGTGGGAGGCGGCATATTTGGTTGGAACATGTTCGGATTGAACGACTGCATGTTGTTGCTCAACAGGGCAAGCGTCGCAGCATCTCGGATGGTAGAGGGATCAGAAGCCGAGTGGTGGTGGGTCGCTCGGAATACATTGTGTTGCTGCTGGACACGAGCAACGGCTGGATGATGATTATCGTGAGGCGGTCCAGGAAGCATCATCTCGTAGACCTGCTGTGCATTGCCAAGAGAAAGGTGCGACGTATGGTGGCTTCCTGCGTAACCAAGAGGTGTAGAGTTCAGACCTTGCGGAGCAAAGCTACGAGCTTGTCGATAATTCATTGTCGGAATTGCATTAGTAGGCCGGCCTTGCACAAACTGGGAGGGAGAGGGAGCGCCAACATTCATGACTGGTCCATGATTGATGTGAGGGGGAACAGAAGTAAAATTTCGTTGCTGCTGGGTGGCATTATAATCTGGTCGAGCGTCTTCGCGATCACGATCGGAGGACGAGTGTCCTTGGGTATTAGCGGGGTAAGTAAACGGTTGTTGAGGAACGGGTCGATGGACTTGATTACTGAGGGAGGGATATGTCAATTGCTCAGCGCTGTGCTCGCGATATTGGCCTGGCGCCCATTGCTGCTGCTGACGATCGTGATCGGAGTCACCAGCCTGCTGTAAACGACGGAGATCGGCGCTTGGAAGTCCGCCACTGAATGAGTGAGGTCTCTCTTTTGCTTCCGCGGGAGCAGCTGGCTGGAGAGGATGCGCAAGGATGGCATTTCCAGCCATAGAGTCTCTCGAGCTGGGAGTGGTGTCGACAGAAGAACCCCTAGAGTGGGATATCTGGTGATCGTGGACGTGAGGAGACGACCTGACGCTGGTGCTAGAGGACGACGAGTCCAGTGGACTAGACTCGCTAATTTGGGTGATCGCATTGGCGGCTAATTTGGATTTGGAAGGAGTACGTATGGGAACGCGAGCCTCGTCTGCATCGACGGTGACATCACCAATCTTTAAACGACTAATTTCATCGGCGAGGTCGGACTCTGCGCCAATATCCACAACTTTACCGTTAGCGTCGAGCCTCCAACGGGAGCCTGCGTGAACAGCGACTCTGTCAGAATTTTCTGTAGTTCGTGCGGGCATGTTGGAGTTGGGAAGTTTATGTGGGGGAACAGGTTGAGGGTGACGAGAGCTGCTGACAGGACGAGATTTATCCGTAGCTGATGGATGCCAATTCTACAGATGAAAAAAGCCGTGGAGTGTCAGAAGAAGATGCCAACAACACGTGGCGCAGGGACGGGCGGCATACCTCAAAACTGGGCTCCGGAGTGGGCTCTAGGGGATAGAACCAACCAAGCGAATCTTTAACGGCAGAGATGCGATTTTGAAGAGTTATGGGAGATAATAGTTCTTTGGACGGGTCGGAATAGTGGGGAATAGTTGTCGTGACTGTATCGTTCATTTAACTGTGGGTCAGAACGTGCACTCTTGAGGAAAAGACGAAAGAGAGAATATACGAATATAAACTGACCAGTAAATTAAGACTTGGAGAGAATCCGGTGAGGTTGAGAGATAAAAAGATGCGTATAAACCGAGGACGATATTGGTTAGATAGGACCCCTTGGGAGCTCGGGGACGACGAGATAGCTATAAAAAGGGAGACAACGTGAAGGGCGTTCGTGAGGAGTCGTGTGTGCTATGGGGAACGACGGGGAAGATGAGCTATAAAAGTGGGGAGGAGAAGGTGAGGCAGAGGCAAGGCATCTGTTCAACCTTTTTGATCGCATGCAACGTGCCCTGCTTGCGGTCGGCTTTCTCCAACAATTAATCACGTCGTCGATTTTCGTGTCCCCGCTGCACATTCCAACTCCCCCCATCCCGATCCCCCTTTCACAGAGCAGCACACAGCCCAGAAATCTCTCCCAACGTCCTAATTCCAACCACTTTTTTTTTTGTTGAACGAACGATATTCAAACTCCGACCCAACCATTCATCCTGTCAATCATCTGCATCAAATGCTCCATCGATACATAATCTATCGATTTATCCTCTCCTTTATGATCATCGATGTGAATCGAACAGGTTAATGAATACATCATCACATCATGCACTCCGGTCAAAAAGATCTGCCTCAACTCACATGTATGTATCGCTTCATTCAATGATGTGTTCCTGTTCCTTGACTTTTTTGGGGGACGTGATTGCACCTGGGGCCATGTTCTCACCCACCTTTTCGGCGCTAATTCTTATTTCAAGTCCAGTTAGCTGCGATTCTGCTGAAGGTGATTTCTGTATTAAAAAAGGGGCCTTACACACCCCAATCACATCAATCTATGGGGCAGCACAGCAATTTTAGGGTAATGTTTTTTAATGGACTCAGCTTGGATTTAGCGGATCTTGTTCACGGCCTGCCGTATGTCTTTTCTACTGATATCTATCCTGCTTAAGCAGGGCCGAGCGCCTGCGCCTATGAACCCAGAATTAACACTGACTCGTAATTGTGGCGAGATTGAAATTAAATTTTCAATTCCCAAAATCCGCTTCCGAGCATCATCTCATGTACGAGATTTCTTTCAGGAACCCTTGAAAGTTGACGAACTCGTATAAAACACCCGCAGCAATCACATCCACGCTGAGATTGGAAACGAAGTTCCCAAATTGCCGAGTCCCCGTTCACCCCATGATACTGTCAAAGGTCAAGACATATCCGATATATCAACCTCGATTTGTGTTGAAAGGGGAACCCTCTATGTAATTGGGATGAACTTACGAATTCTCGATCGGATATGAAAACTTAATACTATCGCACTGGCTTGAAATCAATCCATCACATCCATGTCCAATATCCCTCTTGTTTCTTTATCATAGGGACCCTGTAATTCGGGGTCATAACAATAGCTGATAACCTATTCCCGATTTAACAGAGACTGACTTGAGGGGTCGCAAGAACTTTAGATCGGCTCCCTACCACCGAAGGGTCGAGCACCACATGTTCTACACGCCTTGCATTATCGGCATCGATAAGCAGGTTTATGACACGAGGATTTTAATTGGACACGAGAAGCATGATTTTTTTAGGACCCCGGCGGTAGGTACGGCTGAACGGAAGAGCGATAGAATGAATTGTTCATTGGTTCATGATTTACGGGAATCTACAAAATTTTACGCATCTCAAAAACCGATTAGATCACAGCTAAAAGCTTTCATAAAAAGATAACTTACAATAAGACGTTCCGACCAGCATCGAGGAAAGACTCTGTAACTGCTCTTCGTCAAACAAGAGTTGGTCTTTATGCCAAGTGTCCTAGACACAGGAAGGTAAGAAAAGAAGATACCCGAAAAACATGCTTTGGTACCTGATGGGTCTAGGATAAAAAATCGGTTGGTCAGGGCTCCTCGGCTTGGTGAAGCAATGCGTTCCTCACCTTCTTAAATTCAGATGCGCATTTGCGGATGGTTGTGGAAATCGGGGGTGGGTCCGTGGCATGCGGAGCAAGAACTTTGATGATATCAGAAGATATTCATCAAGACAAGAAAAGTTGAGATACCTTCTGTCAGAGAAGGCATCCAGGGTTCGACAGAATACGGCAGACTTTCAATTAGTGCGCAAATCCCTAAAATCGCAGAATGCAAAATACGTAGTGATTCAGCGTAAGCTGGGTCACGGCGTGTGGGAAGAGGGGTTTTTTTCGCCAGCGCAACGAAGCGATTCTAAAATAGAAGGTCATCAACGTTCTTCCAAGAAATGAAACGAATCCCACCTTCAATGGGATGATACTCTGCCGTTGAGAACACCTGACCACTCCTGAAAACACCTTGGATGCCATTTCCCTAACTTCGACGTTTTCATCGGACAAACAATCGAGCAACACGTCCATCACTTTTGCAACGCCGTCTTGTGATATCGACAGAAGATTTCTGTAGAAAAATACAACCAAAGCAGGTAAGGCGTGAAGACGTATCCTCCAGGACTAACAAATACGCGTTAGATCAAAACACCTGCATGCAAAATTACACTTACTGTTGATGATTTGACGGCAGTAACGAAATTGTCGAGAATAGCTTCAACATATTCCACAGGCGGAGTAACTGCTGATAGGATGTACAGGACACTTGAGCTGTAAGTTTGTAATTCGGAGCTATCATTCAGCTCCGACATGCGTAGAATCTCAGGCCTGTGGGAAGATAAGGAATAGGTCATTTTTCGAGGTGAAGCGCACCCACATCATTGCAACGGCGTAAGGGAGGACAAGTGAGGCTGTAGGGACGTGGGCAGATATCCAAATCCACTGGAGAACTAAAAGGACGGTGAGACATACGTAACCCAGAAGCAATTTCTTGACCCACGAGTCAGGCCAACTTTATCATACTGAGAAAGATAGGGTGTCAGATTCCGTTTGGAACAAATGAGAAGGGTAGCTGTGTTACTTCAGACTGATTGACGCGAGGTGGAGGAAGGCGCTCTTCTCGCCACTGAGGCAATTTTTCCAAAATTTCTGACACAAATTTCATGTAGGGGGCCGTCCTACATAGCATGCCAGTAAGCTCTAAAAAGGGATATACGGGGAAAGCAAATCTCACCGAATTTGCAGTGGATCTTGCTCGGCATTGCAAGCCGCCAAAAAACTTTCGGTCGAAGGTCTCCAAGGTTGCCATTGATTGCTAAGTAGAGCGTAGAGGCCATGACAAACGTGTTGTCGCATCTAGTGACAATGTTGGAGAAAGTTGCTTGAAGTTTTAACGATTTTGTACTTACTTCTGCGTACCCAGAGTTGGCATTTTCAAAGAAAAGCTTGGCATAGGGCTCAGCTTTTGGGTTGAAATAGATTCCTAGAGCATCAATCAGAATTTCAAACAAACAAAGGGGTTTGGTCACTGAAATGAATGTTAACACGGGCTTGAACGAATATTTATGGCATACTTTCAAAGGCAGAATTGCCATTGAATTCGAGGGGAAGGGCCATTATCCAGTCAACTAAGGCTTGGTTTCGCCGTGGATCGCGTTTATTCAATTGGTGCTAGCAGGCAATGAGTGGGAAACATAAAGTTCATGAATTTATGAGCTTACCAGGAAGATGGCCTCCCAGAAGGAAAGAGTCTCCGGTTTAATTTGCCCAACAATACGGTCAAGTCGACTCGTTGTCCAAAGCCAGAGCCGATTAGATGCACTTGGGGTCCAGTGCTTTGAACCTATAATCCAGGTGGGGAAATAGAAAATATTCAAATATCAGAATGCTTACCACGCAAAACGCCAGCCAGAATTTCCGCTCCTGCTCGTTGTTTGTATTTGTCGGCGTCAAAAAGGAGAGGATCGATTACTTCGAGAATTTTGTCGAGGCCCTCGTCCCCGAAAATTTTGGCTGAAGGGTTGGTAGGGTCGCAAAAGAGCTTTGGTGAGGAACACTGCTGCTTACCTAGGTATTTGAAAAAGAGTACATTGTCCTGGCGAACATCTAATGTTCCTCCAGCTTTGCTAGATTCTTGGCCCCACAGTGTCGAGAGAAGTCGAATGTAATCGATGTTCTGTACAGCCTCCTTGATGACATCCAGGCAAGGTAATGAACCAGCATCCCATGACAGGGGATTCTCGCCGTCTAAGACAGGTTTGTAGCCCTTGACGCTTTTCTTCCAGGACAAAAAACCTGTTTGGATCTTATCGTGGTATAACCTGGAGCAACTTCGTTTAGCGCATGGTTCAGCCATAGCTGAATAAACATACCCGTCTTGACCTATGGGCTGTTGAAGGCTCTCGAGGAATTGCTGGGGACTAGATATGGAGACCTCTTGTGCCAAAGGGTTGCTCCATTCATCCAGCCAGAGCTCTTCTTTTGATCGAGAAAAGCTCCGCACTTTGACAAAGGTTAAAACCTTTACGATAGCTCTATCGTTATAAATCAGTTTGAGCCAATTGTGCGATATCCATGACAAACCTTTGCACAATCGCACGAATCGTAGGTTGAGGGCTTGTCGTTTGATCTAAAAAGAATTTTGCTACTCCCGGAGGAGTTACAGCGTCCCTCCGCAACAGACCACACAAAAACCGTGCAGCCATTTGCAAATATCGCCACTTGAATTGTAGTTAGAAATAATGCCTCTCCACGATATGAAGCTTACGTGTGTTGTCGGGCGCGAGGCAAGTTGAAGAATCGATAAAATCTTTAGAAACATCATTTAAACGTTAGATATTGTGATTAACAAAAATTACACACCGTATCTTGATAGATTGTCTCGCGGTTTCTAACACGTACAGCAGACTTTTTCAAAGCCAATTTTAGAAGGTCTTGATTGACGAAGGACGACGAGAACTCAGTCAAAAGGTCGTCCAGGGCTGCATCAACACTTGGAGAAGCCAACGCATAAGCATCCGTGTGCGTGGCTTCCTCATCGAGGTGTCCCAGGCAGTCTTGAGCCAGGCTATTCACCAGCTTTTGAATTGACGGCTAATTGCACTTTTTAATATCTTCGTTTGTTGCCCCAGAGTTCAATGACGTTACCTTTTCCTCGTGTTGGCATTCCAAAAGAGATGTCAGGTATTCCTTATGGAATGCTTGATCTGTAAAATGTGAGGAAGGTTGCCCCTAGGTGTCAACATCACATACCGGCAAGTGCGTATGCAGCTGCAGGATAACTTGTTGAAGGGCTATACTGATTTGCATCCATCAACCCACGTACCTATGCCTTTGCTCCATAAGATATATAAAGCCCCTTTCATCCTATCAGGATCATTTCCTTTCTCAAGAGCCTTGAAAAGGGATGGCAAGAAGAATCTCGTGGAGCGTACATAATACTAGAAAAAATGAGGCATTCTGGATAGAACACGAAGTAGAAAGCTCACCCCTGATACAGTATGAAGAACCGACTGGGCTTGCCTATCAAAATGAAGTGAATACATTTGAATCCACTCAGATGGCAAGAGATTGTACCTTCGTATTCTCGTGTATTGCGAAAGAGAGAGCTCGACGAGTTCGTGGAGCAATTTATCGTCCAGCTCTGATCGACGCCGATATAGCGCTTGCATATAAACCCTTCCAGAATGGTACACTTGTGCGCGCTTCACAAACACGAGACGCGAATTCTCTTTCTGCCGCACCCACGACCGATTGAGGCTACAAGATGCGTAAATTCCAATCCACTTGCAGAGAATAAAATTACCTACTCTCGGGCCTGAGCGTAATTCTTTTGCATGGAGTCGAATTCGCTTCGGCTCATACCGTACGTGAGAAGGTATGTGTCGATGGCTCTGGTTACCCCGATAACGGCGTCAATATGATCTTCGCCATTCTTTGTGCTCCTAAATGTCGCAGCAGCACGTAAAATTACAAGACCGAAATGCTGACGGCGTCTGAGCACTTTCTGGTATCGAATATCACTGGGGTCAGTCAAGGTAAACCCAGCGTTGACATCGAGATGAGTGACGAGCAATTCTGAAAGCTCCTGGTCAAAATTGATGCATGGGTTCACAACCTCTTTAGGCTGTTCCTTGATGAATGTAGGCAGTCCACCCCAGACTGCCCTACAGGCGTGAAGGTGACTACAAAGAAATTAATTTATATTTTAGCTGTCAACAAGGGAGGCACAGACCGGCAGAAATCATTCCGAGCAATATTATCCCATTTACTACTATTTGCGAGGAGGGTTTCTACAACTTGCAGGGCTGGTCTTCCAATTTGTTCGATGATATCCAGTACGAAGGCAATCTCTTCGTCAGTTGGTACTGGAAAGAAACACATGATTCAGAAACAATTGTCGAAAGTTGCCCATTGAAGGTGTTTACCGTGCCACTCGATCGTGACGTCCTGAGGTTCATATAAGCGACCCCACTGGGTGCTGTGGCTTCTGTCGGGACCTTAAGAATGTGTAAGCTTCGGGTTTTTACCACAAGGTAATTATAATGTACCTAGGTCTTCCCATTCATCTGTGTTCAAAAAGCGAGTATTTAAGGGATAAGTGCCACCGATTGTGTGCAAGATTCGGGTTATCAAACGACCTGTGCCAGTGTAACCACGTTCGCTCTTGGTTTTCTCCACAAGGAGAGTCAGTAGCCCGATAATCTGGAGTTTGTAGGGAACCAGCTACCGAGTTGAAATGAATGTGAAGTAAAATAAAAATAATTTGCTGATCACATACTGCGGAGCCACCATACCCAAGGCACCCACGAAGAATGGTCATATCTACAAATCAGAACACGTGAATAACGCTGAATAACGAAAGAAAAACGACTCACTCCAATGTAAGGTGGTGTCAGAAGGAACGGCCGCATGCGTCGAGGTTGTGCGAATGCTCGAGGCACCGTGTTTCAACTCATCTTCTATTTGCGCAATACAATGTGTTAAAAACTTTGTGACCGTCTTTTCGGGGCGGGTACGGGCCAAGCACGCGACCAGTTGTCCAAACGCACGAACAGCGTTTGATTTGGCATTCGTTGTCGCATAATCATAAACTAGATTCAGGACGAGGTCGAACAGTTGGTCGGATAGATGGAGACAAATGACGTCCAACATGCTCTTAATGGATTTTAGTACACTCTCTTCTTGTTTGCCGCCAGTAGTATTCTTCCTGCCCCCCTCCTCTGGCAAATTCTCATAGAGAGCAAAAACGCGGCGGAATAGGGACACCACCCAATCTACAATTCGAATGCGTTAGTTAGCGGAATTGATCATTTGGAATTATATGCACCTGCAAAGCCTGCTGTGCTGTCGCGAGCGAGGGATCTCTCTTCCGCTCGACTCAAGCGCGGTGTATCTCCCAGATCTGTTCCATCGGGTATGTGATCGACGTCATGAATATCCATCATGTCATCTCCGGGATCATCTGCGGAAAGTGATAAGCCAGACTGGGACAAATCCGCAATCTTGATGTGCTGGATAACAGAGACGATAAACATTGTGGCGCAAACTGTCTTGACCGGATCGTTCTGTAGAACGAATTGAGCTTTTTATTTGACTTCGTAAGAATTGAGAGACGAACGAGATCGATACCAGGTATGCAGAGCTCCAGTAGAGGCACAATATGTTTCTGTCCACCCAACCATATTTGCTCGGTAACTAAAGGTCGCGCAATACCCGAGAGCATACTCAAGACGGCCGTCGTTCGATGGGTCTCGTTAACTACTTCCAATCCCCCATAAGCACGTTCAAGGAGTTCTGGCATGATTAAATTTGGCTCCAGCATCGCCAACGAGCGGAGAGCACCTTGAGCATAGCTCATACAGACAGGGTCCTTTGAAAACATTGCCAAGAGGGCTGGCGTCTTCAAAACAGCAACGAACGAACGTCGAATAGTCGGAGTCAGCCGATGTGTCTGCCCAAAGTGATAATCAGGACTCGGGAGGTCGCCGAGGAAAAGAGGCAAAGAAAATTATATGTACCACGGGTGTCTTGCAGGTTTCTTGTTCTTCTTCCTTCCAACGCTTCGTGAATTCCGCGCTCAAGCGTTGGATTAGGGTCGTGAGCTTTATGTGTCATGTAAGTTAAGTAAGTGCGAGCGGCATATGAAGCAGCAACGCACGGACAATGTCCATAACCCAGTGTTGGAAGGATGGAAGAAAGACTCGATGCTTGTGATTAAGCGATCTAATGACTCCATCGCTTTGGATCCAGCAATGTAACCTGTTTGCTTGGGCAACTTCCCGCCCTTTGCTTTAATATTGGGAGGTAACATTTCCCGAATTTCGCCGTCAAGCCTCATAGAGTACACAAGAATTTTTGAGAGAGCATCTGTCAGGATGTATGTTCAATAAATAAAGAAATCCGATGAACAAGTGGCGCGAGTACACACGTATTCGGCTAACCGTTTTCTTGATCTTGAAACCACTCTTGTCGAGGAGATCCGCATGTGAAGACGTATTCGAGGCACCCTGAGGAACTTGTCAGACGGGTCTAAAATATGGAAAGTATAATTAGCTTACCCTCATCGCACCCACAGGGACGTCTTAAAATGGTTAGTAACGCTGGATCCGGATCAGTAAATAGTAGAAGACAGCGTACTCATCGAACCAAGTCCTTTCCCAACGAGTGTGTTCCATTGATCTTCAGTCCAAATACCAACGTCTTTCCAAACCGCACCACCTTCTCCTGCATCTCCCAAAGTACCAGAGACATGCTCTTCTGATAAGTCGCCACAGAGTTCCATGAGGCGGTCATCGACTACGCCGGAATTGAAGGCTTCCCAGAACTTGAAAAGAGCTGGAAGATAGAGATGTGTATGTGTGGGAGGCATGAAAGAAGTCAAGACAGGAACCATGGTTAGAATACTCTATTAAACATGGTCAGGATATCGGGTCGATATCAGGGACGAGTTCATTACCTCTTTCGTTAAAACCGGAATGAAGGCTTCAAGCATAAAAGGGATTTCACTGGCGGGGTAGTAGCGTTTGCACTGTTCAGCGACGAAAAGAAAAATATTGACGAGATTTCTTCTGTCCGTTTACTCTCGTGAGATATATACAAAAAAGCGAAGTGAAAACCCACGATGAATCCTCCAAACTACTCTTTGGCCATAGTTCTTTCTGCAGAACGCGCCAAAGAGGTTTCCACGGCAGTTCAAGGTCGGTAGTTTCAAGCTTTCGTTTGAGACCAGGCTTGTTTGCGAGTAACCGCGAAAGCATGTCGGCCCAACTGCGGAGGACTCTGGGCTCCACACCGGGGACGAGACACAGCTCATAGTACAAATGTACAAGTTTCGCGCGTGTGGTTTTATGCATCGGATAGCGCATCAACATCCAGCTATGATCAATGGCCAGTGTTGAGAAGCGAAGCATTCGAGAATAATAGTGAAGTACCATTGGAGCATGCCATCCCAAGTGCTGAGAACAAGCCAGTTTTTGCTCTTAGCGCAGATGTAGATCTTCTCTACAATTCCTTCAAGTCGATCTTGCATATCTTCTACTGTCTCGCCTTCATAGGGCAGAGAGTCTAGATAAGTCTGTAAGGAGGCGCGCTGCTTATCATAAGCAGAAGGATCGATGATGTCTCCCGGAGAATCGACAACGGAGATTTCGTCCTCTTCCATAGTGGCTGAGGTCGATGAATCTAGGTCAGACTTTGGAAACTGAAAACCGATATCGAGAGAGAATACATCCGTCATTTTGTGAGCTCTTGGTCCAATGTGGTGGTAAATGGGAGAAACCTACGTTTGAGAGCTTTTATATATGCAGAGTGGTGACCGGTGACGCGTCGTGTGATCGTATAGAAATGGAGAGACGCGTAAGTGGCCACTTGAGATTCCTGTTGCGCCACGCATTGTGCTCGACGCGCGTCCTATGTTTCTAAGGCACGAGATCGGCACTGCACCGGTCCGATTTTTCCACTCCGAGTCCATGTCTCTCGCCTTCGCAAGATGTGCGCGCGGATTCTATCCAGCGACCAGACGTTTTGCATCGTCGCTGGCCTCCAAACCACCAAGTCGCCCTCAGCGCGTTTTAATATGGGGAGCAGCCGCCTTGGGCATGACAGCGGGCTGTCTCCTCATCTCGCCCACCACAATCTACCTCGACAGTCAGGTCACGAAAACATTTGTTCAGCGAAATGTAGAAGAGGATATAATAGGTAGGAGCATCCGTGATACCATATTTTCCCTCGTTTCATTAATTTTCCATAGTTGACCCCGCAACATCCATCGCCTTCCCGAAGACTATGCGTGTTCCTTCCAACATCAAGGTTCCACCCTTGACACTTGTGGGTGTCGGTGTCAGAAAAGTATCTTTCATGGGTGTAAAAGTTTATTCTATTGCATTTTATGCAGATTTGAATAACCCAAAGCTCGTTGTGAGTTGCCAAGTTTTCCGAATCCTAACCTCCTATTTCAACATCAGTAGATCCCGCGAGACATGTCTCCAGAAGACAAGATTGTACACATCATTCGCAACTCTGCGTGTGTCATCCGAATTGGTGAGCCTCTTGTAAACGCTTGCCATATTTTCTGGCTGAGTATTTCTACAGTGCCTACGCGTTCGACCTCTTATACACACCTGCGAGATGCGTTTGTGCGTGCTCTTCAGGCACGCTTGGCTGCAGCGATAAAGGAGGGGACTATTACAGAGGAAACTGCCCAGGCGGCGTCTTCGCCTATGAGGTCCCTCAAAAGCTTGTTCCCAAATGCTCCTCTGGCAAAACACAGTCCCCTCGATATTTTCCTCGCTGCCCCGTTACCTAACCGCCCACGGCCGTTGGTTTTCAGGGATTTGGGTTCAATTGAAAGTGACTGGCTGACAACTGAATTTTTCCTAAACTACTTTGACAAAGATGGCCCAAGTCCACCTGTTGGTTTTCGCGCATTTCCTCCCCCTCGTCTTTTGAAGCTGACGCCTCTTCTTCAGCTGAAAGAATCTGCCTTTGAATCCATAAGAACATTCTCAAAGTGACTGGTCCGATGGCCATTTATAATTCAGAATTCAGTTCAAGGGATGAACCATTCCACCACCAGCACAAGAAAGAGACTTAGACCATACCAGCTCTTCCTGGGACTGAACTACTCAGACGTTGGACGAGGCCACATCTGCGTACGTTCTCTGATTTCTGACGCTCGTGATTTTAATATTGCTGCTTGAAAATACACATTGCATTCATTCGCTTGGACAAATATCTGACAAGTCCACTCCTCGAGGTTTTGCATGAGAAATGAACTTGAATCTATTTAATGTTGGATTGCACCCTAATTAACGACCAAGATATTATTCATTCCAACGCACAAATTGCCTAGTCCCCGTATACAGTCCCGCCATCCCAACGATCACATCTCCCTGGCTAAATGACCAAATAATTTGATTGCTTGTCTCGCATGTATGGAACTCGGGGTCATCGCTAAATTCTCGTGTAATCGAATATTGCACATGAGGATGCCAATCAATTCCTCAAGCTGGGTTATATCGCCACTAAAAGCGCATTTACGAAAAAAAAACTGCAGCCGACTGGATGAACGATGTTTGGCATCGATTGAACCTTGACCCCAACACATGATCGTAAGCACGTCGCCCAGAGAAAAGATCGCGCCACCAAGGTATTATGAACGAATTTCTTCACACTCTACCGTCAAACCATTCAACGAGAACCTCAGTCCTGGGCAGTAATTAAAGACTTATTTGGGTGAGAACGAAAAATCATAGAAGCCTCCAAGAACTGGTTGTGCGTCCCAAGGACCAGACCATTCGATTAAAATAGAGACAACTTTTTGAACTTTAAGGCGCTGGTATCCCTTCCCAATTTCGACAGAAAGAAGGATGTTTCCTGCTCGTATGTGGTCTGCAGAAAAAGATGCTGGGAGAATTGAAATAGTGGGAGAAATAGCAGAAAATCCTGAATGGACTTGGAGGCAAGGACAACGGGGAATGCTTCGTTGAATCAGGAATTTAATGGTAATGGTATAGCAACAAAAAACAATGCCTCGTAGATTACGACAAGTAACTTAACACTAGAAGTGTCGGCCCGTGGCCGCCGGACGCGTCTTGTCACGTGTGCGACGCGATCTGTTGATTTGAACTTAAAATGAGTCGCGTCTGGGAACTTTAAAAGGTGGCCTCGGTTGAGACTCTGATCTATCCATCTTGTTCCCAAACCACCGCCAACACCTTCCTCAAGACATCGAAGTGACTGAGTCTCAATACTCAGCGCAATGGCCCGTACCAAGCAAACTGCTCGCAAGTCCACTGGAGGTATGTAGCCAACGCCACTTTATCCCAGCGCACAAGAAATTCACCTGGGGTCACTTTAGGCAAGGCCCCTCGTAAACAGCTCGCTTCCAAATCTGCAGCCAGGAAGACCGCATCTGTGAGCTTGCTGTCATAACTTCTTTAAACCTTGCTCAAAGGGATCGCAGAACGCAGCTGGAGGAGTCAAGAAACCCCATCGGTTCAGGCCCGGTACCGTCGCCCTCCGTGAAATCAGGCGTTATCAAAAGTCCACCGAGCTCCTCATCCGCAAACTTCCTTTCCAACGTCTCGTTCGTGAGATTGCCCAAGACTTCAAGGTTGGTTGATTTTTTGCTCTCCTTCCACTGTGGCTAACTGGCCCGTAACACAGACAGATCTCCGTTTCCAATCATCCGCTGTTATGGCCCTCCAGGAGGCTGCCGAGGCTTACCTCGTTTCCCTCTTCGAAGACACTAACCTGGCTGCCATCCATGCCAAACGTGTCACAATTCAACCAAAGGATTTGGCGTTGGCCAGGAGGCTTCGGGGAGAACGATCCTAATTCTGTATTCCATTTTATTTGAGCGCTTTTATTACCATTGCCCTGCGCTTCAATGAGACCTGCTGGTTGTACAGTACTTGTAAATATATCCAGTAGTAATGAGGGCATGATTGTGATTGGATTGAGAATCGAAATTATTTAACTTCATTGAAGAAGCGAAGGACTTGGAAGGTGTACCGCGTTATTTGGCTGTGCTTTCCCTGTTGCCTTTTCCGGCTAGTTAAAGACCTTGCTCATCTTTCACTCTGAATCAGGGACTCGTTCTTTCAGCATGAGCGTCACAAGCCTACGGTTATGGGCTTGCTCTTCTCATCTTCCTCGCCTCCGGGCCAAAATCATTATCGGCCAACCCAGTCGTACATTTGCGACACACCGGGGTATGGATTTTGGGGATTCAAATTCCCAACTTCTGAACGAATCTCCCGACAAAAGACAACGTTCGGAGCCGAAACACGATACAGTAGGACCCTTTCAGCTTGGTCTATCGCCCTCAGCGCTACGCAAAGGAGAAAAGGTTCCGAAGTGGTCAGAACTGAGTACAGGAGGCAAAGGTTAGCACTTGTATCCCTATTATTATTTGTCTCCATCTCATCAACTGCTCCCCGTCCTTCCAACGATCTGTAGTGATACGCACAACTGCACGAACTACAAACCTTGGAGTCATTCTCCTTGGGGCAGGCCTTTCTGCCCTTCTCATTTACTCCCTGACCTCTGAACTTTTCTCGAAAAATTCCCCAACAGTGTTGTATGGGGATGCATGCGAGCGAATAAAGCAATCGACTAACGTGTGTGCCCCTTTCAATTCAAGGATATTAGAATCTGACGCTTTCGATGTTTCTGACAGATTTCAAAATATCTGAATGGACCATTAACATTCCATAACAACCCTCCTTCATCTGTACGCCCCCGCCATAGGAACCGACATGTTACATCTCGAGTCATGGTTGACTCGTACGGCCAGGAACACATGATCATGACCTTCTATGTTCAAGGGAGGCCCGAAGGTGAAACGTCGGCTCCGTCAGAATCTTCTTACTTAGAATCCGCCTCAGCATGGGTGAAAGATAAGGGGCACGCTTTGTCAGAATTATCTTACGACGAAGCTGTCGAATGGTCAAAAGACACTGCGAAAGATCTATGGGATAGATCTGTTCGTGCATTTAAGTACCTTTCGGGTACACCCCTTCCTCCACCAGTCCTGCCTGAAATCACAGCAGATGTTCGGGAACCGAAGAAAGTGGATAGTGTCACTTGGAACTTCGCTGGGATGTTCTCCTCCCTAAAGGGTGCTAACAGCTCTCGCGCCGAACCGACGACACGGCGACTGGGAAGACACTTTACTGAAGGAGAGGTGCACGCTGACCTCATCAAAGTAAATGTTTTACATCTCGCAGTTCACCTCAATTTCTAACTAGCCGCAGAACCAGGATGGATACTTTGTTTTCCGGTATCTTATTGTCGACATTCCAAGTGAGCCTCCTCTCGCACTGATCTGGACATGGACTGATCCTATGCACCCTAGGCTCACGCGACCCAAACCCAGTGCGAGTCTTTGTTGAACGGGAACCTGGAGTCAGGGAGAATGAACCTGTAATGCGATGGATCTCATAACTTATCTGTGTCATAAGTAGGCCGATATTTAAATAATAATTGCAGGAACAGAATCGGTGGAAACCTCCCAGACTTAGTTAATGATAGTAAACTGAAATTGATGGTTGGGTAAAGAAACGGTAAGATGTAACTCTACTCTCCAAACAGCTTTTGTACCCGTTTCAGTATAGAATCTTTCGATGGATCTATGAGGTCGTTTAATTCAGTCTTGTAAAACCAGAGGTCAGGCGATATGGACATACCATACGGATGATCTTTCGACGGTATCTCAAGCAATGCAGGGAATGCTTGCTGATATTTGTCGACTGTCGGTCGAATCTTTTCCGCAATCTTGTCACATAACAGTCGCTAAATGAGTTTTACGACCAGGTTTCTTGAACGTACATGTTGGTTGATGAGCAAAATAGCTATGTCCTTGCGTTCTGTAAATTCCTGGAATGCGCCTTCAATTGTAGCAATTTGTGTTTCTGAAGCGCGTTAGCTAACAACTTGCATTATACCCGAAGGGAGGTTCTTACTGGAATCAACGACCAGAAAGTTCTTCTTCTGTTGCTCATTAATGTGGCCTATCCCTGCAAGCAGCAGACCAGTGATTGAATCCTGGAGATGATAAGTGGCGGAGATCATCGCACAAAAGATAGTGTGTATACCTCATCCCCGATGACTGCAATTAGATTACGGTCCTTGAACGATGTGGACATGGTAAGCTAGTGAGGAGCCCGTAACATCCGAATGAAGGTTTGGTAACGTGAGTGACCGTGTTAGCACCCATGACATCAACAAACGCGATGCAACTTTCCTGCTCACTCTAGTTCGAATTCTTAACCAAATCTTTCTTCACTGTACTCTCGCTTTTTAGAAACGATGGACATTTTCAATCGACCACACGCGATTGCCGAGGATACTATTCATTACACGCTTTATCCTCCGCCAACTTTGTCGGACAAGACCTCTGCTACAAGTTTTGCTGCTTGTATCACCACTTTTGTTGATTCATATCTCCCCAACTTTGTCTGGAATCGTGATGGATTTGAAGTTAAAATCGTCCCCGATCCTGAGGACAATCCAGCATGGGTCTTGGAAGGGAGGATGAGGGTCGGCGACTGCGTCGACGACGAGTGGTTTACTGTGTGGCTATTGAAGCAAATCAGTTCTAAATGGGATGTAGTCATAAGGTGGCTATATCTCTGCTCTCGTTTGAATACACCTGACACGATGGGACATAGTGTTTATGACTCTGACGGACAGTTTCTCTTGATTGAAGCTGCTGAAGCCTTGCCATCGTGGGTGAAGCCAGCTAACTCCGAGAATAGAGTGCGCCCCTTCCCCTATATTGTATCGTGAGCTAGCAATTCTTAGATTCCATAGGTCTGGATCTACAACTCCCGCTTGCACCTCATCCCCCTCTTACATGTCTCCCTGGGATCTAGAAAGCGTCACCGCCGCCCATTCCCTGGGGCGGCAGATGGTGACGAGGAGGACGCAAGGCCTGGAGATGACAATACTTTCATTGCTGCCGAGGATGCTGTCAAGCTTGTTAGAGATCCATCTATTGACACTTATGCCGCAGCAGATATCGAGAAAATTGTTTGGCAACGTATAGCTGGGTAGGATAGTCTCACTCATACTCTCCTCTGTTGGTCAATGAATTGATTCTATAGGTACCCAGACGCTGCCAAAAACCATGTACACAGTGCAAAGGCTTACCTTCCAATTGATATTGCCAAAGCGTTGACTGTCAATCCGTCACTTATTCAGAAGGCCGTCGAAACATTTTACACCAGAGATGCGATTCAATTACGTGTAAGGTCTCCAATTCGATGTCTTTCTACAATCCGGTCTAACTGAACCGATTCTCAGGCAGCCCATCGCATGTCCCGTTTCCCGCCCAAACCCGAGGCTCTGACTCACGTGAAGATGACCCGCACCGCATATGCTCAGCTTCTAGGACAGAAATTCTTTCCGCCGAAGATCTTTAGCCGTTGGACAGAACAAGAGGGCACCAACCAGTGGAGGTGGCGAGACGTAGGAATGAAAATCGTATGGTCAAAATCCTCACTCGTTCGATGGCGGAGAATTGAAATTTGTATCCAGGCCGTTGGTTTCGAAATTCTTTACCAAGAAAGCAAAGGTCGACAGAACCTTTCCCAAGAAAGTATCCGTTCTGCCGTGAGTGCGTCGTACATTCACCTTGACCTGTTTCCTGACAAATTTGCGACTATCAGAGTGAGGCCGTTAAAGAAACTTTACAACGGAACCCCGAATATCAAAAATACATCGAGAACCTGAAATCTGCGAATTACTTCAAAGGGGAGATACAGGGATCAGAGGTTTGGAATTCACTGGAAAATAAAGCAGCGGCGGCGTTTGTTGAGGTTCGCCGAATAGAGTGAGCTTATTTCTGGATCCAAGAATGCAAGTCTTACTGAATTTATCCAGCGATGCGACACGCCAACCATTTGCATCACAAGTTGATGCCGCCCTCACGAACGTGAAAACCCTGCCTGATGTTTCGGGCCTAGACGAGGATTCTGATGAATGGCTTCATGTCGATGCCGGAGACTTTGATCACATGTTGGAATCCACAATGGGTAAGCGCCAAAACGAAGGGGGAAAAGACTTAAATGCCATGGATGTCGATGGTCCAAATGACCTCGAAGACCGACTGGCAACAGAACAGGCTGCCCAGCTGAAACTCCTCGCAGGGAAGGTTGAAAGCTTTGTTGAAGGCGAAGGTGACTTAGAGGGTGCCAGATTCGAGGAGTAGATGCACTTTTTATTTCAAATTAGCGGCGCTAACAACCCATTTTCAGCGAAGAATTTTCTGATGAGCCATTCAGCGATGACGAGGAATCTGACATGGACTCCAATTCCGAACCTGAAATTAGTTCCAAAGAAAAGACGCTCGCAAAAACGCAAGCTGCCATGGACAAGCTTGTCCCAGCGTTGGAACCTTCCGACTATGGAAAAATGCCAGCATCTTACCACAGTAACTCGCAACGGGTCGCATCTGCAGGCATTACTACTGATATGGCGGAAGAGAGTGTCAAAGAAAACGGCTCAATGGCCCGACTTAACGCAGAGAGAGAGACGAGGCCACTTCGGCTGCCAATAATACCACGAGATAAGTATGATGGTGTGGATTCTGACGATGAAACAGACGAGGAAACTCAAGAGGACGACTCGGAGGAAGAACATCCTCAAGTCGTTGGAGAGATCGAGATTGATATGGAAGAGGAAGAGGAAGAATTCCTTGAATTTTCCAGGGAGGCCTTGGGCATAACTAACGAACAATGGCAGGAGATTGTGATAGATCGGAGGAACCGAGGTGGTGCGTCGTCATCTTTCCTTCACCCAAAATTCTTGGTTTACCTGCTCATTTATTTTATTTTCTAGCTTTCCTTCCCTCCAGTGCTTCTAAAACACTACCAGCTGGGCAGAAGTCTCCTGAAACGGCCCCCAAACCTGAGGCTAGGAAACACGTCCCCCGCGTCCCGGAACCTGGCCCAAGACCAAATGTGAATCCTGAGCTCGACTCATTTGAGACGGTGATGAGAGCTTTGGACGAAGCACTCCAATCCAAGAAACAGGGGCAAAAGCGAACACCAAGAGCTACACAAACCCAACCCCGAACAACCACCTCTGCGAGCCAGAAAGGAAAACAAAAGGCAACGGTGGAGGAGGAGGAGGAGGAGGATTTCGACATCGAGGCTGCCATGGAGGCCGAACTTAGAGAGTCAATGGAAGACGGTTCTGACGCAGAAGATCCCGTTGACTACAACATGATCAAGAATTTCCTGGAGAGTTACAAAAGTCAGGCGGGTCTTTCTGGCCCAGTCAGTAATCTCGCTGGGAGACTGCAGCCAGACTTTAATCTTCCTCGAGACGGGTCGTGATTTTACCTCCCATCTTCTGTCAACGTATTTATCTCAAGTATGTACGCGACAGAAATTGAGCATGAACATGAAACGTTATTCCATCTGACGTCAGTATGTGACTGTCGGCTTCAAGTGTCACCCAACTTCTATCTCTTTAGGCTGGGGTCAAGTACACCGCATTCATCTTTCTTCTAGGGTATATCTAGGCATGGCATAAGTCCCCCTACGACCCCCGATCTCAGACGTCTGCGAAGAATCAGGTACAACTCCATCACCAATCCCTCCGATCCAAACACCCAGGCTGGCAATCCAACATTCCCCAACGCAAATCCAATAATCCACTCATTTTCCCAAAACCTTGTCAAGAAAATATCCCTATCCAATGATCCACGCTGTCCTTATCTGTAAGCTGTGGGTTATGAGCTACACAAAGGACGTTTGCTCACCGGTTCTTAGTCAATACCTCTGGGGTCTCTCGATTGACCAAATTTTATACACCACTACACCAATCTATTCAGTCTGTGGTGCAGAAGATATTCTCACTTGTCAGTACGAGACCTGCTGGGCTATGCAATTTTCTTGATGCTCCGGAGCTCGAAGAATTCCTGGGCTTCAAGGGCGATGCGGATGAGCGGTGGCGAGTTGTGTATCGGAGTTATGCGACCCTCTACTTCATCTTTGTCGTCGATGGGGCAGAGAGTGAATTGGGGATCCTTGATCTTATCCAGGTATGCATTGTGACTAGAAGCTCCCCCGAACTGTTCCAATATTCACCCTCAAGGTTTTGGTTGAATCTCTTGATCGAGCCTTTGAAAATGTGTGCGAACTCGACCTCGTTTTTCATTTTGACGAGGTATGTAACCCAATCTTTGAACCATTCTCAACCATAGATGATGCACAGGTGCATCACATCCTTGCGGAAATAATACAGGGCGGTCTTGTCCTGGAGACCAATGTTGAAGAAATCGACGTGTCTGGTATGTGGTTCTCGATATTTTTCCTTTGGGTCTGATTCGCCCGAGAAATTTTATTTACCATTACAATTTCCGTTCTTCAGTCCAAGAAGCTGCCCGAGCACGAAAGGATTCGTTTGCATCATCGAATCCGCTATCTTTAGGTGGCGGTGGACTGGGGTCACGAAGTGGGAACATGAAAACCCCTTTGGGTTGGTTAACAGGAAAACTAACGGGTGTTGGATCACGATAGAGCTATCGGACGCATATAATGTGATTCATTTTGCGAGGCTCGGCGGGATTTATCGACAAAAGAAGTGCTTATGGTTGCAGATTCGCCCCCTTATTTAGTATGTAGATAGACATCAATAGGTTCAACCCAACCCGAGGGATTACAGTATGGCACACGACAAACCCAGGACTTGCAAGTCCTTTGAAGGTATCCAAAGGGATGTCTGTAAGGAACTTGTCAGACTACACTAGCGAGAGGTCAACTAATTTGGTGCAGGAGGTGGCGCCAGCGAGGTGCCTAGAACATTTGTTAGTTAAAGAACCTGGAATTATATCGTGACAGACGTTTCTTCTTTTTCTTTCCTCCCCCGACTGGCCCTCGGTTGGGCTCCTGTGGTAGAGCTGCTGTTGGCCCACTTGATAATACCTCCTGAGAAGGTGGGGCGGGAGTCGCAGAAGAACGCATTGCTGTTGTAGCGGGTGTATCAGGAACGATGGTTTCTATGTTTTGGGATGATGCAGAAAAAGACATCTTGGAATGGACTGCAGTTGTTCTCATGGCGTTCATTAGCAATATGTTATTTTGTTGCCTCTTAGGAACTTCAGTTCGTTTCTCTTGGAGCATGTCGGGATCAGCTGTGGAGTCAGCACCAGTAGACTCCGCCTCTTTTTTTTGTGAGTCCTCTGACAGAGATGGGTCGGTGACAGGCCACACAAAACCAGTACGAGGAGTATAGTCGGGTCGGTGTTTTCGCAATATATCAAGCGATGATTGAAGTGCAGATAAAGATGTAAGCTGGCCGGGTCAGTGGGAATAGGAACAACGAGAGAGTAAGAAAAAAATTCACCAGACGGTTGGAAAGAACCGTATAAACATCCGGGGCCTGGTAGATACGATTGTGCATGATAAAATAGGCTGCCAAGGGCCGTACTAGGTGTGTTGTGTGAGCGTGAGACGGACAATGGCCAGCCCCGGCGCGAACCTTCATCTGGAGACAAGCGTTCACGCTTTTGTATGACAAAGAAGGACGAAGGTTGAGGTTGGGCATGGACAACCGCAAATTCAACGCCAGTGAACCGCCTTGTACCCTTTTAATGACATTGAGTAAGGAAGTCGCGTCATTGACTGACCTAAGTTCGGCTGCTTCGTCATTGACTGGAACTCCGGTATGGATTGTTTGCATGCGCAGAACCTGATTATTGCTTTGCTTATCATAGAACATGGACGTCGCAAAGTACTCGAAGACGTTCTCTACGGTCAAGGGCCCATTTGCCTGCGAACGAATGAGCTCGAGTCTGGCAGAGGGCCAAAAGAGCCAACCTGTAACCATTCGTGCCAGATGAAGAAACGATGAGAGTAGTCGTCTGGAGGGTGGAGGTCATTTATATCCATTTGGCTGCTGTGTGGTGGAGGTTGAGAGCCAAAGGAATGGGTGAACCAAACTGGATCTTCCATCAATTCAATTCAAGATTTTCTCGTTCTCACCAAGGCTTGGCATCCGCTGTCCTGGTTTGAAGCTTTCCCGTGTAATGGCCCTTATTACTGTCCCCATGCTCCAACTTCTGAGTCCCCCCCGGTCTTATGGCTCAAGTCCACTCCCAGAGGGATTCCCCGTCGGTTTCGTCCAGAGCAAAAAGCGGGGTGGCCCATGGTCTCAGCACCCTCGTCCACCATGTCAAGCGACATGTCGGCGTTGGAATCGTCTGTTCTGTCGCATATTTCGACCCGTACGGCGCACTTGTATCTTCTCGAATGCAGTACATACTCACATTTCTTCCAGCGGCAACTGGAGTGTTGACCTCCAAGCTGGCTCGAGTTTTGGTTATCGGCCCATGCTCTTCGTGATTCTTATGGCTGGACTAGGTGCCATCGTTCTTCAGGCAAGATCACCGCTACCCACTTTACTTGAGCCAAGAAATTATTTTTTCATTTAGACGCTGTCTTGTAAATTAGGTTGTGTTACAGGACTTGGTAAATTTACCCCCGTGCCTGCATGTTCGCTGCTGAATAGGCCTGGTTGTTCGTGCAGATCTTGCAAGCCACTGCAGACTCCTCTTGCACGATCATCCACGCCATCCTCGACTTGTGCGGTGGCTCATGCTATATCCCCTCTATGTTTTGTCGGAAATCGCTATCATCTCAACTGACCTGGCCGAATTGCTAGGTTCCGCCATTGGGTTTTGCCTTTTAATACCCAAGCTTCCTCTGTGGGGTGGTGTCGTGCTCACTGCTGCCGACGTTTTGATATTTTTATCCTTCAGTGACCCTTCCCGTGGCCAAGGTCGGCCTGTCAGAGTGTTTGAATTTACAATCATAGGACTAGTCAGTCCCTTCATTCAGCTGTGGACATGATCTGATGTTGCGGTATCCAGGTCCTCGCTGTTTTCTCCTGTTTCATTGCGCTTCTTGTAAAAGCGAGCCCAGATTGGTCCCAAGTCTTCATGGGGTACATCCCAAGTAAGGGTTTATTCCATTCGCGACCTGACGCTGTATACACCGGTGTGACTATTCCCCTCCTCGTTAGCAATGGAATTCATTTTCCCCCCTTAACAAATAGCCGTTGGAATTTTGGGTGCTACAGTCATGCCCCATGCCTTGTTCTTGGGCTCGTCATTGGCAACCCAAGACCGTGTCAATATCGCTCCGCTGGAAGACAATTTGTCACCTCCTGCATCGAGCCGGGCTGGCTTCAAATCGAAGGTCCTGAAAATCGTTAACCCTTTATTCCGAATCACCCGCGCAGACAGAACGGTCTCAACAATTGACTATCGCACGAAATACGGTGAACGCGACAACAACTCTTTGACGTTTATCAATCAGCACCTATCGCATGGGATTGCGGATGTCGTCATTAGTCTAATTGCTCTGGCCATCCCAATCAATTCTGCGTTAGTTCCATCTTCACAACCGGGAAAATACTCGCTGATGGAAAAATTGGTGAAGAATCCTCATATTGGCAGCGGCTGTGTTCTTCTACGGACCTGATAGCACCTCTGGTTCTCCTGCAGGGCTGTTTGAAGCCCATGACTTTATCACCAACCGCCTTGGCAATGGTCAGTCTCTTTTCTCAGGTTGGCTGTCGCGTTAAATGTCGGAAATCTATAGGCGCCGGGGTGATTTTCGCCCTTGCTCTCGTATGTGCCGGGCAAACATCCAGCATTACGGTAACACTAGCGGGTCAAATTGTATCCGAAGGGTTCATTGAGTGGAAAGTTTCCGTATGCCAGCTTTTGCCGTGTCGATCCCACCATTCTATTCTAATTTCTCCACCCGGGTTCATTTCTTTAGCCTTTTCTCCGGAGGTTGATCACACGGTGCATTAGCCTAATTCCCTCTGTGGTTGTTGCCGTTGCGGTGGGGCGAGAGGGCATCAACACACTTCTGTTCGCATCACAGGTGGTCCTCTCCGTAGTTCTCCCATTCGTGGCGTTTCCCCTCATTTACTTGACCTCGAAGGAGGCGGTCATGCGAGTGCAAAAACCACCACAAGAGGCAGAAGTAGTTGACCAGACGAAGACAGAGCCGGAGCAGACTTCCGCTGCGTTCGAGATATCTGATTTGGGAGAGTCACAAACGGTTAAAACAGCATATCAGAACCAGATTGTACGGAGCGTGGAGGAGACAGCGGACTTTAGCAACGGCCTAATGCTAGCCTCCCTGGCCTACGTCATTTGGTGTGTCATTTTGGTTGCTAACGCCTATGCAATTGCTATGCTGTTCCTGAGGTAGTTATAAATACTAGAAATTGTTCCCTTGTGTTATCATCCCGTAGTAATTTGTAGTCCTCACAATCTCCGCTTATGAGTTCAGCTTGCCAACAATGGTGCAGATAAAATAGTAGTTCAATTTGAATTATTGGTGACAACAAAGCAGCGGCTAGCCAAAAGCAAATTCCAGTCCGAAGTGGGTAATATAGTGGCGAGAGATAGTAAGAATGCAAGGAGAGTTGGGGCATCGAGGGAAACAGTCATGAAGCAAAAAACAAAAAAAAACAAAAATAAGACATATAATATATAATATTCCATCGTAACTACATGGATATTGGCAATGAAAAATGAGAGAAATTCAATCGAGATCACGTTCGTCGCGGGGCCGAGTCCTGTATACTCAACGGTACGATACGTGACACAGCGGTTGACGCAGGGCGGGACGGCAAACTTATGCGCCAAAAGACGCAAATAAGTCATACATATAAAAATCACCGACGAGCACATAGAAGGGGTGGCAAGCAAGTGCCTGCAATTGGTGTTAGTTGGATGAAGTAAAGGAAATAAAGGATCACAACAGGGAAACGTACACAAAGGGGGGGTAGAGCGGGTAACTGCTTGGTCGTCCTCATATTTACTTGATGTCATGGCAATCACAGTCTGCGCTTCGGCCAACCCATCCTTTGCCGCAAGAGTTGCACCATCCACGGGGAGCACTCTCAACGCCGATAGCCTTCTTGGAGGAGGGGAGGAGTGATGAACTGACGGCTTCATCGCGATGAATGCTAATGAGATGACGACCCAGGTCATGCTTCCTGCTGAATGACCGGCCACACGAGCGCTGGGGGCAGACGTGGGGTTTTAACCGGTTTGGGTCATGGGTAGCCATGTGCGTTTTCAAATTGTAGGCTCTCGCAAATGCTAGAAACGGAATATTAGCACGAAAAGAGAAAAAGCAACTTGATGCTACGAACCTCTCGGGCAAGCGGAGCACCGATATTTCTTCCGTGGGTCACCTTTGTACTCGTCGAGCGGTTGGGGGGTAACCGACGCTAAGGTGGGGGGCTGAGAAGAAAGATGCAAGGGAGAGACGGTGGGGTGGTGAGAAGGAGTGTACCCAGGGTGTGGATAATAATCCGACGAAGTTGTGGGACCACGTCTTGGTGACCCGTAGTCGGAATAGCTCGTGCGGGCAACATAAGGCTTCTCAAAAGCCTTTGCATTCGTCATGGAAACGGGTGGACTGTGGGGAGGGGTAGGCGGCAGTGCGCCAAATGAGGTGGGGTCGTTGACATCATCCATAATGTTGATGTTGCTGGGCTGAACCCCGGCGTATTCGGAGCCAACTCGGAGTCGTGGGAAGTCCATGTCCAGGTCAAAATCGAAGAGTTGGGTGTTGTTGACGGAGGGGGAGGCAAACGTAGAGACTTGCTCGTTGTAAAATGACTCGGAGTGGGAGGACAAAGAATCGTAGGACTCTGACGAGACGGTAATGGTGGAAAGGGGTCCCTGCCACTGCGATTTCTCGGCTCTAAAGAAGCTGTAGGCGTCGTTTGAATCTACAGTCAAGAGTTGCAATTGATCGGGGAAAGCAGCCAAGTTTGAATCGATATCGGACTCGAAGAGGTCAGGGTGGGGTGCGACGACGTCTGAGGGCGAGTGGAACGAGAAAAAGTCGAGGCTTTGCTGCTGCTTGACGAACTCGTTGTTGTAAGCCTCCAAGGCATGCGCATACAACTGTGCTTCCGACATTGTTTAATAGATACTGCGGAGGCTAGCAGAGTCAGAGGGGGATGAAGATGGGGGTTGGAAAGAAAGCTGGCTCATGAACAGCCCCTCGCATATAGAGCTGCTGCGCACTTACGTCAGCATTCTCTTGTCACACACGGCAACAACTGACCGCTTTCATATATCGACCGCGCGGAAAACTGGCTGCCCAATACCCCCTTTTCAATCGAATAAACCCCTTTTCAATCGACAATTGCTATCGCGTTTCGAGTCATGTTCCTACTGCGCAAAGGTCAATAGTGCAGACGTGTTCAGACGTGGAGGTTTGGAGACGTGCAACGTCACCGCACGGCAGCCAACACGTAACTAACCAAATCAGTCATGATAGTAACGGCTCCACATGGTTGGGCGCTCATTTTACGATGGCTATCGCATCTATCACGCTATCAAACTTGATAATTTTATTGGAATCATAGCCCGCCTAGCTCAATCGGATAGAGCGTCAGACTCTTAGGCGGGTCAGATCCGTGGATATCTGAAGGCTGCGAGTTCGACCCTCGCGGTGGGCTAATGTTAACTTTTTTTGTAAGCTCATTTATTTTGTACTGTACAGATCTGCTCCGTGAATGAAAACTTACGGAACGAGGCACCAACACTTACGATGTACGACGAACAACACAAAACGACCCTCATCTCCTTCTTAGCTCAGTTGGATAGAGCGCGTCACTAGTAATGACGAGGTCAGTCGTTCAAATCGGCTAGAAGGAAAGCGACTTTTTTTGACAACCTGAGGAGAGATACTAATAGCGATGCACCCTCAAAGATACTGGCCTCTGGCCCGCCTGAGCTAAGAAGGACATCGTTGAAGTTTTGGAGGTACTGTAGTCTTCAAAAGGTTCTGCCCCAGGACAGTCTTCCTCCCCATATCAATTGTTTTTTTCTTTCTTGAATGGAGTATGAAGTGTTCAAGTTACATCGGTTATTGTGCCTTCCTTTATATGAGAGGGAATATATCCACCACAACAATCGCACCCGTCGAAGGCTGCCAGCCGCTGCATGATATCACCAATGGACATGTTCCCACAACTTTCCTTGAAATCGCGGAGAATCTCAATTACTTTCCTCGTCCCGGGTAACCCAGGGATGTCGTAGGTGCGGTGATCATCAACTGAGAGGTGAAGCTTAACTCCCGCTCGAGCTGCAGCCATCAATAATACAAGAGCTTTGACGATAGGGTCACCCCCAAAGGATCCTGCTCCCCACAATGGGGCCGCGATGTCTTTGATATGAAGTCGAGCAAGAGCCAGGAATCCGGTATGCGCCTTGTGTAAGTCCCGCGAGAGGATGGGGGGATTCAAATCAACTATGGCTGTCGACGATGCAGATACATCGACCTCGAAGGCGTCGATGAACAAAAAAGTTTGTTCACTCAGGATTGAGGTACCTAAGGAAATAGCTTCTCGTCCTTGCCCTTTCCATTTAGTTAAAAGCACATTCCCAAATACCAAAAGCGCAGCGTCTGACGGTACAGGGGGTGAGACGAAGAGTGCCCCCATTGGGAGCAGTGGGGGACAAGCTGCAGTCACAAGCTCTTCCTGCGTACATGCTGCACCAAACCCAGGACATTTATTTGATGCGACCAGTGTGCATGCGATACTTGGATGAGGAAAGGGTACCATTGCAGTGGAAACGGGGTCGATAATGAGGTATTCGAAAAGAGGGATGGTGGTGCAGATTTTCCAAGGGGCGAACTCGTCGAGGCTGTTTTCTCGAGGATTAGATGAATATTGATAAGTGACGTGCGAACTTTCCTCCTCGGAAGGAAGGAAGTAGGTGAATACAGATGACAGATAGCCTGACACTGCGTCTTCCAAGGGCTGTGGCTCCGAGTACCAACAAGCGAAGGTGCACCCCCAGGTATTACCTTTGGAAGGTTGAAGAGTATTAAGGATTTGGTGCGCGAGCAAACATTTGATTTTGGAAGTGGATAATTGAAGTAATGGGTTGGACTCCTGAAGATACGGTATGCCATGGCTTGGAAATGCATCGGGCAAGCATAAGGCTGCGTCAAGGATATGGTCCAGAAGTGCCTTGCTTGCTTGAGATTGTGGATCGAGGAATTTCTGAAAGATATAACGTTGAAGAAAGCGAGTGTCCAAATTACCGTTCATATGCGTTGAATATGATAAATCTTCAATTAAATTGGGAAGGTGGAAGAGATCATAACTCGAGGAAGCACGGAATTGAGCAATGGATGAGCTGATAACCGCCCAATGGGAGGGATTTTCCTCGTCGCAGATTCCTAGAGGGTCAAGGGAAATGAGTGATGGGTGTGAAGGAAGAATATAACGCTCCGAATCAGAATGGTCCATGCGGGCTTGCGCAAAGCGCCAGAAAACCCGAAATGAGTGAGGTATGTGCGCGTGAAACTTTCCACTCATGATGAGTCATGAGCTGATACAGCTTGAGCAAATACTTCAACGACTAGTAATATTAATAAGTACACGTTTTGCTTGGCTGGTGCTGCTGGAAGTCTATCGAGAGAAGAGTCTGCTCCACCAAGTCTTCGGCCGTTCAATACGAGCTCTCGAAGTACCCAGCTTCGCTTCCTCAACTGCGAGCGAACCTGGCGAGGCATGGCGTCGCTTGTATTCTGCAGGCGTTTCGGCATTTGCACCGCCTTTCCACATCCCTCTACGTGCAGCCCTAGATCGGCATTAGCGTAGGGAGAGGATACGCAATCGCGCTGCTCACTTCGATTCCGCTTCTAGTCGAAGGTAGCCCTCTTTTCCCAACTTTCCATATTCGGCACCAGCCTGGACGAGGCATAGTCAGTGACCGCAGGCGGTAAGGTTTCAGGTCCTTACCTGTTCGTAAGTCACTGCCCACCCTGATTTCAACATCTCTTCTGGGAGATTCTTACCATGGAATAAAAATCCAGGCAATATTCGGGGGGAAAGGGAAACTTGAGCAACCTGTGGGTCATGAATGCAAAGCAATCACAAAATGACCTTTCTTAACACTTACTATACGAGAATATTGATCTCTCCTTAATAATTTGACATAAACCTTCTTCCCTAGGATAAGTTCTCGAAGCCAGGCCAAACTTTCTGCAGCGTAGGGCTGGGCGGGCTTTCCAAAGTGTCCTGCCTTGAATAAGTAAATGGCTGCATTCAGGAGGAAATATATGACGCAGAAGTATAAGTGCAAGTACCTCTGGAGCATCCACTCCAGCGATTCGGATGTGCAAAGTCTCATTTTTCAAATCTGTGGCACCTTCAACACGCCAGGATGACCAAAGCAATGATTACACTCCACCTTTCGATAACGTCGGTATGCGCCTGAGTTTCAACGGCCAAGAGTAGCCTCCAAGGGTAGGGGTATGGAAGAATCTGAAATTGTCCGCGTCTCCCACACTTCACACTCATAAGTACTGATTAAATAAATCAGGACCGAGTCCGGGGCTCACCTGGTCACCACTCCTTTCAGCCACCGTTTCCTCGTGAGCAGTTTGGGGGTGACCCATTCACTGTTCCGGATCCTCTGACCAAATCTCTTGTATACCAAAATACTCGACATGGCCGTTGCTGATCCCAGGGAAAACGTTGCCAGTGCTGCCACAGCAGGAGGTAACGCATCGAACTTTGCCTTCAGCCTTTTCATCATCGTGTTAAACTCTTGAGTAGCTGGGGTATTGCTCTCCGATCTTGTCCATAAGAGCCATGGTATACCCGACATCCGACGGCTCAGAATTTACAAAGTAGAGGGAATGGTTAGGGTATACTCGACACTCGGCATTGGCCGCATTGCCCAGAAATCGTGGCCAATTTTGAGTATCAAATATCTTCTGTTCCGTTTCCCACCAGCGGTGTTTAGGGCCCAGGTTTCGTTCCAATTTTACGATTCATTTCTCTTGTAAAGAAATAGTTCGCGTCAAAGTTATGAACGCTTTTCCCTCTCTTCCCCCTTTCCCATTATTTTATTTCTTTTTTAGTGCCATATTTATGTAAGTCGACGACAATCGTCGGGCCGCAGGCATTGACGCGAGAAAGCCGGCCCTTAAGCTTGTCATCACCTTAGCAAGGGGTGTTCTTTAATTCTCATTTCCCCAAGATCTCCCAAGATACCCTTTCTTTTTCAACATGTCTGGATTCGACGCGAATCGTGTCTACTCCGTTTCTGTGCACGACCTGCCTGCTGCCGCGACACCTGACTCCCCTTCGGAGACGGAAAAGTTACTTGTTGATTTCATCCTCCAGTTTCGCGTCGGAGGAGAATTTATTTACCGGTTTGTTACCTTCCTCTGCTTGGAATGTCACTCATTGACTATTTGCAGTGATAAGCTGCGCGGGAACATCCTCCTTAAGCAACACGTCCTCGAAGTCGACCTTCGGCATGTCAGTATTTACCACGATGAATTAGCCCATGCCATCCAAGACAGGCCAGCAGACGTGTTGCCATTGGTAAGTACACTTATGTGAACTGAAAGTCTTCCCTATAACCGAACTTTTTTTCCAGTTTGAAAATGCGGCGACTAAAGTCGCACGAAACATCCTCTACCCTTTAGCGGCTAACTCGACGGATCGAACAGAAGCAGCCGCCGAGGCAATCCCAAAAGTTCAAATCACGGTCAAATCGGGCCTCAACCTCCTCCAAGTCCGTGAACTTACTGCAAATACCATGAACAAACTTGTGCGGATGCCAGGAATCGTCATTTCTGCATCGGTCCTCACCTCGCGAGCAACAAAACTTCACCTTCAATGTCGCGCGTGCCGATCCACGAAAATCGTATACCCGCAAGCTGGTCTGGGTGGTCTCGCCAGTGGCTCGGATCGTGGATTGCCCCGTGTTTGTGATGCACCGGAACCCGAAGGACAGAAGAAGGACTGTCCACTTGACCCCTACCTGATCATCCATTCGAAATCCACATTCGCAGACCAGCAAATTCTCAAACTCCAAGAAGCACCTGACATGGTACCCGTTGGAGAACTTCCTCGACACATGCTTCTTAGCGCCGACAGATACCTGACCGGTAAGGTTATCCCAGGTTCTAGAGTCATCGCCTCTGGAATTTTTTCGCAATACCAGTCGGCGAAGAATGTGAGTACATGAGATCCCCCTAGGTCACTTGCTAAGCTCTTGTGCAGAAAAGTGGGGGAACTGCTGCTTTGCGACAATCTTATATCCGCCTTGTGCATCTCGAATTGATGTCGCCTGCGGGTGCGGGAAGTTCAAATCCATTCGGTGCCCAGTTCACGCCTCAGCAAGAAGAAGAGTTCGGAGAAATGTCGAGGAGCGAAGGTTTTTATGAACGATTCGCGAAAAGTGTTGCCCCAAGTATTTATGGAAGTCTCGGTATGGCCCAATCTTTTCATTGAGGAATGGAAGGGAAACTTATTTGGATTTAGATATCAAGAAAGCCATTGCATGTCTACTATTTGGAGGCTCAAAGAAAGTCTTACCAGATGGGATGCGCCTACGAGGAGACATCAATGTTCTGCTGCTTGGTGATCCTGGTACTGCAAAGAGTCAACTGCTCAAATTTGTGGAAAAGGTAAGCACTGAGTGGCTGAGTTACGGGGGTGCAGCGATGAAATTACTTGTAGGTTGCTCCAATTGCGGTCTACACTTCAGGCAAAGGTTCTAGTGCTGCAGGTCTGACAGCAGCTGTTCAACGTGACCCGATCTCCGTGCGTTTTCTGATTTTGCACTTTCACCCTCCACTGAAGGATTGATGCCCCAGCGAGAATTCTATTTGGAAGGTGGAGCAATGGTCCTTGCGGATACCGGGGTTGTCTGCATTGATGAGTTTGATAAAATGAGAGACGAGGATCGAGTGGCCATTCACGAAGCCATGGAACAGCAAACAATTTCGATTGCCAAGGCAGGAATAACGACCGTGCTGAACTCGAGGACGAGTGTTCTTGCAGCGGCTAATCCAGTGTTCGGAAGATATGATGATGCTAGGAGTCCTGGCGAGGTGCCCGAACTTCTTTCCATTGCATTGGAAGGTGATCTGACATTCCTCAACAGAATATTGACTTTCAAACAACGATTTTATCTCGGTTTGACATGATTTTCATTGTAAGGGATGAACATAACGAATCTCGAGATAAAGTGAGTTACCTCATATTCCCTTTGCACCTATCTTACACCATTTTTCAGATGATCGCGAAGCATATAATGAACATTCACATGAACCGGCCCAATCTGAATGGAGATGAAAACGGCAATTCTGTCGGGGAGATCGACCTTGACAAGATGAAGTCCTACATCGCGTATTGCAAAAGGTGCAAATATACACATCTAGACAGTAGAGTAACCTCTAATATCTCTCAACCTAGCAAATGTGCTCCCAGGCTATCCGCAGAAGCCCAAGAGATGCTCAGTAGCCATTTTGTTTCATTGAGAAAGGAAGTACAAAAGGTCGAACAAGACAATGACGAACGAAGCTCGATCCCAATTACCATTCGGTTTGTTTACTTTCCTCGTATTACCGTTCTACGTTGATGTTAAGCGTCTGTAAAATAGCCAACTAGAGGCCATCATCCGGATATCCGAATCTTTAGCCAAAATGACTCTGACGCCTGTCGTCCAGAATCATCACGTCGAAGAGGCCATCCGTTTGTTCAAATTCTCCACTATGGATGCTGTATCCGCAGGCTCGGCTGATGGGCGCTCGCGTGGCGAGCTTAACGAAGAGATGACACGGATTGAACGCGAACTCCGCAGACGCCTTCCTGTTGGATGGAGTACGAGTTATCAGAGTTTGATTCGGGAATTCGTGACACAGCAAGGTTATTCAAGTCATGCCCTGGAGAGAACCCTGTTTGTCCTCGAAAAACGAGAAGTTATTCGCTTCTCTGGTCAGGTTCGTCCTCTCTACCTCGTTCACCTATTTTGTCCTCTGTATGTTCACAGTTTCGTTCTATAGAAAAAGGTTGTGCATCGCGTCGGTGTCTAGTGTTTCTCTCGAAGTTCGAACTGTTTATCCTCACTGCTGTCCATTTGCATGTAATTGTGTGCTTTCTAATTTTATGTGAAGCGCCCATCTTGTTGTTAGTAATTTAAGGTTGCCTTATGTTATCGCCCGCCTAGCTCAATCGGATAGAGCGTCAGACTTTTACGAAGGTCCGGGTGATCGGTCACTTAGTGATCTGAAGGCTGCGAGTTCGACCCTCGCGGTGGGCTAGTTGTTTTTTTTTTTTTTTTTCCTCCGCCTTTCAACGCTGCCAATACAATGCACAATACTTTCTTCAGCTGAGTTAGTAGTAGTAGCCTTTGTAAATAATACAGTCATCCACTGGCTAATGATACAGTGAAACCTCAAAAATCAATTTTAACTACATAAGGGATGTTCTTTTTCATGCATATCTATGGTGGTGAATTTACTTGCACAAAAGGGTAAGCATGTTTCGACACAGATGTACTGATGACATACCAGGATCTTTGCCTCAAACCTTGCATCGGCCTCAATGGGTTCCAAAATCGACAGCATCAGGCCATAGCAGGTGAAAGCAGCAGATGTGGAAGCATCCAGATCGTCTGCCTCCTTCGGCTGACTCCATTCAACCATTTCATCAAGCTCTTCTATTGCATAGTTGGGGCGTTGGATGTGACGGGCCAAAGAATACATCCTTTGGATATTCTTCTGATTGTCCTCGTCATCTTCCTCTTCATTGTCATCCACTGGATGCTCAGGGACAGGCACATCGCTTGAAGACTCGGGCATGTCAGTGGCATCGGTGTCAAGTTGCATAGCACTGGAAGATGCAACAGCCACTGGGGTGTTGAGTTGCATCGTGCTCAAAGACAAGACAGGGCCAGTCGTATGCAAAATCTTGGAGGGCTTTCTGAACAATTCACATGCAGCCTCCAGTTCTTCAGTCATTCACTTGAATCCACGGTGTCATTTTTTGTTCTCAGCGACTTTTTTGGCTTGCTGACCTTTTTTTAAAAGGGTTTTTCGGCTGACCTGGATGGCGTCGATCCACTCCAAGATGTCCTGTTGTGCCTTTATCCAAATACAGTTTGTTATCAGAGAAGAAAGAAAGCTGCGGTTGACTGACCCTTTCGGCGATGACTGCCTCTACCTTGCATACCGTGTCTTTGTGTGCCAAAAGGTTTTTGATCCCTACACGAGTGCACATGTACGGCTTGGGAGTTTTTTGTTTGGGATGAACATAGTGCCCCAAAAAAGTCATCCATACAGCTTCAAGTTCTTGGACAAGCTGTTGATGTTTGGGATTTCCCTGAGATGAGGGTCAGCAAAGCGCGGATCAGAAACGAATACTACTCACCAGGAGAATTTCCTCCTTCTCAGTTTGAGTCAACGCCACTTTCTGACTCATGTTCTCCGGAGTGACATAACCTTCTGCCTGCGTACGTTTATAAGTGCAAGCTGCAACTTGCATTGCGTAGCGCTCGAGCTTGTGATGCTCGAGCTGGTACTAGAACAAACAGGTAAGAAATTGTCAGTTTTATAAAGAAAGCCATACCTCGACCGTTTTCGAGTGCTTATCTGGAAGCTCATTCAGATACATCCCGATAACGTCCAAATTGTCCGTGTTGACAGAGTAATGATATAGCGAGCCTGAACTATTATGCACAAGCATCATTTCCACTGCTTCCTTGCCAGCAATGATAGCGAGCTAGAGTAGAAATAAATAAGCAGCTATCCCAGAGGCGAAGGGGAAGAGCACATGTGTCATTGCCCATGTTCCGTCGAAATGCATAAATGCCTTTCTGCAGAAGGCCTGCGCTAATGGCCATCATCAAACTGCACTCACTGGCCCCGCTTGCTATCAACGGTCAACCTGATTTGTGAAAGTCCATGCCCCGGGGTGCCACAGCCAAAAATCTAATGAAACAAATTAGCATGAGTTAGTTGTCATAAAGAATCGGCTCACAATGGAAGATCGAGGACTTCCTCCTTGAAGTGTAGTCGCAAGTTTTTGTTCGTGATTAGATCTTGTTTAGTCTGTAACAGAGCATCAGGAAGGTTTGCGCGAGTGAAAAGAAAAGACTCACATGGACATTTCGAAATGCACCG
>Ga0307513_10000636_pt1 | contig 50426 bp, 43 predicted proteins | sample 15_EM_MG_FD_202174 | JGI IMG/M metagenome (GOLD analysis project Ga0307513, IMG submission 202174) | Populus trichocarpa ectomycorrhiza microbial communities from riparian zone in the Pacific Northwest, United States - 15_EM | ecosystem: Host-associated > Plants > Roots > Unclassified | place... | reverse complement strand
TGCTGGCCCGCGCCGACGTCATCAGCCTGCACACGCCGCTGACCGAGAAGACGCGCAACATCCTGTCCGCGGAGAACCTGGCCAAGACCAAGAAGGGCGTGATGATCGTCAACTGCGCCCGTGGCGGGTTGGTCGACGAAGCGGCCTTGCGCGCCGGGCTGGAGAGCGGCCACATCGGCGGCGCCGGCTTCGACGTCTTCGTGACCGAGCCAGCGAAGGAGAACGTGCTGTTCGGCGCGCCGAACTTCGTCGCCACGCCACACCTGGGCGCCTCCACCAACGAGGCCCAGGAGAACGTCGCCCTGCAGGTCGCCGAGCAACTGAGCGACTACCTGCTCACCGGGGCCGTCGCCAACGCCCTGAACAGCCCCTCCGTGACGGCCGAGGAGGCCCCGCGCCTGAAGCCGTTCATCGCGCTCGCGGAAAAGCTGGGCGCCTTCGCCGGCCAGATGGTCGACTTCGGGATCAAGTCCATCGACATCGCCTACGAGGGCGAAGTGGCGGGGCTGAACGCCAAGCCGCTGACCGCCGCGGCCCTGGCCGGCGTCATGCGGCCGATGCTGGCCGAGATCAACATGGTCTCGGCGCCCGCGGTGGCGAAGGAGCGCGGCATCACCGTCTCCGAGAGCCGCCAGGAAGACTCGCCGATCTACGAGAGCCTGATGCGGATCACCGTCAACACCGAGAAGGGCAAGCGCTCTTTCGCGGGTTCGGTGCTGGCCGGAACGCCGCGGGTGATCGAGGTCAAGGGCATGGACCTCGACGCGCCCTTTGGCCCGACCATGCTCTACGTCAACAACCTCGATAAGCCGGGCTTCATCGGCAACCTCGGCGGCCTCCTGGCCGACGCGGGGGTGAACATCGCGACCTTCAACCTGGGCCGGGTCTCGGCGGGCGACGACGCCATCGCGCTGGTCGGCGTCGACCAGGAACCGACGGCCGCCCTGCTGGCCAAGATCCAGGCCTTGCCGCACGTGAAAGAGGCTCGCACGCTGCGGTTCTAGCCGCCGCTGAGCGCCCCGAAGATCAGGAGCTCGTCGCCGTCGCGCATCGGGGCGGCGACGTTGCGGGTCTCGGCCCGGCCGATGAACATCCGCATGTGCTTGCGCACCCGGTCCTGCTCGTCGACCACCCGGAACTTCAGCCCCGGGAAGCGGCGGTCGAGGTCGTCCAGTACGCCGCCGACCGTGGCGCCCGCCGCCTCCACGCGCGTCACGCCGTCAGTGTAGGCGGTCAGCTGCGAGGGGATGAGGACGGCGATCGTCATCGCGGCGCGGCGCTCACCGAATAGATTTCCGGCAGGTGGGAGGCGATCTGGCGCCAGGTCTCACCCTCGTCGCCGCTCATCCAAATCTCGCCGCCGGTGGTGCCGAGGTAGAGGCCCTGGGGATCCCTACGGTCGCCGCAGAACGCCTGGCGCTTGACGGTGAACCAGCCCTGCTCGGTCGGGAAGCCCCGGTCCTGACGCTCCCACGAGCCGCCGCCGTCGCGCGTGCGGTAGGCGGCGGGCCGACCGCCGGGGCTGACCCGCGGCCACACCTCGGTCCCGTCCATGGGCCAGACCCAGGCGGTGTCGCGGTCGCGCACGTGCGGCACGACGGTGAAACCGATGTCGCCGACGTCGCTCGGCATCGCGGCGCCGATCCGCTCCCACCGCTCGCCTGGCCGGTCCAGGCGATAGATGCCGCAGTGGTTCTGCTGCCAGATCCGGTCCGGGTCGGTGGGGGCGAGCGCGATGTGGTGCGCGTCCTGCCCGAATTCCGGATAGGGATCGGGCAGGAAATTGGCTTCGACGTTCTGATTGAGCGGCCGCCAGGTTTCGCCCTGGTCGGTCGTCTCGAGCACACCCGCCGAACAGGTCGCCAGGTACATGTGCCGCGCGTCCCGGGGATCGATCGCGATCCCCGCCACGATCGCCCCGTCCGGCGTCCCGGCTTCCGGCGGGAACCAGTCGAGGACTTGCGGATGCTCGTTCAGGCCTTCGACGCTGTCCCATGTGTCCCCGCCGTCGGCGCTCCGGAACAGGCCTGGCGGCGAGGTCCCGACCCACCAGACCCCACGCTCGCTCGCGTGGCCGGGTTCCACCCAGAAGGAATGGTCCACGGACCGGCCGTTCCCATCTTCAGTCTTTGGGAAGGCCGGCGGGCGCTTGGCCTCCACCCAGGTCTCGCCGCCGTCGGTGGAGCGTAGGATCGTGGGGCCGAGGTGGCCGGTGGCGGCCGCCATCAGCAGGGTGTTCGGATCGCGCGGGTCGGCGACGAAGTGGTTGATGATCTGGCCGAGGAAGATCGGCCCCTGGGCCCGCCAGCTCTGGCGGGCCGCGTCGCTACGGTAGATCCAGGCGCCCTTGCGGGTGCCGACCAAGAGTTGGATCGCATCGCTCATGGCAATCCTCCCGATCGCAGGACGATCCATCTCACTCCATTCCGACAGCCTCCGGCAAGGATGTTGCGTCTAGCCGCGTGGCCCAGGTGGCGGCGGGTTGGCGTCCCACCAGGCGCGGATGCCGGCGCGCGGGTTCATGTCCAGCCGGGTGTCGTTGTCGAAGATCATCACCGCGCGCCCGGCGTCGTCATAGGGCTTCCATGGTGGGATGTGGTCGTTGTTCGGGTCGCCGGTCTTGGCGAAGGCGGCCCAGCAGGAGGCGAGCCGGTCGGCCATCTTCTTGCCCTGGGTCGAACCCGCGAAGAAGCCGTCGCGATAGGAGTGGAACGAGGCCGAGACGTCGATCCCGTGCACCGCCCCGAACTTGCCGTCATAGGCCGGCGTGCGCCAGTTCCACTGGTACATGTAGGCCGGCGCCGCGCCGAGCGCCGCCTTGCGCGCCGCCATGGTGTAGGCCGCCCGCCGGCCGCCCGCGTCGGTCAGCATCTGGGCCTGGATCAGGAACGGCGTCGCGCCCGGATCGTAGCGCCGGTAGAGCGCCAGGATCTCCTTGCCGTGGCCGGGGCTGCGCTTCTCGATGATGTCCAGCAGGCCCTGTTCGGTCAGGTCGAAGTTGGTCAGGCCGAGGGCCGCGTCCTCCAACGTCGTGGAGACCATGATCGGCACATTGGCGGAGACCGCCGGCGCGGCCGGATCGAACGGATGGTTCGGCAGGGCGTCGGTCCCGATCACCGGCGAGAAGTTGCCGCCGGCCGCCGTCTGGGCCTCCAGGAGCTGGCGCCAGTCGAGCTTCTGGATGTCGGCGATGTTGGATTTCGAGAGGCCGAGTTGCTTGATGAACTTCTCCGCCGTGGCGGCCCCGGCTTCGGGCGTGATCAGCCGAAGCGCCGATCCCGACTGCACGGCGGCGCGGTGGAAGAGCCCCTTGGCTGGCGGCATGGCGAGCACGGTCGAGGTCTTAGCCCCGCCGCCCGACTGGCCGAAGATCATGACCCGGCTCGGGTCGCCGCCGAAGTTCTCGATATTGGCCTTCACCCACTCGAGCGATGCGACCAGGTCGAGGACCCCGCAGACGCCCGCGGACTTGAAGGCCTCGGGCGCGCCCGCGCCGACCAGGTTGGTGTAGCCGAAGCTGGCCAGCCGGTGGTTCACCGTCACCACCACCACGTCGCCGTAGTAGGCGAGGTTCTTGCCGTCGAAGCCCGGAGCGTTGCCTGAACCGGTGGAGAACCCGCCGCCGTGGAAGGAGACAACGACCGCCTTCTTGGCCGCGCGGTCCGTGCTGGTGGTCCAGACGTTCAGCGATAGGCAGTCCTCGCCCATGCCGCCCACCTGCCGATCCCACATGATCAGCTGGCCGTATTCGCCGCGGATGTCCGCCTGCGTCTGCGGGCAGACGGAGGTGTAGGCGAAGCACTCGCGCACGCCCTTCCAGGGCGCCGGCGGCTTCGGCGGCATGTAGCGGTTCTTGCCGCCGGTCGGCGCGCCGTAGGGGATGCCGCGGAACTCCCAGGTCGGGCCGTTGGCGATGCCCTGCACCTTGCCGGTCGCCGTCTCGGTGACCTGGAAGATCTTGCTGGACGCCCCGCCGGTTCCGAGGCCTGAGGTCTGCGCGAACGCCGTGGGCGCGGCCGCGGCGGCGGCGAGCGCAGCGCCGGTCAAGAGCACGGCCCGGCGGCCGGAATCCGGATGATCTGAGCCCTGGGTCATGTGTCGCTCCCCGGCCAGTTCTGGGATCAGGGGGCGCGATCTGGCCGCTCCGCCCCCGGTTGATCGAGCTTAGGCTTGCGCCTCGTCTGTGGTCAACGGTGACTACAAAATCAGGCGTCGGTCGGCTTGAGTTCGTCGATCAGGCGCTGGCGCATGCTCTTGAGCAGGGCCACGACCTTCAGCGCCTCATCGGTGGAGCGTCCGATGAAGGCGGATTCCATGGCCAGGCCGTAGAGCGCGGCGCGGGTCAGGTGGGCGAGGGTGTCGATCTCCTCCACCCGCTCCGGTACGCCGAGATTCTCCGCCATGCGCACGCGGGCGCGGTGCAGGGCGGCGTCCAGGTCGTCGGCGAAGGTGGGATAGCGAGCCCCCAGTTCCGGGTCGCTGCGCGCGGCGACCGTCACCTCCATCAGGGCGATGGCTTCCGGCCGCTGCAGCGAGGCCCATACGGCGTCGACGCCGCGCAGGAACCGCTCGGGCCCGTCGGGGTAGGGCATGAGGTGCTCGCGGACGATCGCGCCGCGGGTGCGCGACGCGTATTCGGCCACCCCGATGATCAGGTCCACCTTGGTCGGGAACTGGTGCAGCAGGGAGCCGCGGCTGACCTTCGCCAGCTTGGCCACGAGCGGCGTCGAGGTCGCGGCATAGCCGAACTCGGCCAGGCACTTGACCGTGGCCTCCATGATCTTGGCGCGAGTGGCGGCGCGGCGCTCGGCGTTCGGCCCGCGCGGGACCTTGGACTTCGTCGGTTCCGGCATGGCTTGAGCATGGCGGCGTATCGCTGCTCCGCCAAGTCCGCAGACGGGGGATTCTCATTGTCCGGGAGGAACTTGACTCTCGTATCGCCAGTATTAGAACAAAAGTGGAACGAAAGGAGTCCGGAAGTCATGTCCGATTTTCGCGCAGGGCGTTTCGCCGCCATGCGGGCGAAGATCGCCGCCATCGAGACCGGCGGACGGGCGGACTGCGGCGTTCTCCCCTTCGGCGATCCGCGCATCGACGGCTGTCTGCCGGGCGGCGGCCTGCCCCTGGGGCGCTGGCACGAGATCGTCGGCCCGGGGATGGAGGTGGAGACCGCCGCCGCGCCCGCCGCCTTCACCGCCCTGCTGGCCGCCCCCCTGGCCGAGCGGGGCGAGACGGTGTGGGTGCTGCGTCGCGACGACCTCAACGCCCCTGGCCTGCTGGGGCTGGGCTTTCCGCCGGAGCGGCTGATCCAGGTCTGCGCCCGCGACGAGGCCGAGGCGCTGTCGGTGATGGAGGACGCGCTGGCGACCGTCGGGGTCTCAGCGGTCATCGGTGAGGTGGAGGCCGTGGACCTGACCGCCGGACGGCGGCTGCAACTCGCCTGCGAGAAGCGGCAAGCTACGGGCTTCCTGATCCGCCGCCGGCCGTTCGGCGGCCAGGCCAGGCGTGAGGCCGGCGGGTCGGCCGCCGCGACCCGGTGGTCGGTGACCTCCGCGCCCTCGGAGCCTCCGGCGGGCGAATTCGGGCTCGGCGCGCCGCGGTTCGAGGCGACGCTGGAACGCTGCCGGGGCGGGCGGACCGGAAAATGGCTCTTCGAGGCAAAGGGCGCTTACGATCTGGAGCAAAGGGATGGGACGCATCCTCTGCGCCTGGTCGCCGAGTTGGGCGATCGCCAACTGGCGCCGGCGCAACCCCTGCACAGAACAGCAGCCTGAACCCCCGCCGCCCTTCGCCCTCCTGGAGACGGTCAGGGCTGTGCGACGGCTCTTCGGCGTCAGCGCCGAGGCCGCGCGGCTGGGGCTGCATGTGGGCCAGAAGGCGACCGACGCGCTTGCCCTGGTTCCGGAACTCGTCACCGCCGAGGCCGACCCGGACGCCGACGCTCAGGCCCTGACCGCGCTGGTCGACTGGTGCGTGCGGTTTTCGCCGGCCGTGGCGGCCGACCCGCCGGACGGGCTCTTCCTCGACGTGACGGGTGTCAGCCACCTGTGGGGCGGCGAATGGGAGATGCTGTGCGATTTCCGCAGCCGGCTGGCCGCCAACGGCCTGCCGTTCCGCTGCGCCATCGCCGACACGCCAGGGGCGGCCTGGGCGCTCGTCCGGTTCGGCGAGGACGGGACCATCGCGCCGCCGAGCGAACAAGGTCCCTTGCTCGCGCCCCTGCCGCCGGCCGCGCTTCGGCTGGAGACCGAGACCTGGGCGCAGATCGAGCGGTTGGGCCTGCGCCGGATTGGCCAGATCATGGACCTGCCGCGCGCGCCGTTCGGCCGACGGTTCGGCCAGGCCGCGCTTACCCGCCTCGACCAGGCCCTGGGCCGGGAGAAGGAGGCGCTCAGCTTCCGGCGCCCGCCGACCCCGTGGTTCGCCAGGCTGGCCTTCGCCGAACCGATCAGCGCGCCGGAGGACATGGTCCGGGTCACCGCCGACGTCGCCGCCAAGCTCTGCGCCCGGCTGGAGGCCGAGAGCCACGGCGCGCGGCGCTTCGAGCTCTGCTTCCATCGGCTGGATGGCAAGGCCATGCCGCTCGGCATCGGCCTCTCCCTGCCCGGCCGCGACCCGGTGCGCATCGCCAAGCTCTTCGCGCCCAAGCTGGAGACCGTCGACCCGGGCTTCGGCATCGAGGTGGTGACGATCGCGGCTCACGCCGTGGAGGCGACCTCCGGACGGCAGGTGCGCCTCGACACCGTTCGCGACGCGGCGTTGGAGGACGGGCTGGCTCCCCTGGTGGATCGGCTGACCAACCGCCTGGGTCTCGAGCGGGTCTGGCGCAGCGTCCCGGTGGAAAGCCATGTCCCGGAGCTTTCCGTTGGCCGCGCCCGGCCGTTGGCCACGCCGACGGAGGCCTGCCCCTGGAGCCGGGAGACGCCGCGGCCGACCCGCCTGTTCCGCCGTCCCGAGCCGGTGGAAGGGGTGATTGCGCTCACGCCGGACGACCCGCCCACCCAGTTCCGCTGGCGCGGCCAGGTGCATCGCGTGCGTCGCGCCGAGGGGCCCGAGCGGATCGGTGAGGAGTGGTGGAAGGGCGAGATCGGCGACGCCCGGGTGGGTCACGTCCGCGACTACTACCGCGTGGAGGACGCCGAAGGCGGCCGCTTTTGGCTGTTCCGGGCGGGACTCTACGAAGCCGACGCGACCCCGAAATGGTGGCTGCACGGACTGTTCGGATGACCCGCTACGCCGAACTCCAGGCCGCCACCAACTTCTCGTTCCTGCGGGGTGCGTCGCATCCGGGCGAGCTGGTGATCGGCGCCGACGCCCTGGGCATGGCGGCCATCGGCGTTTGCGACCGCAACAGCCTGGCCGGCGTGGTGCGGGCCTGGTCGGCGATGAAGGAGTTGAACCAGGGCGGCTCGAAGATCCGCGCCCTGACCGGCTGCCGGCTCGACTTCGCCGATGGTTCGCCCAGCCTGCTGGTCTACCCCTCCGACCGCGAGGCCTATGGACGTCTCACCCGCCTGCTCACCGTCGGTCAGCGCCGCGAGAAGAAGGGCGCGTGCGAACTCCACTGGGAGGACTTTCTCGCTCAATCCGAGGGTCAGCTGGCCTTGGTCGTGCCGCCGGAGGATCTGGACGAAGCCTTCGAGCGCGACCTCGCCCGTATCGGCGCGGAGCTTTCCGGCGGCGTCTGGCTGGCGGCCGCCCGCCGCTATGGTCCGCGCGACCTGAAGCGCCTCTCCCAGCTGGCCGCCCTGGCGGAGCGTTCCGGCGCGCCGATGGTCGCCACCAACGACGTCCTCTACCACGGCCCCGAACGACGGATGCTGCAGGACGTGCTGACCTGCATCCGCGAGACCTGCACCATCCAGGAAGCCGGCCTGCGATTGCAGGCCAACGCCGAGCGGCATCTGAAATCGCCGGACGAGATGGCCCGCCTGTTCGCCAGGTTCCCGGGCGCCGTCGAGCGCAGCCTGGAGATCGTCGAGCGCATCGACTTCGACCTTCGCCAACTCCGCTACGAATACCCCGACGAGCCGGTGCCGCCGGGCAAGACCGCCATCCAGCACCTGCGCGACCTGACCTGGTCAGGCGCCCAATGGCGCTTCCCGGGCGGCCTGCAGGAGAAGGAGGAAGAGACCATCAACCGCGAGCTCGATCTGATCGAGAAGCTCGACTACCCCAACTACTTCCTGACCGTGCACGACATCGTCCGTTGGGCCCGCAGCAAGGGGATCCTCTGCCAGGGGCGCGGCTCGGCGGCCAATTCCTGCGTCTGCTTCTGCCTGGGCATCACCGCAGTCGACCCGACCAAGGAAGACCAGGACCTGCTGTTCTCGCGGTTCATCTCCGAGAACCGCAACGAGCCGCCCGACATCGACGTCGACTTCGAGCACAACCGCCGCGAGGAGGTCATGCAGTATGTCTACGACCGCTACACCCGCGAACGGGCGGCGATCGTCGCCACCGTCATCCACTATCGGCCGCGCATGGCGATCCGCCAGGTGGGCAAGGCGCTAGGGTTGACCGAAGACGTCACCGCCACCTTGGCCAACACCGTCTGGGGCAGCTGGGGCGACAGCGTGCCCGACGAGCACATCCGCCAGACCGGCATCGATCCCGAGGCCCCGGAAATCCGCCGGGCGACCGAGCTGGCCCAGGAGCTGCTGGGCTTCCCCCGCCATCTGTCACAGCACGTCGGGGGCTACGTCCTGACCCAGCGCCGGCTCGACGAGACCGTGCCGATCGGCAACGCGGCCATGAAGGACCGCACCTTCATCGAATGGGACAAGGACGACATCGACGCGCTCGGCCTGATGAAGGTCGACGTCCTGGCGCTGGGCATGCTGACGGCGCTCAGGGAGAGCCTCACCATTCTCGGCATCGAGGATATCGCCGACATCCCGCAGGGGGATCCAGAAGTCTACGAGATGCTCTGCAAGGCGGACTCGGTCGGCGTCTTCCAGGTCGAGAGCCGGGCGCAGATGTCGATGCTGCCGAGGCTCAAACCCCGCAAATTCTACGACCTGGTCATCGAGGTCGCCATCGTCCGGCCGGGCCCGATCCAGGGCGACATGGTGCATCCCTACCTGCGACGGCGGAGCGGTCAGGAGCCGGTCGAGTATCCCGCGCCTTCGCCCGAGCATGGCGATGCGAACGAACTCAAGATCGTGCTCGGCAAGACCTTCGGCGTGCCGCTCTTCCAGGAACAGGCCATGCGCCTGGCGATCGAAGCGGCGCATTTCTCGGAGAGCGACGCCGATGGCCTGCGCCGGTCGATGGCCACCTTCCGCGCCGACGGGCGCTTGTGGACCTACCGGGAGATGTTCATCGAAGGCATGGCCGGGCGCGGCTACGCGCGGGACTTCGCGCAGCGCTGCTTCAAGCAGATCGAGGGCTTCGGCTCCTATGGCTTCCCGGAGAGCCACGCGATCAGCTTCGCGATCCTGGTCTACGTCTCGGCCTGGGTGAAATGGCATCACCCGGAGATCTTCTGCCTGAGCCTGCTGAACAGCCAGCCGATGGGCTTCTACCAGCCGGCCCAGTTGGTCCGCGACGCGCGCGAGCACCGCGTCGAGGTGCTGCCGCCCGACGTGATGCTGAGCGAATGGGACTGCCGGCTGGAGACCCCCAGCGACCGCCGATCGAACCACGCCGCGGTGCGCCTGGGCCTGCGGCAGATCAAGGGGTTCAAGGAGGCCGAGGCTGAACTCTTGGTCAAGGCCCGGGAGGCGAGCGCCCGCACGCTGGAGGACTTCGTCCTGCGCGCCGGCCTCTCGCGCCGCGGACTGGAGCTGCTGGCCGAGGCCGATGCGTTCCGCTCCCTGGGGGTCGATAGACGCCAAGCGCTCTGGGCGGTGAAGGGCCTTAGCCCCGACATCAACGCCGCGCGCGACGCGCCCCTGCTCACCCGCCAGAGCCTGAAGGAGGCGCAGGTGCAGCTGCCCTTCATGAGCCAGCCCAAGGAGGTGGCCGAGGACTACCGCACCACCAGTCTCTCCCTGAAGGACCACCCGGTCAGGTTCTTCCGCGAAGACCTGGCGCGGATGCAGGTAGTCCCCTGCTCGGCGCTGAAGACCATGCGCAACGGCCGCCGCGTCGCGGTGGGCGGCCTGGTGCTGGTGCGCCAACGGCCCGGCACCGCCAAGGGCGTGGTGTTCATGACCCTCGAGGACGAGACCGGCATCGCCAACATCGTCGTCTGGAAGGACGTTTTCGACGCCAACCGCAGGCTGGTGATGAGCTCGTCCTTCCTGGTGGTGCACGGTCAGGTGCAGAGCGCCGAGGGCGTCATCCATGTGGTCGCCGAACGCTTCACCGACCTGACCTACAAGCTCGCCCACATGCGCGACGAGGAGGGGCCTACGGGCGAGCCGCCGCCGGAGATCCGCAACCGCGTCACGGGCCGCCTGATCCGCAGCCGGGATTTCCACTGAGCAACGCATCCGGCGTTGACCGCCCGGGCGCCCCGTCCAATGCTCCGCGCGACAAGCTTGGCGTGACGCCGGCGGGAGGCGATCTGATGTTCCGGATGACCACGATCCTTGCGGCGGCGGCCGCAATGGCGGCGAGCGCGGCCTGCGCCCAACCGGCGGCGCATGCGAAGGTCGAGAGCGGAACCCTGGCCGGGGTCGCCTACGAGAACGCCAACGTCTTCCGCAACATCCCCTTCGCAGCTCCGCCGCTCGGCGACCTGCGCTGGGCGCCGCCGCAGCCCGCGCAGCCCTGGACCGGCGAACGTCCGGCGGCGGCGCAGGGGGTCTCCTGCCCGCAGCCGATGAACGCCAATGACACCCCCAACGGCGGCGGCGCCAACGGGCCCACATCGGAGGACTGCCTGCAGCTCAATGTCTTCGCGCCGAAGTCCGCGAAGAAGGCGCCGGTGATGGTGTGGATCCACGGCGGCAGCCACCGGACGGGCGCGGGCTGGGTCTACGACGGCCAGAACTTCGCCCGCGACGGCGTGGTCGTGGTGACCATCAACTACCGCCTGGGCCCGCTGGGCTACTTCGCCCACCCGGCGCTGACCAAGGCCGCCAAGCCGGGCGAGCCGGTCGGCAACTACGGCCTGATGGACCAGATCGCGGCGCTGAAGTGGGTGCAGCGGAACATCGCGGCCTTCGGGGGCGACTCCAAGAACGTCACGGTCTTCGGCGAATCCGCCGGGGGCATGAGCACGCTCGCGCTGCTCGCCACCCCGGCCGCCGACGGGCTCTACCAGAAGGCCATCGTCGAATCCGGCCTGGGCTGGGTGCAGCCGAAGCCCCTGGCCACAAAGGAAACCGAGGGCGTGGCCATGCTGCAGAAGGCGGGCCTCACCGGCGCCAGCGCCGCCGAGCTGCGGGCCATTCCGGTGGACAAGCTGGTCCCGATCAACGGCGACTATCAGCCCTTCGTCGATGGCAAGCTGATGACCGAGACCGCCTCCCAGGCGCTGGCCCGCGGCAAGTTCCCGGACGTGCCGCTGATCATCGGCTCCAACTCCGGCGAGGATTCCCTGATGGGACCTGGCCGGGTCGGTGAGCCGCAGCTTTCCATGGTTAAGGCGTTGATGGCCGGTCCCTACAAGGCCGATGCCGACAAGGGCGAGCAGGTCGTGGCCCGTGCGGCTTTCACCGACCGCATCATGGGCGGCCCGGCGCGCTGGGTGGCCGCCAAGGCGTCGACCGGCAAGCCGGCCTGGCTCTACTATTTCTCCTACGTCGGCTCGCGGTTCCGGCCGGCGATGACCCGCGCGACCCACGCCGCCGAGATCCAGTACGTTTTCGAGTACTGGGGCCGCCGCACGCCGATGAGCCAGGTCTCCGACGAGGACAAGGCCATGGCGACCCTGATGCACGCCTGCTGGGTCAGCTTCGCCAAGACCAGCCGCCCGAAGTGCGGTTCCGAGGCCTGGCCGGCCTACACTCCGGCGAAGGACCAGCTGATGGAATTCGGCGCCTCGTCGGGCGTGCGGACCAACTTCCGGAAAGTCCAGCTCGACGCCCAGGAGGCCACGGTCCTGCCAACGCTGGCGCTTGGCAAGTAAGCGCCTGAAACGATTCCCGAACTGAATCGCCGACCCCGCGTTTCGGGACTCTGGAGTTTCTGGGGAAAGAGCACCGATGGCCACGCGTCCGACCTGGCAGGGATACCTGCGGCTGAGCCTGGTGAGCTGCCCGGTGGCGCTCTACACGGCCACCTCGCGCTCCGGCGAGGTGCACTTCAACATGCTCCACAAGGAGACCCACAACCGGATCAAGATGATCCCCACCGACCCCGAGAGCGGGCCGGTCGACCGGTCCGACATCGTGAAAGGCTACGAGATCGAGAAGGGCCGCTACGTCGTGGTGACCGACGAGGAGATCAAGAACGTCCGGCTGGAGACCACCCGCACCCTCGACATCGAGCGCTTCGTCGACGAGGACGACATCGACCGCCTCTACTGGAACGATCCCTATTTCCTGGCGCCGGACGGCGACATGGCGGTCGAGGCATTCACCGTCATCCGCGAGGCCATGAGGAAGGCCCGCAAGGTGGCCCTGGGCCGGCTGGTCATGCATCAGCGCGAGCGGCTGATGGCGCTGGAGGCGCATGAGAAGGGCATCCTTGCCTACACCATCCGTAACAAGCGCGAGGTGCGCGAGGCCGAGGAGATCTTCGCCCACATCAAGGCCATGAAGCCGCCCGCCGCCATGGTCGACATCGCCGCCAAGATCATCGAGCAGCAGGAAGGCCCCTTCGATCCGTCGCAGTTCACCGACCGCTACGAGGATGCGCTCCGCGCCCTGATCAAGGAAAAGGAGAAGGGCCACACGGTGAAGGCGCCGGAAGAGCCGAAGGAGGCCGAGGTCATCGACCTGATGGAAGCCTTGAAGCGCAGCCTCGGCCAGTCCGGCGGCGAGCGGCGCAAGACCGCAACGCCGCGCTCCAGCGCCAAGAAGCCGGCTGCGAAAAAGGCTCCCGCGCGCAAGCGCGCCTGAACTAGGCTGGCCGCGTCGAGAGGGGGGACCGGATATGGCGGCCTATGTGGTCAACGAGATCGTGGTGACCGACGCCGCGACCTTCCAGACCTACGTCGCGCAGGTGCCACCGACGCTTGCCCAGTTCGGCGGCCGCTACCTGGTGCGTTCGGGCCCCAGCGAGGCGATCGAGGGCGAGCCGCCCGGGCGCCTGGTGATCCTCGAGTTCCCCGACCGCGAGACCGCCAAGGCCTGGCGCGCCTCGCCCGCCTACCAGGCCATTCTCCCGATCCGCGACGCCAGTTCGACCTCGCGGGTCTACGTGGTCGACGGCTACGAGCCCGGCTGAGCCTCAGAAGCTCACCTTCATCCGGACGAAATATTCCCGGCCGGCTATCGGGGACCACCGCTGGACGATGTCGTGCTCTTCGAGAGCGCGCTCATGGTCTGCGAGAGCGCCGCCGCGGGGCTGGGCGTCATGCTGGGCCAGACCTTCCTTTCGGAGCGGCTTTTGGCTGCGGGCCGGTTGATACGCTGCATGGACGGGTGGACCGCGCTTGGGGTCCACTACCGCCTGGTCTACGCCGACGCCGCGGTTCGCCGGCGTCCCGCCACGCGGGCCTTCGCCACGCGGGCCTTCGCCACGTGGCTCCGAGGCGAGAGCGAGACGACGGCGCGGCAGGATCGATAGCCGCGCCGCTGGGCTGCTATTTCGCCAGGCCTTCTTCGGTCCAGTCGAGCTGCTTGGCGAGGTGGTGCTGGCGCACCGTCGGGCCGTCGGCGCCGAACTCCATGGAGGACTCGGCGGCCGCGTTGAACTTCGGCCAGGCCGGGCCGCCGGCGGCGCCGGGATTGCCCGACTTGATGAAGGCCGCCCAGTAGGCGTTCACCGCGGTGGCCAGCGGCTGGTCCTCGGGCGCCAGCTTCTGCTTCGGGCCGGCGAAGGCGTAGGGGATCTCGGCCGTGTGGACCGCGCCCAGCGACGAGGCCCGCTTCGCCGGCGTCACGTAGGAGAAATAGTAGAGGTAGACCGGCTGGCCGGCCTTGGACTGCAGCCGCGCGACGTTGCGGTCGGGCTCGGTAATGTACTGGCGCGTGGTCATGTCGTTGACGACCTGCAGCTTGTTGCCTTTGCCGTCGGGATCGAAGGCGGCCATGGCGGCGGCCTTGCGGGCCTCGGGAATGGCGTCGAGCGCGGCGGGCTGCGGCCGGAAGAGGCTGGCCTCGTTGGAATTGCCGCCGATCAGCAGCGGGATCTTGGCCTGCTTGCCCGCCGCGAAGCCCTGGGCGATGCCGGTCTGCACGTAGCGGCCGTCGACGATCGGGCCGGCGCGTGAGGTGAACGGCCCCGTGTAGGGCATGGCCGAGAGCGGCAGCTTGCGAAGCGCTGCTGCGGTCGCCGCGTCGTCGCCGGTCACGCCGGCCTTGGCGGCGGCTTCCGCGCCGGAGGCCTCGGCGGCCTTCAGCGGCGTGGGCTCCAGCCGGCCGAAACTGGATTCGCCGATCGCCTTCTGGAAGAGGCCGCGCGCGTCAGGCGCCAGCATCAGATAGAGCACCGAGATGCCGCCGGCGCTTTCACCGGCGATGGTGACGTTCTTCGGGTCGCCACCGAAGCTGGCGATATTGGCCTGCACCCACTTCAGCGCGGCGATCTGGTCCATCAGGCCGTAGTTGCCGGTCGGGCCTTCCTTGGTCAGGGCCGGATGGGCGAACCAGCCGGCGCGGCCCAGCCGATAGCTCAGCGAGACGGTGATCACCCCGTCCTTGGCGAACTGGATGCCGTCGGTCTCGGCGCCGAAAGCCGCCGTCGACGAACCGATGGTGAAGCCGCCGCCGTGGATCCAGACCAGGACCGGCAACTTGGCGCCGGGCTTCGCGCCCGCGGGCCGGGCGACGTTCACGAACAGGCAGTCCTCGACCGCCGTGCCGTCGCGGGCGGGCTGGCAGGAGGCGCCGGCCTTGGTCGCGTCGCGCTGGCCGCTCCAGCCGGCCGCCGCTGCGGGGGGCCGCCAGCGCAGGTCGCCGACCGGCGGCGCGGCGTAGGGGATGCCGAGGAAGGTCTCGACCCCCTCGACGGTCGCGCCTCGTAACGCGCCCTGCTTGATCTTCGCAGCAGGCCCCGCGGCGGCGGCGGGCGCCTCAGCCTGCGCCACGCCGGCGAAAGAAGCGCCGGCCAGGCCTAGAACCAGGGCCGCAGCGGTCAGCGAACGTCGGATGATCATCAGTGTCCCCCCAAGGATTTGCCCGATCTCTAAGGCCGGGCTGTTTCTCGAATGTGTCGTACGGGCGGGCGCTTGACCGGTCTTCCGCGCAATGGTGACCTCGCCGCCGAAGAAGCGAGGGGGCCGACGTGTCGAGAACCGCAACTGCCGTGGCGATGGTGCTGGCGCTCGCCGCCGGGTCGGCCGAGGCCCAGTCGACGACCCTGAAGTACGGGAGCTGGGGCTTCGACCTCGCCGGACGCGACCAGGCGACCAAGCCTGGCGACGACTTCTTCCGCTACGCCAACGGCGCCTGGCTCGATCGCACCGCCATCCCCGGCGACAAACCCGGCGTTTCGCTGCGGCTCCTGATGAGCGACCTCGCCGAAGCCCGCCTCCACGGCCTGGTGGAAGAGGCCGCCAAGACCGCCGGTCATGAACCCAGGACCCTCGAGGGCAAGGTCGGCGCCTTCTACACCTCGTTCATGGACGAGGCGCGGATCGACGCCCTGGGCGCCAAGCCCATCGCGCCGGAACTCGACGCCATCCGCGCCGCCAAGACCCGCGAGGCCCTGGGCGCCCTGATGGGCCGCACCGTCCGCGATTTCGAGGGCTCCGCCTTCAACCTCGGCATCGACGTCGACGTGAAAGACATCAGCCACTACGCCGTCTACCTGGGCCAGGGCGGCCTGGGGCTTCCTGACCGCGACTACTACCTGCAGCCGTCCTTCGCGGAGAAGAAGGCGGCCTGGCAGGCCTATGTGGAAGAGCTGCTGACGCTGGAGGGCTGGCCGAACCCCGCGGCCAACGCCGCCGCCATCGTCGCGCTGGAGACGAAGATCGCCCAGGCGAGCTGGACCCGCGCCGAGCAGCGCAATCCCGACGCCACCTACAACCCCTACACCCTGGCGGAGCTGGAAAAGGCCGCCCCCGGCTTCCCCTGGCGCGGCTTCCTGGGCGAGGCCGGCCTAGGCGCGCCGGCCAAGGTCGTGGTGGTTGAGAAGACGGCTCTGCCTAAGATCGCCGCGATTTTCGCCGAGACCCCCGTCGACGTGCTGCAGGCCTGGCTCGCCTTCAGCGTCGCCGACAACGCCGCGCCCTACCTCTCCAAGTCCTTCACCGACGCCGCCTTCGAGATGCGCCAGAAGGGGCTTTCCGGTCAGGCCGAGCAACAGGTCCGCTGGAAGCGCGGCGTCCACGCGGTGAGCGGCGGCGACTATGGCGCGGGCGACCGCTTCGACCGGTTCGGCAACCTCGGCTGGGCCGTAGGCGAGCTCTACACCGCCAAATATTTCCCGCCCACAGCCAAGGCCAAGGTCCAGGCGCTGGTCGTCGACCTGAAGAGCGCCTACGCCGCGCGCATCCAGAAACTGGACTGGATGAGCCCGGCTACCAAGGCCGAGGCGCTGAAGAAGCTCGCCGCCTACAACGTCAAGGTCGGCTATCCCGACAAGACGCGCGACTATTCCGGCGTCGTGGTCCTGGACGACGACCTGGTGGGCAACGTCCGCCGCGCTGCTGAAGCCGACTGGGCGTTCTACGCCAAGCGTTCGAAGGGGCCGGTCGACCGCCAGGACTGGCTGATGACCCCGCAGACCAACGACGCCTACAATGGCTCGCTGATCGATATCGTCTTCCCGGCCGGCATCCTCGCGCCGCCGATCTTCGACGCCGACGCCGACCCGGCGATCAACTACGGCGCGGTGGGCGGGGTGATCGGCCACGAGCTGACCCACGGCTTCGACGACCAGGGCCGCAAGTACGACGCGCAAGGCCGGCTTCGCGACTGGTGGTCGCCCGCCGACGCCAAGACCTTCGAGGCCCGCGCCAAGGTGTTCGGCGCGCAGTATTCGACCTATGAGCCGGTCCCTGGCGCCCATGTGAACGGCGACCTGACCATGGGCGAGAACATCGCCGACCTGGGCGGGCTGACGCTTGGCCTCGACGCCTACCACGCCTCCCTGAGGGGCAAGCCCGCGCCGGTGATCGACGGCCTGACCGGCGACCAGCGGGTGTTCCTGGGCTGGGCGCAGGCCTGGCGCGGCAAGGTCCGCGACGACGCCGTGCGCCGCCAGGTGGTCAGCGACCCACACTCGCCGCGCCAGTACCGCGTCAACGGCCCGGTCCGGAACATTGACGCCTGGTACGCAGCCTTCGGCGTCAAACCCGGCGAGGCCCTCTACGTCCCGCCGGAGAAGCGCGTGCGGATCTGGTAAGCGGCTACGCCGGGTCGCTGTCGCTGGGCGTCTTCTTGGTCATCAGCTGCCAGGCGATGACGCCCAGGCAGACGAGGAAGGCCAGGCCCGCGAGGGCCCGCACCGCGTCCACCAGGATGCCCACGACGGCGCAGGCGATCATGATCGCCAGCAGGATGCCCAACCACTTGCCCATCATTTCAACTTCTTGATCGCCGGCGCGAGCGGCTGTTCAGCGTCGCAGTAGTCGTCCCACGCCTTGGTCTTCTTCAGCAAGCCGGGCGCTGTGCGCATCGTATATGTCTTCGGGTCGAGCCCCGGCTTCACCTGGTTCCAGGTGAGCGGGAAGGAGACCGTCGCGCCGGGCCTGGCTCTGGGCGACAGCGGCGCCACCGCTGTCGAGAGCCGGTCGTTGCGCAGGTAGTCCAGGAAGATCCGGCCCACGCGCTTGGCCTTGGCCATGTTGACCACATACTTGTCCGGCTCGTCGGCGGCGATCGCGAGGCACAGGTCCTGGGCGAACTTCTTCGCCGTCGGCCAGTCCATCTTGCCCTTTCCGTCCTTCAGCGGCGTGACCACGTGCAGGCCCTTGCCGCCGGTGGTCTTGCAGAAGGCCGCGAGCCCGACGGACTCCAGCCGCGCCTTCACCTCCAGCGCGCCCTCGATCACCCGCTCGAACGGGATGTTCTCGTCGGGGTCGAGGTCGAAGACCAGCCGGCCCGGCGTCTCCGGCTGGAACGGCTGGCAGTTCCAGGGGTGGAATTCGACCGCGCCGATCTGGGCGAGCGCCGCCAAGGCCTCGATCCGGTCGACCTGCAGGTAGGGCGCATGGTCGCCCAGCACTTTCACTTCGCTGAGCAGGGCCGAGGAGCCCTTGCCGGCATGGCGCTGGAAGAACCGCTCGCCGCCGATGCCGTCGGGGACGCGGATGATCGAACAGGGTCGGCCCTTGATGTGCGGCATCATCCAGGGCCCGACGGTCTCCAGATAGCGCGCGAGGTCGAGCTTGGTCACCGGCTGGCCGTCGCCGCCGTCCGGCCAAAGGGCCTTGTCGGGACTGGAGAGGGTGACGCCCAACACGACCGGGTTCATGGCCTTTCCCTTCGCCGCCGAGCCGGCGGGCGCAGGAGCTTTCCTGGTTGGCGCGGGCTCGGCAAGTTCGGTGGTCCTGGGCGCCGGGGTCTCGGCCTCGACCTCTCCGGCGGGCTTGTCCTCGCGCAGAGCCTTGAACGCGCCCTGACGCACCATGCCCGAGCCGGTGAACCCGGCGAACTCGATCTCGGCGACCAGCTCGGGCTTCGCCCAATGGACGTTGGCTTCCTTGCGCGGAGCGCCCGGACCCGAGAACGGGCTCTTGCCGGTTTCGACCTTCTGCAGGCGCGGCAGCATGCGGGCGACCTTGTCGCGGCCGAAACCCGTGCCGACCCGGCCGGTGTAGATCAGCTTGTCGCCGCGGTTGACGCCCACCAGCAGCGAGCGCAGCTGCCCCGCCTCGCCGGTCCAGCCGCCGATCACCACCTCGTGGCCGGCGCGGCACTTGGACTTCTGCCAGGTCTCGCTGCGGTCGGACCGGTAGGGCGCGTCGAGCCGCTTGGAAACGATGCCCTCCAGCGACATGCGGCAGGCCGATTGCAGCACCGCGTCGCCGGCGGTCTCAAAGTGGTCGACGTAGCGGAGGCGGCTCTTGCCCCGCTCCAGAAGCGTCTTCAACCGCGCCTTCCGTTCGCGCAGTGGCAGGGGACGCAGGTCCTCGCCCTGGGCGAAGAGCAGGTCGAAGGCGAAAAAGATCAGGTCGCTGGTCTTGCCGTCGGAAAGGGCCGCCTGCAGTGCGGGGAAGTCCGGCGAGCCGTTGTGGTCCAGCGCGCAGGCCTCGCCGTCGACAAGGCAGTCCGCCAGCCCCTCGGCGTCCCTGGCCATCTCCTTGAACTTCGCCGTCCAGTCGAGGCCGGATCGGGTCTTCAGCGTCGCCTTGCCGCGCTCGACCCGCAGCTGCAGCCGATAACCGTCGAACTTGATCTCATGGCCCCAGCCCGTGCCGGTCGGCGGCTTCTCCACCGACTTGGCGAGCTGCGGCGGGACAAAGCCCGGCAGGGCCGCGGCCTTCAGCTTCGGCGCGGCCTGCACCCTGGGCTCGGCCGTGGCGCGCAGCCGGGCGGCCTTCTCGGGTTCGCCGCCCTTGGACTGCCAGATCCGCTTGGCCGGCGCGCGGACCTTGCCGGTCATGAACCGCTTGGGACCCAGGCCCTTGCCGGCCGCGATGTCCTCCATCGAGCGTCCGGAGGCCACCGACGTCGTCTCGCCCTCGGTGAGCAGGTCGCCGTGGTCCTCGACCGCCCAGCCGTCGTGGTGCTTGATGAGCAGCCAGTTGTCGCGCTTCTCCCGCTCCCGCCGCTTCATCCGGACCAGCACGAAGCCGCCCTTCAGCCGCTCGCCGTCCAGGACGATCTTCAGGTCGCCCTGCTTGAGGCCGTCGTGCGGGTCGCCGCCGTCCTCGGGCTCCCAATAGCCGCGGTCCCACAGCATCACCGTGCCGCCGCCGTACTGGCCCTTGGGGATGGTGCCCTCGAAGTCGCCGTAGTCGAGCGGATGATCCTCCACCTCAACGGCCAGGCGCTTGTCGGCCGGGTCCATCGAGGGTCCGCGCGTCACCGCCCAGGACTTGAACGTCCCGTCCAATTCCAGGCGGAAGTCATAGTGCAGGCGGGTGGCCGCATGCTTCTGGATCACGAACCGACGGCGGTTGGACGGCTGGACCTTGTCGCGGCCGCTGGGTTCGGCGGTCTTGGAGAAATCCCGCATGGACCGGTAGCGGGCGAGCTTCCTGGCGGGCGTCTCCACGGCCATCGATCGCGTCCCTAGCTGGCCATCGCGGTCTGCTGCGCCTGAACGCCCTGCAGTGCGCTCACGAAGGCGTCGCGCCAGGCGGCGACGTCCTCGGTCTGGACGTTGTCGAACAGAGTGCGCCAGCGGCGGATCCGCTCCGGTTTCTCCATGGTCAGGGCCCGTTTCAGCGCGTCGGCGATCTCCTCGGGGCTGTTGGGGTTGACCAGCAGGGCCTCGGTCAGCTGCCGCGCCGCGCCGGCGAACCGCGACAGGATCAGCACGCCCGGATCATCGGGGTTCTGCGCGGCGACATATTCCTTGGCCACCAGGTTCATGCCGTCGCGCAGCGGCGTCACCAGACCCACGCGGGCCGCGCCATAGACGCCGGCCAGCTCGTCGCGGCGATAGTTGCGGTTCACATAGCGGAACGGGTTCCAGTCGACGTCGGCGAACTCGCCGTTGATGCGGCCGGAAAGCGCGTCGAGCCGGCCGCGGATTTCCTGATAGGCCTCCACCGCCTCGCGGCTGACCGGGGCGATCTGCAGCATCAGGACCTGGCGGCGCATCTGCGGATTGTCGGCCAGGAAGCGCTCGAAGCCCATGAAGCGCTCCTCCAGCCCCTTGGAGTAGTCCAGCCGGTCGACGCCCACGACGAGGTAGCGGAACACCGTCGAAGCGGTCATCAGGTCGCGCATCCGCCGCGCGCGGGGGCTCTTCAGCATCCGGGCGAATTCCACCGCGTCGAGACCGATCGGAAACGCGCCGACCTTCAGAATCCGGTTGTAGGCCTTGAGCGTACTCGCCGTCGGTTGGGAGCCGCCTGCCTCGGCGATCACATATTCCTCGAACGCCTGCAGGTACTCGGTGGTCTGGAAACCCACCAGGTCGTAGTCGAACATCGCCTCCACCAGTCGGCCATGGCCCGGCAGGGTGGTGAACACCTGGTGCGCCGGCCAGGGGATGTGCAGGAAGAAGCCGATCCGGTTCTTGATCCCCAGGATCCGCAGCTCGCGGGCCAGCGGGATCAGGTGGTAGTCGTGCACCCAGATCACGTCGTCGGGCTGGATCAGCGGCGCCAGGGTCTCGGCGAAGCGCCGGTTCACCCGCTGGTAGCCCTGGCCGTAGACGCGGTCGTAGGCGGCGAGGTCGGTGCGGTAGTGGAACAGCGGCCAAAGCGTCTTGTTGGCGTAGCCGTTGTAATATTCATCGAGGTCGGCCTCCTCGAGGTCGACGACGGCGGCCGTCACCCCATCCACCGACTGCATGGCGAGCTGGCCGGTGAATTTCTCGGTGGTCTTGCCGCTCCAGCCGAACCACAGGCCCGAGTACTGGCGAAGCGCCGCCGCCAGCGCCATAGCCAGGCCGCCGACGGTCTCCTCACCCGCCGCGCCGGGCGGGCTCACCCGGTTGGAGACGACGATCAGCCGGTTCACAGGCCCGCCTCCAGCCAGGCCAGGGCCGCCTCGACGCCGGCCAGGCGGTAGCGGGCGTTGACGGCCCGATGCACGCCCACCGCCACGCCCATGCCGCCCAGCGCTCGAGCGGCCTCGAAGCCGTCCTCGTCGGTGGCGTCATCGCCCAGGAAGATCGGGATCGATCCCACGAACGGCGCAAGCCGCATGAAGGCGCGCACGCTGTCGCCCTTGCTGGGCCCGGGGGTGCGCAGCTCCTCGACCATGTCGCCCTCCTGCAGCGCCAGGCCGGTTTGCTCGGCGAGCTCGCGGGCGCAGGCCCGCGCCGCCTCGGCGTAGTCTCCCGCCAAGCGGAAATGCAGCGCGACGGAGAGGCCCTTCTCCTCGACGATCAGGCCGCAGTCCCTTGCCGCGAACGCCCGCAGCTCTTCCACCGCGCGCGCCACGCCGGGGTGCGGCGTCGTCTCTATCAGGCGGCCGCGCGGATCGCGCATCACCAGGCCGTGCACCGCCGCGACGGGTATGACGCAGCCCTCCAGGATGCGGTCGATATCGGCCAGCGTGCGGCCGCTGACCACCGCCAGCCGCCCGTCCAGTCCGCGCACAAGCCGCTCGAGCAGGCTGGTGCGGCGCGGGTCGGGATGCACGTCCTGCGGCCGCGCAGCGATGGGCGCCAAGGTGCCGTCCAGGTCAAGGAACAAGGCCGCTTCTGCGAGCCTTAAGGGCGTGGGCGCCGGAAGTTTGAAAGCAAGGTCTTGGATCGACATGAAAATATGGGGCCCCGGACGCGTCCTAAGGAACGCTCAACCCGGCGCTTCGATCCCTGGCGCGGCAGGGATTTGCGGGGCGGCGTGCAGTTAGGCTTGACGCGGCCTCCGCCATTTCGCGCTATGGCGGCTCCACGACCAATCCGATGTGAAAGGTGACGCCCGATGGCTGAGACGCCGCTGGCCGACGCGATGGTTCTGTTCGGCGCCACGGGCGACCTTTCCCGCCGGATGGTGATGCCCTCGCTCTACTTCCTGGACGCCGACGGCTTCCTGCCCGACGGGTTCAAGATCCTGGCGACGGCGCGGGCGGCGCTTACGCGCGAGGCCTTCCTCGCGCAGGTGTACGAGACGCTCAAGGCGCGCGCCGAGGGCCTCGACGAGGCTGTCTGGGCCCGCTTCTCGGAGCGCCTCGACTACGTGGCCTGCGACGCGACCACCGCGACGGGCCTGGCCGAGCTTTGCCCGCACCTGGAAAGGCGGAAGCGGCCGATGTTCTTCCTGGCCGTCTCGCCGAGCCTCTACGCGCGCATCTGCGGGGCGTTGGGCGAGTCCGGCCTGGCCACTCAGGACAGCCGCATCGTCCTGGAAAAGCCGATCGGCCGCGACCTCGAGACCTCGCGCCAGATCAACGCGGCGGTGGGGGCGGTGTTCGACGAGGAGCGGATTTTCCGGATCGACCACTACCTGGGCAAGGAGACGGTCCAGAACCTCATCGCGCTCAGGTTCGCCAACACCCTCTTCGAGCCGCTCTGGAACAACCTGACCATCGACCACGTGCAGATCACTGTGGCCGAGACCGAAGGCGTCGGCGACCGCTGGCCCTACTACGACGAGTACGGCGCGCTGCGCGACATGCTGCAGAACCACATGCTGCAGCTCCTCTGTTTCGTGGCCATGGAGCCGCCGGCCGACATGGACCCGCGCTCGGTGCGCAACGAGAAGGTCAAGGTGTTGCGCTCGCTCCGCCCCTTCACCCGCGCGGACGCGCAGAGCTCCTCGATCCGCGGCCAGTACACCAAGGGCGTCTCGGGCGGAAAGGAAGCCACGGGCTACGAGACCGAGCGCGGTCAGGCTTCCAGGACCGAGACCTTCGTGGCGCTTCGGGCCGATATCGACAACTGGCGCTGGGCCGGGGTGCCGTTCTTCCTGCGCACCGGCAAGCGGCTGCCCGAGCGACGCACCCAGATCGCCATCCAGTTCAAGCCCGTGCCGCATTCGATCTTCGGCAACGCCGCGAAGGACGATCTGATCGCCAACCGCCTGGTCATCGACCTGCAGCCGGACGAGGACATCGAACTCCTGCTGATGAACAAGGCCCCGGGCATCAGCAAGGGCGGCATGCGCCTGCAATCGCTGCCGCTCTCGCTCTCACTGCTCCGCACCTACGAAGGCCCGGGCGCGCGCCGGCGCATCGCCTACGAGCGGCTGTTGCTCGACGTCATCCACGGCAATTCCACCCTCTTCGTCCGTCGCGACGAGGTCGAGGAAGCCTGGCGCTGGATCGATGGCGTGGCTGACGCCTGGGCCGAGGCCGGTATGGCCCCCAAGCCCTACGCCGCCGGCAGCTGGGGTCCCTCGGGGGCCTTCGCCCTCATCGAACGTTCGGAAAGGGCCTGGCTCGACTAGGCGATCGCAGACTAGTTTACATTTCAAACTAGTTCACGTAGGAGTCTCCCGCATCGGAGAGGAGACCCGTCATGTCTGCGCCTGCGTCCACCCCATCCGCCGAGCGGCTGCACGCCCTCGACGCCGTCCGCGGCTTCGCCCTGCTGCTGGGCATCGCCTTCCACGCCACCCTGTCGTTCCTGCCGGGGCCGCATCAGGTCTGGCCGGTGCAGGACAGCCACCGCAGCGCCGCGCTCGCGGTCGCCTTCTTCAGCCTGCACGTCTTTCGGATGACCACCTTCTTCCTGATCGCCGGCTTCTTCGCACACCTGACCTTCCACAAGCGCGGCGCCCGGGCCTTCATCAAGGACCGGCTGAAGCGCATTGGCGTCCCGCTGCTCGTGGGCTGGCCATTCCTCTTCGCCGGAATCGTCGGGGCCTCGATCTGGGCCGCGACCCTGGCCAACGGCGGGATCCTCCCGAAGGGACCGCCGCCCGGCCCGCCGGCCCCGCCGTTGGCCTTTCCCCTGACCCACCTGTGGTTCCTCTACGTCCTGCTGATCTTCTACGCGGCCACCCTCGCCGGCCGCTGGCTGGTGACGAGGCTGGACGCCCGGGGCCGCGTCGCGGCGCTTGCCGACAAGGTGACGGCCGGCCTGATGGCGAACCCGCTCGGTCCGATCGCGCTCGCCGTCCCGCTGACCGTCGCCTTTGCGCTCAACCGGCCCTGGCTGATGTGGTTCGGCATCCCGACGCCGGACAGCTCGTTGATCCCCAACCTGCCGGCCTTCGTCGGCTTCGGCTTCGCCTTCCTGGTCGGCTGGGTGCTGCACCGCCGGGCCGGACTGATCCGCCGGCTCGAAGGCCGCTGGGGCCTGAACCTCGGCGTCGCGGCCTTCCTGCTCGGCGGCTGCCTGAGCTGGCTGGGCGTGACGCCCGTCGTCACACCGGCCGCCCAGACTTGGCAGACCGTGGCCTACGGCGGCGCCTATGCCCTGGCGACCTGGTGCGGCGCTCTCGGCCTGATCGGCCTGGCCCTGCGGTTCCTCTCCAAGGAGAGCGCCGTCCGCCGGTATGTGGCCGACGCCTCCTACTGGCTGTACCTGATCCACATGCCGATCATCATGGCCCTGCAGGTGGCGGTCTCGCGCCTCGACTGGCCGGCCGAGGTGAAGTTCACCGCCATCCTCGCCATCGCCCTGCCGCTGATGTTCGCCAGCTATGAGCTGATGGTCCGCCACAGCGTCATCGGCGCGGTGCTCAACGGCCGCCGCGTTCCACGGCCGGCACGCTTGCCGAATCCGTCGGTTGCGCGCAACCACCCTGAAGGCCCCAAGGAGCTGGCCCGATGAACGAAACGACCCCGTCCGTCCAGGAAGACCTGGCCTTCATGCGGGCCCTGGCCGGCGGCGGCGGGACGTCCTTTCTCCGCAACTTCGGCGAGGTCTATCTCGCCACAGGCGTCTGCTACAGCGTCCAAATCCTGGGGCACGGCGCGCAGCTCGCCTTCGGATGGTTCACCGAGCCCCTGGCCGCCTCCATCCTGGGCGGCGGCCCCACCGTCCTTGTCCTGGCGCTTATCGCCTGGCTCAATTGGCGCCGCCGCAACACGTCCGGTGCAAGCACGGTGGCCAAGGCTGTCGGCGCGATGTTCGGCGCCGTCGGGATCGCCAACCTCGTCATGGTGGCGGTCGTCGGGCTACAGGCCTGGCGCATGCAGAGCATCCAGGTCTGGCTGATCTACCCCTGCATCGTGATGGCGTTTCAGGGAGCCGCCTGGATGGCCGCGTGGACGTTGCGCCGACGCGGCTGGATGGGGTTGGTGGGGGCGGGCTGGTTCGCCACCGCCATCGCGATGGGCGTCTTCATTCCGAACATGGCAAGCTATCTCGCCGCGCTCTTCGCGGGGCTTGTGCTGTGCATGGTGCTTCCCGGCTACGCGATGTTGCGAACGTTCCGGGTCTGAAGACCGTGGCCGGCTTCGACATCAACCGGATCGACGAGGTCATCCACGGCCGGCTGCGGCTGGGGATCATGACCTATCTGGCCGATGCCGAAGTGGCCGATTTCAACGAACTGAAGGCCGCGCTGCAGGCCACCCAGGGCAACCTCTCCGTCCACCTGCGCAAGCTGGAAGAGGCCGGCTATATCGCCATCGACAAGAGTTTCATCGCCCGCAAGCCGCTCACCCGCGCGCGTCTGACGCCGGAGGGCCGCAAGGCCTTCGCCCTCTACCTCGACGCCATGGGCAGGCTGGTCGTGGCGGCGTCCAAGGGAGCGGCGGAAACGGAGGGCTGATCGCTCCCCTGCTAGCCCAGCAGGGTGGTGATTATTTCGTGGCTGCGCGGTCCGCTGATCCAGATCGAAATCTGGACCGACACGCTCAAACCCACGGTCCGGAAGAAGGTCGCCATCGCGGTCGCCAGCTCCTGCGCCCGCTCCTTGTCGGGGAAGGGGCCGAGCCGATCCTCGCCCAGCACGTACCAGCCCAGGTGCTCGCGGGCGACGGTCAGGGTGATGTGCGGGGAAGCCTGCATTTAGGAACGTGAATCCCCGCCGCGGGATAACGTTCCCGGAGAGGGCAAAATGACGCACCTGGAACCCATTTTGCTCCGCGCCTTCGCCGTCGGTGCAAGGCCCGACGCGACCCCTGAAATCCACGGAGTCGCCCGCCCGCGCAAGAGAGGGGACGGCTCGGGTCCGATAGTGGGGTGGTGGGCAAACCGCCAGGCGCCTTCGACGGTTGTGTTCCTGTGGAGGGTGATCGATGCCGGACGAACGAGACGACCTCACACCCCACCAGCGCGGCAAAGCGCCCGGCCAGGCGGAGCGCGACGCCCGTGAGCGCCTGCAATTCAGTCGCATGGGTCGATGGGGTCGCCCCCAGTCCTGGCTCACGGTAGCCGTGGCGATCCTGGTCGTGATCGCCTGCTATCTGCTGTTTCGCCACGCGCGGTGACGGCCCACCGTCAGCGGACGCTCGACCACGGCCGTGACAGCAGGGTCGCGCAGTTGATCAGGCCGACCAGGGAGTAGGTCTGCGGATAGTTGCCCCAGAGCTCGGCGCCGTCGAAGGCGATGTCCTCGGACAGCAGACCGGCCTTGGTCCGGCGCACCAGCATCTCCTCGAAGAGTTCGCGGGCTTCGTCGGTGCGGCCCGATAGATGCAGGGCCTCGATCAGCCAGAAGGTGCAGAAGTTGAAGGCGGTCTTCGGCTCCCCGAAGTCGTCCGGCAGAGCGTAGCGCATCATGTAGGGCCCGCGCCTCAGGCCCTTCTCCACCGCCGCCATGGTCGCCGCCATCCTCGGATCGTCGGTCGAGGCGAAGCGGACGTCGACCAGTTGGAGCAAGCTGGCGTCCAGCTCGTCGCCGCCGAAGCTGGCCGCATAATAGCCCTTCTCGGCGTTCCAGGCCCGCGCCTCTATGGTCTCGCGGATGGTCGCCGCGCGGGCGTTCCAGTAATCGGCCCGTTCGCGCAGGCCGAGCTTGGCGGCCGCATTGCCCAATCGGTCGCAGGCAGCCCAGCACATGACCGAGGAGTAGGTGTGCACCGCCTCGCGGCCCCGGAACTCCCAGAGGCCGGCGTCGGGCTTGTCGTGCAGCTCGAAGGCGCGCTCGCCGATCGGTTCGAGTTCCCGGAAGTCCTCCAGGGTCGCCGGCCGATAGAGCCGTTCGTCGAAGAAGGCTTGCACGGTGGAGAGGACGATCTGCCCGTAGACATCGTGCTGCAGGTGCTCGTGCGCCTGGTTGCCGATCCTAACCGGCCCCATGCCGCGGTAGCCCGGCAGGTGCGGCGCGATCCACTCCCTGAGCGCGGGTTCGAGCCCGACGCCATAGACCGGCTGCACGTGGCCGCCCTTCGCCTGACCCACCAGGTTGCGCAGGTAGGACAGGTAGTTCTCCAGCATGTCCGCCGCGCCCAGGCGGTTGAGCGCCTGCACGACGTAGTAGGCGTCGCGGAGCCAGCAATACCGGTAGTCCCAGTTGCGCCCGGCCCCCGCCTGCACGGCGTGCTCGGGGATCGAGGTGGTCAGGGCTGCGACGATCGCGCCGGTCTCCTCATAGGCGCAGAGCTTCAGGGAGATGGCCGCGCGGATCACCGCCTCCTGCCATTCCAGCGGCACCGACAGGGTCCGCACCCAGGCCCGCCAGCTCTCCTGCGTCTCCCGCAGCATGCGCGCCGCCGAGCCGCCCACGTCATTGTCGAACCCCTCGTCGGGCCCCAGGAACATGGCGATCGGCGTTTCCAGCCGGAACATCCGCTCGTTGTGGATATGGCTGACCGGCGCGTTGGTGGTCATCCGCAGCGTCGTCTCGCCGCCCACGAAGCGGATGTGGTTGGAGCCGACCGTGGTGTCGGCGGCCCGCTCGCCATAGTTTACGGCAGGCCTCAGGCGCACGCGGATGCGCGGCGTCCCCACCAGCGGGCGCACGATGCGCACGAAGGCCAGCGGCCGGTAGGTCCGGCCGAATTGCCGGTAGCGCGGACAGAAGTCGAGGATCTCGAGGCTGGCGCCGCTGGAGTCCGTGAGCTCGGTGCGAAGAATGGGCGTATTGCGCAGGTAGCTTTGCCGCGCCTGGACCTGGCCTTCGGCCTCGATCGACCAGTAGCCGGCCTGCGGAGCCTCGCCGCCGAGCAGGGCCGAGAAGAACGGATCGCCGTCGACGCGGGGCGCGCAGGCCCAGACGAAGGACCCCGCCTCGTCGATCAAGGCGCTCGCCGCGCAGTTGCCGATCGGGGATAGCTCGAGGCTCTGGCTCAAGAGGCAGGTTCCTGTGGGTTGGTCATCGGGCCCCCGCCTGTGTTTCCTACTCGACGTAGCCTAAACGTGCCCCGATAACCTTGGCTCCGGAAGCTCGTGCGACTCGCGGGTCTTCTAGTCTCAGATTTCCGCACGATCTATGGACTGACCGGATGATCCGCGCCCGCAGAGCCCGCATTGTGGCGACCATCGGCCCGGCCAGCCGCGAACGGATCCGCGAACTCGCGCTGGCCGGCGCGGACGTGTTCCGGGTCAACTTCAGCCATGGCGCCCACGCCGACCATGCCCGCAACATCGCCGCCGTCCGCAAGGCCGAAACCCAGGTGGGCCGTCCGCTGGCGGTGTTGGCGGACCTGCAGGGCCCGAAGATCCGGCTGGGCGAATTCGAGGACGGCGCGATCCGGCTGAAACCCGGGCACAACCTGCGCCTCGACCTCAAGTCGAAGCCGGGGGACGCCTCGCGTATCGGCGTGCCGCATCCGGAGGTGTTCGCGGCGCTGCGCACCGGAGCCATGGTGCTGCTGGACGACGGCAAGGTGCGCCTGCGGGTCACCGACCACGGCCCGGACTTCGCGGAAACCGAGGTGGAGGCCGGCGACGCACTTTCCGACCACAAGGGCCTGAACCTGCCGGGGCTGGCCATCCCGATCCCAGCGCTTACCGACAAGGACCGCAAGGACCTGGCCTTCGCGCTGAAGGAAGGCGTCGATTGGGTGGCGCTCTCCTTCGTCCAGCGGGCCTCCGACATGGCCGAGCTCCGCAGCCTCGTGCAGGACCGCGCCAGCGTGCTCGCCAAGATCGAGAAGCCCTCGGCGCTGGAGGCGCTGGACGAGATTCTCGATCTCTCCCAGGCGATCATGGTGGCCCGCGGCGACCTGGGCGTCGAGCTGGCGCCGGAAGAGGTGCCGGTGGTGCAGAAGCAGCTGGTCCGCGCCGCCCGCCTGCGCGGCATTCCGGTGATCGTCGCCACCCAGATGCTGGAGTCCATGACCCACGCGCCAACCCCGACGCGGGCCGAAGCCTCCGACGTGGCCGGCGCGGTCTACGAGGGCGCTGACGCCCTGATGCTCTCGGCCGAGAGCGCGGTCGGCGATTATCCGCTCGAGGCGGTCTCGATGATGGACCGGATCATCACCCGGGTGGAGCAGGACCCCCGCTGGCCGGAGCTGATGCGCGCCGAATATCCGGTGGAAGACGCCGACGCCGACGCCCTGGTGGCTGCGGCGCGCAAGGCGGCGGACGCGGCCTCCACGGCCTGTCTCGCCACCTTCACCACCACCGGCCAGACGGCGCTGAGGCTCGCGCGCGAGCGGCCGCTGCAGCCGACCCTGGCCCTGACGCCGAACCTCGACACGGCCCGCAAGCTCGCACTCCTCTGGGGCGTCGAGCCGCGGGTGGTGCCGGAGCTGTTCGACCCCGAGGAACTCACCCGCGTCGCGCTTCAGCAGGCCGTCGAGAGCGGCCTCGCGGAGCCGGGTCAGCGGGTGCTGATCCTGGCCGGCCTGCCCATGGGTTCGCCTGGCGCGGCCAATATCCTGCGTATCGCCCACGCGCCGAAGCGCTAGTGTCCCGATTCCGAGGTTCGCAAGCGCTTGCGGCGAGCGCCGGACGAACTTCAGATCCGGCACGCTAGCGGGCCGGCCCCAGGACCGTCACGAATCCCGGCGGCGCATCGGTCTCCACCACGATCCGGTCATTGAGGCGCTCGAAGGCCAGGCTGATGGTGTGGCCGCCGACCTCCAGCGCGTCGATCCACAGGCGGTCGATGCCGATCGGCAGGCGCGGGTCGACGATCGTCACGCCCTCGGCTGCGACCGTCATGCCGAGGCACGCCTGCAGCATCATGAACGCGGATCCCGCCGCCCAGGCCTGCGGCAGACAGGCGACGGGATAGGCGACCGGCGGCTCGCCGGGCTGCCGCTGGAAGCCGCAGAACAGCTCCGGCAGGCGCATCTCCATGCCGTCGGCGGTCTCGAACATCGCCGCCATCAGCGCCACCACGCCGTCGCGCTCGCCGTAGTGGGACAGGCCTAGCGTCGCCAGCGCGGTGTCGTGCGGCCAGACCGAACCGTTGTGGTAGCTCATCGGGTTGAAGCGGGGCTCGCCCACCGCCAGGGTGCGGATGCCCCAGCCGGCCGCGAACCGCCGGGACAGCAAGTGTTCGGCGACCTTGCGCGCCCTCTGAGGGGCCACGAGCCTGGCGAACAGCAGGTGCCCGGGATTGGAGCTGAGCACCCGGCAAAGCTCGCCCGCGCCGTCGACGGCGATGGCGTAGAAGCCCTCGTCCTCCATCCAGAACCGCTGCTCGACCGCCTGACGGATGTGGTCGGCCTTGGCGGTCCAGACGTCCCCGGCCACGCCGCGCCGCTTGGCGAGGGCCGCCATGGCCCGGTAGGCGGCGAAGGCGTAGCCTTGCACCTCGACCAGGGCGATGGGCCCCACGGCGAACCGGCCGTCGGCGTGGAAGACGCTGTCCTGACTGTCCTTCCAGCCCTGGTTGGCGAGCCCGCTGGAGGCGCCCCTGGCGTAGTCGATCAGGCCGTCGCCGTCGGTGTCGCCGTAGTGTTCGATCCAGCCCACCGCGGCCTGCAGCGCCGGCCAAAGCTGGTCGATGAGCGCCATGTCGCCGGTGCGCTCGGCATAGGCGCCGGCGAGAGCGACGAACAGCGGCGTGGTGTCGACGCCGCCGTAGTAGCGGCCGAACGGCACCTCGCCCAGATTGGCCATCTCGCCGCGGCGGGTCTCGTGCTGGATCTTGCCGGGCGCGGAGTCGCGGAAGGCGTCGACCTCGGTCGCCTGGTTCTTGGCGAGGTAGGTCAGCACCCCCTTGGCCAGTGACGGATCGGCCCAGAGCACCTGCCAGGCGGTGAGGATCCCGTCGCGCCCGAAGCAGGTCGAGAACCAGGGGATGCCGGCGCAGGGATAGGGTCCTGTGTCCAGGTCGGTGACCAGCAGCGCGAGGTCGGCGCGCGACTTCTCGATCCATTGGGAGAACAGGCGACCCGAGGTGCGCAGCCGCGCGCCCTTGCGGCGTCGTGCCCGCATATCGAAGCGGGCGCGGGCCGCATGGCTGCGGAACCGCTCGCGGCTCGGGGTCGGGCCGGGCTCCAGCCCGATCTCGATGTAGAGTTCCAGCCGGCCCTCCGGGCCCATCGGATAGAAGTACTCCGCCCGGTTGGAGCCGAGCCGGCCCGGCGGATCGGAGAAGGTGATGACGCTGGACCGCTCTATCCCGTCGAGGCCGTCATAGCGGAAGGTGACGGAGCGCCCGCCGATCTCGGCCGGGTGATGGCGCCCGCGTTTCGCGCGTTTCAGGCCGCGCACTTCGAACATGTCGCGGAAGTCGGCGTCGAACTCGAGGACCAGCGGGATGATCACCTCGTCGCGGCTGTAGTTCACCAGGCAGATGCGCTCGTAGAGCCGGCGATCCCAGATGAAGCGCTTGCGCTCGATGTGCAGCACGCCCGGCGGAGCGACCGGGCCGCCGGGGAACGGCATGTTCTGGTTGGCGGTGTGCGAGGTGAAGAACACGTTGTCCCGGCCGATCGCCGCGGAGAGCAGCGAGGGTGAATGCGAGCCGAGCAGCAGCTGGAACCGCGACAGGATGCGGGTGTCGTCGTGGAACAGACCGTCGCCCTGGCCGATGACGTCGCCGAACGCGTCGGCGACCATGAAGACGTCCTTGTCCTTCAGGGCGTAGAGCCTGTGGGGAACGCGCGGCTCGCCGGTTTCGCCGAGAGCGACCGGAGCTTCCGGCGACGGCGCCAGGTCGTCCATGCTCACCTCATTCCGCGGCAAGGCCTACATTGGCCGGCGCATCCGCCGCGTGCCGTCCATAGATGGCGAGATAGCGCCGGGCCATGGCCGTGGCCGAGAATCGTTCCTCGAACCGCCGCCGGATGGCCGCGCGATCCAGGCTGAACAGGCGGCGGACGGCGTCGACCGCCTGGTCTTCATTGCGCACGATAAAGCCGGTCAGACCCTCCTCGATGACCTCGGGCACCGAGCCGCAGGCGTAGGCGATCACTGGGGTCCCGCAGGCCATGGCCTCAATCATCACCAGGCCGAACGGCTCCGGCCAGTCGATCGGGAACAGCAGGGCGTCGGCGCCGCCCAGGAAGGCGGACTTCTGGTGGTCGCCGATCTCGCCGACGAACTCGATCAGCGGGTCGTGCAGCAGCGGCTCGATCTTTTCCTCGAAGTAGGTCTGGTCGGCCGCGTCCACCTTGGCGGCGATCTTCAGCGTCATTCCGAGCCGCTTGGCGATGGCGATCGCGCGATCGGGACGCTTCTCGGGCGAGATCCGGCCGAGGAAGGCCAGGTAGCCTTCGCTCCTGGGCTGGTAGCGATAGAGGTCGGCGGCCATGCCGTGATGCACGGTGGCGGCCCAGTTCGCCCAGGGCAACGGCCGGCGCTGGTCGTCGCTGATCGAGACCAGCGGGAAGCGGCTCCAGCGCTGGTAGACGCCCGCAAGGTCCTTCAGGTCGAGCCGGCCATGCAGGGTGGTCACGGTCTTCGCCGCCATGCCGTCGAAGAAGGCGAAATGCATCATGTCGGTGTGGAAGTGGATCACGTCGAACTGATCGGCCCGGCGGCGGACTTCGGCCAGTTGCGTCAGGTGGGCCGCCAGGTCGGACTTGAGCGGCGCGGGGTCGAGCCGGATGGCCTGATCGCGCACCGGCACCAGGCGCGCCTTGGTCCGCGCCTCGCCGCTGGCGAACAGGGTCACCTCGTGTCCGAGCTCCACCAGGGCGTCGGTCAGGTGGGCGACCACCCGTTCCGTGCCTCCGTAGAGACGCGGCGGCACAGCTTCATAGAGGGGGGCGACCTGCGCAATCTTCATCCCAAATCCCGTTGGTTCTAGCGCGCGACGAGTCCGACGCACCCCGCGCTCAAGGCTTACTGCCGTGAGGCCGTGAAGGTTCCCGCTCTGGCGTCAAAAATCGCCCGCAGCCGCGACGCCGCGACTGCGTTATGACGAGCAGGAATGATCGAAGCCTTCCCAGGTTCAGCGTCCATGGCCGACGCCGCCGCCCTGGCGGTGGCGGCGCAGCTCTCTGCAGGGCTGGCCGACCGTGGCCGCGCCTCGCTGGTGGCGACCGGCGGCCGCTCCCCCGGCCCGGTCTACGACCGGCTGAAGGACGCCGACCTCGACTGGGGCCACGTGGCCGTCACCCTGTCGGACGAGCGGCAGGTAGACGTCGACAGCCCCAACGCCAACGTCCGGCTACTGCGCGAGCGGCTGTTCGTCGGGCCTGCGGCCAAGGCGCGCTACCTACCGCTGACGGACTATGCGGAGCCCGCCCTGCGCGCGCTGATGCCATTCGACGCGGTGATGCTCGGCATGGGCGAGGACGGACACATCGCCTCGCTGATCCCCGGCAGCCCGATGATGGTCGAAGCCATGGATGCGGACGGCAAGGTGCTGGTCGCGGAGTCGCCGGCCGGCTTCGGATCGCCCCCCGTGGCGCGGATCACGCTCACCCTCACCGCGTTGTTGCAGAGCCGCGCCATCTTCCTCTTGATCGCCGGTGAAGCTAAGCGGCAGGTGGTCGCCGACGCTCTCGCCGGCGCGGACCTGCCGGTCCGCGCGATCCTCCAGCAGGATCGCGCGCCGGTCAGGGTCTTCTGGACTCCGGATTACTGAAGGTACGCCCATGCACCCGGTCACGGCGGAAGTCACAGAACGCATCGAGGCGCGCAGCCGCGAGAGCCGCGCGGACTACCTGGCCCGCATGGAAGCCGCGCGGCACGCCGGAACCGGCCGCGGCAAGCTCTCCTGCGCGAACTGGGCCCACGCCTTCGCCGCCGAAAGCGATGGCGCCAAACAGCGGATGCGTGATCCCACGGCGCCCAACGTCGCCATCGTCAGCGCCTACAACGACATGCTCTCGGCCCACCAGCCGCTGGAGCGCTATCCCGCGATCATCAAGCAGGCGGCGCGCGAAGTGGGCGCAGCCGCCCAGTACGCCGGCGGCGTGCCGGCCATGTGCGATGGGGTGACCCAGGGGCGACCGGGCATGGAGCTGTCGCTGTTCTCCCGCGATGTGATCGCCATGGCGACGGCGGTCGCCCTGACCCACGACGCCTTCGACGCGGCCCTGATGCTGGGGATCTGCGACAAGATCGTGCCGGGGCTGACCATGGGCGCGCTGAGCTTCGGCCATCTGCCGATCATCTTCGTGCCGGCGGGACCAATGACCTCGGGCGTCTCCAACCACGAGAAGGCCCGCGTGCGGGGGCTCTACGCGCAGGGCAAGGCGACGCGCGAAGAGCTGCTCGACTGCGAGATGAAGTCTTACCACGGCCCGGGCACCTGCACCTTCTACGGCACCGCCAACTCCAACCAGATGATGATGGAGATGATGGGCCTGCACCTGCCCGGCGCGGCGTTCGTGTCGCCCAACACGCCGCTGCGCGACGCCCTGGTGGCCGCGGCGCCCAAGCGCGCGATCGAGATCCGCGACGGGACCAACGACTACACGCCGATGTCGGCGGTGGTGGACGCGAAAAGCCTTGTCAATGCGCTGGCCGGTCTGCTCGCCACCGGCGGCTCGACCAACCACACCCTGCATCTGATCGCCATGGGCCGCGCGGCCGGCATCCAAATCCGTTGGGAGGATTTCGACGACCTCAGTCGGGTGACACCGCTGATCGCCAAGGTCTATCCGAACGGAACCGAGGACGTGAACGCCTTCCACGCCGCGGGCGGGATGGCGTTCGTGATCCGGCAATTGCTGGACGCGGGCCTGGCCCACGACGACGTGCTGACCGTGGCGGGGCCTGGTCTGCGCCGTTATCAGACCGAGCCCTTCCTCGACGACGGCAAGCTCGTCTGGCGCGAGGGAACCGCGGTGTCGCTGAACCCGGACATCCTGCGGCCCGTGGACGATCCCTTCCAGTCTGAGGGCGGCATCCGCCTGCTGACCGGGCCGCTGGGCCGCGCGATGATGAAGACCTCCGCGGTGAAGGACGAGCATCTGGTCATCGAGGCGCCGGCGGTGGTGTTCGAGGACCAGGACGACCTGCAGGCCGCGTTCAAGCGCGGCGAGCTCAACAAGGACTTCATTGCGGTGGTGCGGTTCCAGGGACCGCAGGCCAACGGCATGCCGGAACTTCACAACCTGACGCCGCCGTTGGGCGTGCTGCTGGACAAGGGCTTCAAGGTGGCGCTGGTCACCGACGGTCGGATGTCGGGAGCATCGGGGAAGGTCCCCGCCGCGATCCACGTGACGCCGGAAGCCGCCGATGGTGGGCCGCTGGCCTATGTCCGCGACGGCGACATCATCCGTGTCGACGCCCTGACCGGCGAACTGACGATCAAGGTCGATCCGGCCGAACTGATGGCTCGTCCGTGTGCGGCCTGCCGCCCCTCGGCCGCCGGCTATGGCCGCGAGCTGTTCGGCATGATGCGCCGCGCGGCGGGCCCGGCGGACGCCGGGGCCTGCACCCTCTATGAGGCAGCCTAGGTGAAACCACAGCATGTCGGACTGGTGGGAGATGTCGGCGGCACCAACGCCCGCTTCGCCCTGGTCGACCCGGAAGGCCGGGTCCGCAACCTCCACGTCTTCGAGGCCAAGAAGTACGCCTCGTTGACGGACGTCATCGCCGAATACCTGGAGCGCACCACCGGGCGAAAGCGCCCGCCGCGGGCGGTGATCGCGGTGGCGGGGCCGGTCCTGGACGGTGAGATCGAGTTTACGAACCTCGACTGGCAGGTCTCAGAAGGCGACCTCCTGGCCGCGTTCGAGTTCGAGGCGGTGAAGCTGATCAACGACTTCGCTGGCCAGGCCCTGGCCTGCCCGTTGCTCACGCCGGACGATTTGCGCTCGATTGGCCCCAAGCTGCGCGGCGCGGCGGAGTTCCCGATGGTGGTGCTGGGCGCCGGCACCGGCTTCGGCGTGGCGGGTCTGGCGCGCGGCGACCGCGGGGACCTGGCGCTCGCCACCGAGGGCGGCCACTCGGCTTTCGCCCCCAGCGACGAGGTCGAATACGCCGCCTGGAAGCGTCTGAAGGCGCAGTACGGCCGGGTGTCCATCGAGCGGCTGCTGTCTGGTCAGGGTCTCTACGACCTCTACCTGACGATCGCCGAGATGCGCGGCGCGCAGGCGTTCCTGGCCGATCAGCGGGCCGTGATGGAAGCTGGCAACGCCGGCGACGAACTGGCGGCGGAGACCCTCGATCGGTTCTGCGGCATCATGGGTTCGGTCGCCGGCGATCTCGCGCTGACCTTCGGCGCGCGCGGCGGAGTGTTCGTCTCCGGCGGCATCGCGCCACGCATGGCTGAGCGCCTGGCCAGCGGGTCTTTCCGTGAGCGGTTCGACGACAAGGGGCGCCTCAGGCCCTACGTTGAGCAGATCCCCACCTCGCTTGTGCTTCATCCGTACCCGGCGATCATCGGCGCCGCGCGGCAGTTGGAGACCTTGGAGCGCCTATGACCGTCGACGAGATCATGAGCCTGGCGCCGGTCATCCCGGTGCTGATCATCGAGGATGTGGCCCACGCCGTGCCGCTCGGCCGCGCCCTGGTGGCCGGCGGCCTGCCGGTGCTCGAGATCACCATGCGCACGCCCGTGGCCGCCGAGTGCATCGAGCGGATGGCGGGCGAGGTCGAGGGCGCGGTGGTGGGCGCGGGCACGGTGCTGACCTCGGCCATGCGCCAGGCGGTGGCCGACATCGGCGGCCAGTTCGCCGTCAGCCCCGGCCTCATCGACGGCGAGACTGACGAGGGCCCCGTTCCGTTGCTGCCGGGCATCGCCACCGCCACCGAGCTGATGGCCGGGCTGGCGCTGGGGTTTACGCGGTTCAAGCTGTTCCCGGCCAATGTGGTCGGCGGGGTTGACGCCCTGAAGGCCTTCGCGAGCCCCTTCCAGCAGGCGAAGTTCTGTCCCACCGGTGGGGTGAGCGCCAAGAACGCCGCCGACTACCTGGCCCTGCCGAACGTGGTCTGCGTGGGCGGCAGCTGGGTCGCGCCGGCCGACGCCGTGCGCGCCGGCGACTGGGGCCGGATCACCGCGCTCGCCCGAGAGGCCGCGGCGCTGGCCAGGGCCTGAGCATGGCGGAGGCCAACGAGCAGCTCCGCTGGACGGTCGCCGCCAGCGCCCGGCCGGGCGAAGCGGGTTCGGCGGTGGTTAGCGTTCGGGGCCAGAACGCCATGGTGCCCGAGCTTTCCTTCGACATGCTGGTCGACTGGCACACCGGCGCCGAGGCGCCCGACGTCGAAGGTCGCGCCCTGATCATCCTCTCCCTGCTGTTCAAAGAGTTGGCTGCGGAATGCGAACGGGTCGCCGGAGCGCGGTTCGAACGCGGGTAGTTCATAAATGCACGATTTGTGGTTCGATACTGAACTAACCATCAACGCCCTCATCCTCCGGTCGCGCGAGGACGCGATCCGGGGAACCCAAGCCGACTCGCGAGACCTGCAACTCAGCTTGGGTCCCCCGGATCAGCTTTCAGCTGACCGGAGGGTGACGGCGTTGGAGGGACCTAAGTCCCGGTGAAATTCCCCACCCGCCGCTCGGTGACCGACCTGATCCCTTCCTTGAAGTCGTCGGTGGCGCGCAGGATGGTCTGTTGCTCGTGTTCGTGGCCGGTCTGGGCCAGGACGGCGGCGGCGAGGTCGCCCCGCAGCGTCTTGCGGGTGGCGGTGACCGCCAGCGGCGCGTTCTCGGCGATCTCGGTCGCCAGGCGAAACGCGCCGGCGCGCAGGTCCTCCTGCGGGACGACCTCGTCCACCAGGCCCCAGGGCAGGCCCTCCTCGGCCTTCACCCGGCGCCCGGTCAGACACATGAGCGACGCCTTCTGCGAGCCGATCAGCCGAGGCAGGGTGTGGGTGATGCCGAAGCCCGGATGGAAGCCCAGCTTCACGAAGTTCGAAACGAACCGCGCGTCCGGCGAAGCGACCCGGAAGTCCGCGACCAGGGCCAGACCCAGGCCTGCGCCCACCGCCGCCCCCTGGACCGCGGCCACGATCGGCTTTTCGATCGAGAACAACCGCACCGCCTGGACATAGAGCTCCGAGATGCCGCCCATGCCGGACGCCACCGCGTCGCCGGGCGTCACGAAGTCGGCGCCGGCGCAGAAGTTCTTGCCCTCGGCCTGCAGCACACTGGCGCGCAGCTCGCGCTCTCCGTCCACAGCTTCCAGCGCGTCGGCCAAGTCGCGCATCAGCTCGACCGAGACGTGGTTGTTCGGCGGCCGGTCGATGGTGACCACCGCCACATGGCCCTGGCTCGCGACCGTGACGCCGTCGCCAAACTTCGATTTCATCGTCTCGTCCCCAATTACTTTCTTGTACCGAGCAGGTTGCGGGCCACCACCCATTTGTGAACCTCGGTGGGCCCGTCGTAGATGCGCATGGTCCGAAGCTTGTTGGCCATCTGCTGCAGCGGCAGCTCCTTGGTCATGCCCATGGCCCCGAAGGTCTGCATCGCGCGGTCGACGACCTCCCAGGCCATCTCCGTGGCGTAGGCCTTGATCATCGAGATTTCCAGCCGCACGTCGCGCCCCTGGTCGAGCTTCCAGGCGCAGTCGTAGGTCATCAGGCGGGCGGCATGGATGCGGGTCGCGGCGTCGGCGATCCAGAACTGGATGGCTTGCCGCTCCGACAGGGGAAGCCCGAAGGTTTTCCGCTGCGGGGCGTACTCGATCATCATGTCCATGGCCCGCTGCGCCATGCCGATCGACCACGACGCCATCTCGATCCGGCGCGTGCCCAGCCGCAGCTGCATCGGCGCGAAGCCGTTGCCCTCCTCGCCCAGCAGCTTCCAGCCCTCGACGCGACAGTTCTCCAGCGCGATCTCATAGGTGGCCGCGCCGCCGATCATCGGGATCTTACGCAGGACGTTGAAGCCGGGCGTGCCCTTGTCGACCAGGAAGGCGGAGATGCCGCCCCGCGCGCGCTTTTCCTTGTCGGTCACCGCCATGACGATGGTGAAATCGGCCTCCGCCGCCCGGCTGATCCAGATCTTTCGGCCGTCCAGCACCCAGTCCTCGCCGTCGCGGACCGCGCGCGTCGTCATGCCTGCCGGGTCGCCGCCGGCGCCGGGCTCGGAGATGCCGATCGCCGAGATCGTCTCGCCGCGGACGTAAGGCTCGAGATAGGCCTTCTTCTGCGCCTCGGTCACCGTGGCCATAAGCATCCGCAGGTTCGGGCTGTCGGGCGGCAGAGTGTAGGGCGTGACGGTCTTGCCGAGCTCTTCGTTGACCCCGACCATGGCGACATTGGGCAGGTCGGCGCCGCCGATGTCCTCGGGCGCATCCAGGCCCCACAGGCCGAGCGCGCGGGAGACCTCGTCCAGCCGCTTGTGCTCGGCGGGCCCGACGCCCAGGCCCTTGCCGTCGGCCTCGCGGGCCAGGACGCCGGCCTCCAGCGGCAACAGCTCGTCGCGGACGAAGTTCGCCACCAGGTCCTTGAGCATCCGATGCTCTTCGGCGATCTCGAAATCCATCAAGTCCTCCCGGTCGGCTTCGTGCATTGAATATGCGCGGCCGAACGGATACTAGCGGCGAGCTGATCTGCCCATATGTGGATGGCAATTCCACATATGTGAAACAGGAACCACAAGCGTGACCGATAGCGCCGTAAAGTCGGCAAAGCGCGCCTTCGAGATCCTCGAGGCCTTCAGCCGGCATCGTCGGCCGCTGGCGCTCAAAGAATTGCTCGACGAGCTGGACTATCCGGCGTCCAGCGGCTCGGCGCTGATGAAGTCGCTCGTGGCGCTGGGCTACCTCGACTACGACGGCGAGCGGCGGACCTACTTCCCGACCATGCGGATCGCCGCCCTGGGAAGCTGGGTGCCGGGGACCCTGTTTGGCGATGGCCCTCTCCTGGGCGCGCTCGAAGACCTGCATCGTGAGACCGGCGAGACCGTCATTTTGGCCGTGCAGAGTGATCTCCATGCGCAGTATGTCCACGTCATACCCTCGCTGGAGCCGCTGCAGTTGCGGGTTCCTCCCGGGACGCGTCGGCCGCTGGCCCAGTCCGGCCTTGGCCTGGTGCTGCTGTCCGCCAAGCGCGACCCGGAGATCGAGCGGCTGCGGCGGCGCATCAACGCGGCCGGCGAGGGAGCCGCGCTGTCGCGCGACGAGATGATGGCGCGGGTGAACGCGGTGCGGGCGCGCGGCTACGCCTTTTCGCGCAATGCGATTTCGCAGGGCGTGGGCATTATCGGCGCAGCCCTGCCGAACGGGCCGTTCGGCCGCGTCTTCGCGGTCGGCGCGGCGGGACAGGTCGAGCGCCTGGAGCGTAAGGAAGACGAGATCGTGGCCGCCCTGAAGACCATGCTTTGGCGGCTTGCGGCGTGAGAGGGGAGACCATGGGTGTGGTGAAAGAGACGAAGACGCTGGCGGGGAAGGCGACGGGCCCGCTGAGCGGCGTGCGCATCCTCGACCTGACCAGCGTGGTCAACGGGGCCTATGCGACCCAGATCCTCGCCGACCAGGGCGCCGACGTGATCAAGCTGGAGGATCCGGGCTCGGGCCGCGGCGGCGGCGGCGACATCATGCGCTGGGCAGGCCACGTCCCGGAGGGCGCGCCGCGCGACATGGGCCCGATCTTCCTGACCATCAACCGCAACAAGCGCTCCATCGTGCTGGACCTGAAACAGGAGAGCGCCCAGCGCGCGATCCGCCGGCTAATCAAGAGCTGCGACGTGTTTGCCGCCTCCGTGCGCTACGAGGGGCTGAAGCGTCTGGGGCTCGGCTATGAGGACGTGAAGGCGGTCCGGCCGGATATCGTCTACGTCCACGCCGCGGGCTATGGCTCCGACGGACCCTATGCCGGAGAGCCGGCCTACGACGACCTGATCCAGTCGGCTTCGGGCCTGGCCGACGTTCTGCCGCGCACCGACGGCAACGAGACGCCGCGCATCCTCCCGACCCTGGTGGCCGACAAGGTCTCGGGCCTGTTCATGGCGCAGGCGGTCACCGCGGCCCTGTTCCACCGCGCGCGCACCGGCGAGGGCCAGTTCGTGGAAGTGCCGATGTTCGAGTGCGTGACGAGCTTCCTGCTGGTCGAGCACCTCTACGACCACACCTTCGACCCGCCGATGGGCCAGTGGGGCTATCCGCGCGTCGTCAATCCGCACCGCAAACCGTTCAAGACCGCGGACGGCTACATCGGCCTCTTGCCCTACACCGACCGTCAGTGGGACCAATTCTTCGAGGTCGCCGGCTGGGGCGAGACCATCGCCAACGATCCGCGGTTCGGCGACTACGCCGCCCGCGCCAAGCATACCCACGAGCTCTACGCCCTGGTGGAGACGGTGACCGGCTCGAAGACCACCGACGAGTGGCTGGCCCTCCTGAAACCGCTGTCGATCCCGGTGGTCCGCACCAATCGGCTGGACGACCTGCAGAGCGACCCGCACCTTGCGGCCGTCGGCCTGTTCGAGCGCTACGATCACCCCGACGTGGGCGGCTATCAGCAACTGCGGCCGCCGGTGAAGTTCGCCGCCACGCCCTCCAACATCCGCCGCCATCCGCCCCGGCTCGGCGAACACACCGACGAAATTCTCGCTGAAGTCAGCGCCGGCGAGGACGCCTAGATCCCATGCGCGCGGTGGTCATCGGCAGCGCCGGCTCCGGCAAGTCGACGTTCGCGCGCGGGCTCGCGGGAGCTTGCGACCTAGAGCACATCGAGCTGGATCGCCTCAACTGGGGGCCGGACTGGGTGAATCGGTCGGCCGACGACCCGTCGCTGTTCGAGCGGTTGGTCGAGGCGGCCATCACCGGCGATCGCTGGGTCACTGACGGCAATTACCGCGCGGCCATGGTGAAGACCCTCCCGCGGGCCACTCACCTCGTCTGGCTGGACTATCCGCGGCCCGTGGTGATGCGGCGGGTCATCCGGCGCAGCTTCCTGCGCGCGCTCGACGGGCGAGAGCTCTGGCCGGGCACTGGAAATCGCGAGGATTTCCGTCGCTGGCTCGACAAGGAGCATCCCATCAGATGGGCTTGGGACACCTTCGAACGCCGGCGCGGCCAGTACGCGACCCTGTTCGAGGACCCGCGCCTCACCGCCGTCGAAAAGCATCGCCTTCGCGCGCCGCGGGAGGCCGAGCCGCTGATCGCGCGGCTGGCCGCCGCCGCCTACCTCGCCTGACCGTCGGTTCAGGCCGGAGCGAACACCGGCACGGGCGGGCCGCCCTCGGTGTCCTGGAAGCGCACCTTCACCTTCATGCCGATGGAGAGCCCGTCGGGCGCTACGCCGACGAAATTGGTCAGCACGGCAGGCCCTTCGTTCAGCGTGACGTAGCCGATGGCGTAGGGACCGCTCGGCGAGCGATGCATCACCGAGTAGGTGTAGATCACGCCCTCGCCCGGGCTCTCCTTCCAGACCGTCTCGCCGGACATGCAGAACGGGCAGATGGCGCGCGGGTACCAGTGGGCCTTCCCGCAGGGCACACAGCGCTTGATCAGGAAGCGGCCTTCCCTGGCGGCGTCCCAGAAGGGCTGGGTCTCGACATTGACGACCGGGGCCGGGATGGCGCGGGTCATGTGGGCGGACTTGTCTTGGACCTCGGACATCCTCAGCCCTCCCTTTCCATGATGACGGTGGCCGAGCCGTGCCGCGTGCCGAGCGAACCGCCGGTGCCGTGGGCGATGGCCAGGTCGCAGTTGGGCACCTGCACCTTGGGGTGGGCTTCGCCGCGCAGCTGGCGCACGGCCTCGATCACCTTGGTGATACCGCCGCGGTTGGTGGGGTGGTTGTTGCAGAGGCCGCCACCGTCGGTGTTGAAGGGCAGCTTGCCGACGCCGGAGATCAGGTTGCCGTCGGAGACGAACTTGCCGCCCTGGCCCTTCTCGCAGAAGCCCAGGTCCTCGAGCTGCATCAGCACCGTGATGGTGAAGCTGTCATAGATCGAGGCGTATTTAATGTCGGCGGGCTTCACACCGGCTTCCTCGAACGCCCTTGGTCCGGACCAGACGGCGCCCGAGTGGGTCAGGTCCAGGTCGAGCCCGCCGCGCGGGCCCTTCGGCGCCTCGCCCGCGCCCATGATCTTCACCTTCGGCCGGTTCAGGCTCCTAGCGACCTCCGGACTGGTGACCAGGAGCGCGCCGCCGCCGTCGGTGACCACGCAGCAGTCCAGCAGGTGCAGCGGATCGGCGATCATCCGCGAATTGACCACCTGTTCGACGGTGACCACGTCCTTCAGGAAGGCGTGCTCGTTCCACTGGGCGTGGTGACTGGCGGCCACCTTGATCCAGGCCAGTTGCTCGGAGGTGGTGCCATACTCGTACATATGGCGCATGGCGCACATGCCGTAGGTGTTGTGGGTAGAGCCGCCGTAGATGTTCTCGAACCCGGCCTCCGGCGCAGGCTCACCCCCGCCGCCGCCGCGACCTCCGCCGCCGCGCGCCTGGCGCGGTCGGCCGGCGAGCGTGATCAGCGCCACCGAGCACTTGCCCTCGGCGATCGCCTGGGCCGCGTGGCCGACGTGCAGGAGGTAGGACGAGCCGCCGGTCTCGGTGGAGTCCAGGTGGCGGACGTTCGTCAGGCCCATGTAGTCGACCATGGAAAGCCCGCCGAAGCCCGGCGCGTCGCCGGCGCAGAAGTAGCCGTCGATGTCGTCCTGGCTCAGGCCGGCGTCGGCCAGCGCGCCGATGGCGCACTCGGCATGGAGCTGCGGGGTGGACTTGTCGGGGGCGTCACGTGTCGGGTGCTCGAACGCACCCATGATGTAGGCCTTGCCCTTGATGCTCATGATCCTCCCCGAAATTCGGCTCGAAAGAATGGGTGTGGGCTTACCAGCAATTCCTCGCCCCACGAAAGTGGGGAGAGGCCAGGTGAGGGGCCGGCTCGTCGCTTGGGTCCGAATTGCCCATCGGTCGAGGGCCCTGCGTCGAGAACGCAGGCGCTGAACCTCCAGCGCCGCCCCTCACCCAGCCTCTCCCCGCAAGCGGGAAGAGGAGAGATCTACGCCTGCGCCTTGATCCGCGCGTCCCTGAGCGCTGTCCGTCGCACCTTGCCGGCGTCGTCGCGGACCGGCTCGTCGACGAACTCGTAGGAGCGGGGCTGTTTGTAGCTGACGAGCTTGTCGGCCAGGTGAGCCTTGAGGTCCTCGGCGGTGACCCGGCCCTGCGCCTTGACGATGGCGTGGACGCGGGCGCCGAGGTCCTCGTCGGGGAGGCCGATCACGGCCACCGACTCCACCGCCGGATGCGCCTCCAGCGCCGCCTCGATCTCAGCCGGATAGACGTTGGACCCACCCACCAGGATCATGTCGGTGCGCCGGTCGGCCAGGTAGAGGTAGCCCTCGGAGTCGAACCAGCCGATGTCGCCCAGGCTTTCCCAGCCGCCCTCCAGGATCTTCGGCGTGGCGCCGAGGTACTTGTAGGTGGCGGGCGCGCCCTCGGGCCGGCGCATGTAGATCTCGCCGACCTCGCCCGGCGGCAGCTCCGCGCCATCCTCGCCGAACACCTTCATCTCACCGATCGCCACGCGGCCCACGGAGCCCCGGTGGGTCAGCCATTCTGAGCCGGTGATGATGCTGACCGCCTGCGCCTCCGTGCCGGCGTAGAGCTCCATCACCTCGCCGGGGGCGATCCAGTGGATGAAGGCCTCCTTCAGCCAGGCCGGGCAGGGCGCCGCCATGTGCCACAACGTTTCGACGGTGGTGAGATCGTACCTGGCCCTGACCTCGACCGGCAGGCGCCAGATGCGGGTCATCATGGTCGGCACCAGGTAGAGCCAGGTCGCCCGGTGCTGCTGGACCACGGCCAAAGTTCGTTCAGGATCGAAGCGTGGTGTCAGGATGATGTGCGCGCCCAGCGCCGTCCCCGACATCATCATGCCGAAGGGCGCGTTGTGATAGAGCGGCGCCGGCAGGACGACGCGGCCGCCCGGCTTGAGCCCGAAGCCGCCCACCTCGGGCGTCTCCTCAGGCGTCACGCCGGGCTGGCCGGACAGGATCAGCTTCGGCCGGCCGGTGGAGCCGCCGCTGGTCGGGGCCTTGGAGATGGCGGGTATGGCGTCCGGCAGGTCGCTGGCGTCGTCGGAGAGGACGCCGATCTGCGCCACCGTCATCACCGGGCGGTCCACCTCGTGCTCGAACTCGGCGATCACAAGCGGCGCCTTGGCGAGCTCGATGATTGCCTGCAGCTCGCCCTTCGGCAGGCGGAAGGACACCGGCTGCGGCGTGGCGCCCAGCTTCCAGATCGCGTGGCAGGCTTCAACGAAGCCCACGCTGTTGGGCAGGCCGACGGTGACCAGGTCGCCCTGTTTGACGCCCAGCGCCTGGAGCCCACGGGCGATCCGGTTCGAGCGCCGGTGCAGCTCGCCATAGGTGATGGTCTGGTCGTCGCAGGTTACGGCCGGTGCGTCCGGCTGGCGTTCCGCGTGCTGCTTCAGCTTCGCGCCGAACGAAATCATCTCGTTGGCCATGACGTTTCCCAAAGATGGCGAGGTGCGCCCCGCGCGTGAAATGGCAGGCGCCCGCCGCAATGGATGGCGGGTCTTCACTTTCCCTGGGGCTCGTCGCGACCGCAAGGCTTTCGGGCGGAGCGGGGGCGGGTTAAGACGCTGGCCGATTTCGAACACGCGTTTGAGGAGCGTCTCCATGTCCGCCGAAGACTTGCTGGCCCAGGATTTCGGGACCCTCGCCGATGTGATCCGCGAGCAGGCCAGGGAGCTGAAGGCGAAGCCGGCGCTGGTCGATGCGAAACGCACCATTAGCTACGCCGAACTCGACGCCCTGATGGACCGCATCGCCGCGGCCCTGCAGCGCGACGGCGTCGGCAAGGCGGATGTCGCCGCGATCTGCGCCACGACCTCGGCGGAATATGGCGCGGCGTTCTTCGGCATCCTGCGCGCCGGCGCGATCGTCGCCCCGCTGGCGCCGTCGTCCACGGCCGAGAGCCTGGTGGTCCAGCTGAAGGACAGCGGCGCCAAGGTGTTCTTCGTCGACAAGGGCGTGGCCGAGGCGATGGCCGAGGTGATGGTCGAGGTGACCGCCAAGCGCGTCTCGCTGGACGGCTCCGACGCCGGCATGCCGTTCGAAGAGTGGCTTGAGCCGGAGGGTTCGAAGCCCGCGCCGGTCGAGGTCGAGCCCGACCAGGGGTTCAACATCATCTATTCGTCGGGCACCACTGGCGCGCCCAAGGGCATCGTCCAGCCCCACCGCATGCGCTGGGGCCAGATCCGCCGCGGCATCTACTCCCCGGACGCCGTGACGATGATCTCGACGCCGCTCTATTCGAACACCACGCTGGTCTCGTTCCTGCCGACGATCTCCAACGGCGCGACGGCGGTGCTGATGCCGAAGTTCGACGCCGAGCAGTTCCTGAAGCTCTCGGAAAAGCACCGCGCCACCCACGCCATGCTGGTGCCGGTGCAGTATCGCCGGCTGATGGATCGGCCGGATTTCGACAGCTACGACCTCAGCTCCTACCAGATGAAGTTCTCGACCTCCGCGCCGTTCGCCGCGGCCCTGAAGGCCGACATCCTGAAGCGTTGGCCGGGCGGGCTGGTGGAGTTCTACGGTATGACCGAGGGCGGCGGCTCCTGCGGCCTGCAGTGCCACGAATTCCCCGACAAGCTGCACACGGTGGGCCGGCCGCTGCCGGGCCACGACATCCGGCTGATCGACGAGGACGGCAAGGAAGTCGCCCAGGGCGAGATCGGCGAAGTGGTCGGCCGCTCGGGCGCGATGATGGTCGGCTATCACAACCAGCCCGGCAAGACCTCCGAGGCCGAGTGGTGGAGCCCGGCGGGCGATCGCTACATCCGCACCGGCGACGTCGGCCGCTTCGACGAGGACGGCTTCCTGACGCTCATGGACCGCAAGAAGGACATGATCATCTCCGGCGGCTTCAACATCTATCCGAGCGACCTGGAGGCCGAGCTGGTCAAGCACGAGGCCGTGCAGGAGGCCGCGGTGGTCGGCGTGCCGTCGCGGGCCTGGGGCGAGACCCCCGTGGCCTTCGTGGCGCTGAAACCCGGCCAGGCCGTGGACGCCGATGAGCTGAAGGCCTGGATGAACGGCAAGGTCGGCAAGACCCAGCGCCTGGCCGACCTGCAGATCGTCGACGCCCTGCCGCGCAGCCATATCGGCAAGGTGCTGAAGCGCGAGCTGCGCGACGACTACAGGGGCGTGGCGCTCACGGCGTGAGCTTCCTCGTGCTCCCCTTTATGGCGGAGTTGTCGCAAAGCGACTGAGGGGGTTCTTGAGCGCCGCCTCCCCCCTCCGGCCCTCTGGGCCACCTCCTCCTGAGGGGGAGGACGAGGGGCTTGTCTTCCGCGGCGTCGCCTTCCCAACTCTCCACCATCAGGAGGCGGCGACCATGATGGAAGGCAACCAGGCCAAGACTTTTGAAGAGCGCCAGCGCGGCACGCTGCCAGGCGAACTCGCGATGGCGTGGGACGTGGTGGCGAACCGCGAGGCGGTTGGCCGCTTCACGGTCGCCGGGGTGCACATGGCGCCCAACGGCTTTCTGCACGCGGCCTCGGTGATCGCCCTGGTGGACTCGGCCTGCGGCTATGGCTGCATCGCCAGTCTGCCCGAGGGCGCCAGCGGCTTCACCACCATCGAACTGAAGGCCAACTACCTCGCCACCGCCAAGGAGGGCGAGACGGTTTCATGCAAGGCCCGCCTGGCGCACGGCGGCCGCATGACCCAGGTCTGGGACGCCGAGGCGATCAACGAAACCACCGGCAAGACCATGGCGCTTTTCCGCTGCACCCAGATGGTTCTGTATCCCCGCTGAACGGATCGGCGAGGCCGATACGGGGCCAAAATAATCCGCGGCGAACTGGCGCTTGCGCCGATGGGGCCGGATGAGTAGGTTCCGCCGCTCGCTCAGTAGGCCCCTGTCAACGGGACCTGCGCCGGCTCAGGAGAGGTGGCTGAGTGGTTGAAAGTACCGCACTCGAAATGCGGCGTACTCGAAAGGGTATCGTGGGTTCGAATCCCACCCTCTCCGCCACGGCCTTCTAAGCCTTTGAGCAGGCTAGAAGTTCAAGGAAAATAAGGGCTTGTTTACGGTCGGGTGTTACATCTGGAACAGGTGAAGCCCTCCGTGCAGTACCTCGATAAAGTAGGCGCGACCTACTACTTCCGCCGCGTCGTTCCCGACGATGTGCGCCCCTATTTCCTGACCGCCAGCGGCGCACCGCGCACGGATTGGAAGTTCTCCCTGGGGACCAAGGAGCGGCCCATAGCGGTCGAACGCTGCAACCTCATGGCGGTCGAGTACGACGCGCTCATTCGGGACGTGCGGACCAAGCGCGCCAAGGGCATCCCGCCCGATCATGTCGTGTCAACGCGGGCCACAGCCGAGGCCGCCCGAAGCGCACCGCGTGAGTGGGCTGAGTTCGAGGCCGTTCAGGCGGGGGTGGAGCAGGACTACCGCCTATCCGTCGAGGATGACGAGGCGGCCGAAGCTCGGGGACCGCAGCGCAGGGCGATCATCAAACGGCTGAGCAGGCCCACGGCTGAAATGTCACCGGCGGAACTCGCCATGCGCGACCTGATCGCCGACGAGGAGTTCCTACCGCAGGAGGAGAAGGCCCGGCACGCGGCCGAGCGCGCAGCGGAATGGCGGGAGGCCGGCGCCCAGGCTGCGGCGCACTTCGCCGAGGAGCGTAGCGCATCGAGCCTAAGCCCAACGTATCCCCGGCTCATGGACCTCTTTGACAGCTACGTCGCAGAGCGCCAGCCCGCGCCCGCCACGGTGAAGCGGTGGCGCCCGGTCATGGATCACTTCATCGCCTTCCTCGGGCACGAAGACGCGACACAGATCACGAAGGCGAATGTCGTGGCCTGGAAGGAAGCGTTGCTCGCGGAGAAGAAGCCGGATGGCACGCCCACCCGCGCGGCGCTCACGGTCAAGGAAACCTACCTCGCGTCCCTCAAGGTGGTGCTTGAGTTCGGCAGGGAAAACGGTGCGCTGGCCGCGAACGCCGCTGCGGACGTGAAGGTGCGGACGCCGAAGAAGATCAGGCTGCGCAATCCGGGGTTCACTGACGACGAGGCCGTGACAATCTTGCGGGCCACCATGGAGCCCCAACCCGACAGCCTCGCACCGACGCATAGGCTGGCGCGCCGGTGGGTGCCGTGGCTGTGCGCTTACACCGGGGCGCGGGTCGGCGAGATGTCCCAGCTACGCACCGAAGACGTGATGCAGATTGACGGCGTGTGGGCTGTGCGGATCACGCCGGACGCGGGGGGTGTAAAAAGCGGTAAGGCTCGCATTGTGCCGCTGCACCCGCATCTCATCGAGCAAGGCTTTGTCGCTGTGGCGACCAAGGCCAAGGGGCCGCTGTTCTACAACCCGGAGCGTGGTCGGGGCGGCAAGGACGCCAACCCGCATCACAAGAAGATCGGCGAGCGGTTGGGCGCATGGGTGCGCAAGCTCGGCGTGGACGATCCCGAGGTGCAGCCCAACCACGCATGGCGCCATCGCTTTGAAACGGAGATGCGCCGCGCGAAGCTGGACTATGAGGCCCGGCATGTGCTGGTCGGGCACGCGCACCAGACGGAGAGCGGGACCTATGGCGAGTGGGACGCCGCCTCTCTGAAGCGAGAGATCGACAAGCTTCCGCACATTGACCTGACGGCTAAGTCATCTTCCTCGGGCGCCCAAGGTGTCCGCACGTCGCAAGGTGCTCATCAGGCCGTTGAGTGAGGGTTCGTGCCAGCCGCTATTCGGCAATTTCGCGCTTCTACAAACTCAATGCTATATTGTCGATATTCAATGTAGGCATCTACGTCCTCTGGAACC